>Ga0100403_1002204_pt1 | contig 15962 bp, 16 predicted proteins | sample CryGeymet201501t_FD_83663 | JGI IMG/M metagenome (GOLD analysis project Ga0100403, IMG submission 83663) | Groundwater microbial communities from Crystal Geyser aquifers in Utah, USA - Crystal Geyser metaG 2015-01t | ecosystem: Environmental > Aquatic > Deep subsurface > Groundwater | place...
CGTTGCAGTCTATGCAGAACAATTCTCGCATCTGACTCTCAAACGAATTTCAAACCTGCTGCAGAATCTATCAGAGCGATATACAATGAAATGAACAAGATGGTCTGTTCGTATGCGACTGCTCTCGATCTCCAGAGACTGGGAATCAAACAAGTCAGTATGTTCTACTGGATTTTTTATGAGAATACTAATGTCACTACGATACGATTGAAAACTAATCTTCCTGAAAAGACTGACGAGAATGCATTGATTGCTTCTGCGTTCACATCACAGGAACTTTTTGTTCAACTATTGAAGGTCCATCCAACTTTGCGTACAGATGCATTTATGAAGAAATTAGCGTTGAACGGAGACAACCCGAATTACCTAGCAAAACTTCTATGTCGAAGCGTTAGAAAAGTAGAGAGATCGAAAGCTAGAAAAATATCATTAGAAGACGAAGTAATCGAAGATGAACAATATGAAAGTACGATTTCTTGACATCGACGGAGTCCTGAATCACACTGGGACTTCATTCAAAACAGACCTCTGGCAGTTAGAACAGAAGGATACTAACAATTCCTGCCGGAGCTCAGCTCCTACCATCGCGGAAATATAATCCATTGTCTTTGTATAACAGAGTTAGCAGCTAGGACCCAGTAGGTCCTGTTCGACAACGCAGCAGTAAAATTTGAGAATCGTCTAACGGTAGGACGCTCGGCTCTGAACCGAGAAAGAGTGGTTCGAATCCATTCTCTCCAGCACAGTGTGGGGGTAGCTCAGATAGCAGAGCACTCGTGTCTGTCCCGAGGAGGTCGTCAGTTCGAACCTGACCCTCTACACCAATCTCCCGCCACCCTTGGATGGCTCTGGAGTATACGCTTTCGGGCTTTTCTTTCAGCACATGATACTGCCGCAGTGTCATTCGGTCAGACAAAGAGGAGTGAAGTCGTATCAGTTTCGTTTGACAGAGCGTCTTCAATACCCGACACAGTCATCGAACTTCTGTACAACACTCGGGAGCAGCTGGAGAAACTGGGAATCAACTTCGGAAAAAAAGGTCGAATACGTCTCAGCAGCAGATTCATTCCCAAAAACTAGCGGGTATCGCGGCTACTGCGAACCACCACAGAAGTAAGTAGTGCATTAACAATCGACTACGCAGTTGGTTGGCTTCAATTGTCAGAGAATATCTCTGAATACAGTGTTTGTGGTGTAATAGGAAGCGCTGCTCCCTGTGAAGGAGTCAGTTCGGGTTCGAACCCCGACGCTCACCTCAGTGATATAGATAGAAGGCCCAGCGATAGGTCGAGGAAAACCCAGCAGTGACGTATGTGGTTTCCATAATCTATCTGTTGGGCCTCTACGCGTGTGCATAGTTGTTAACACATCCCGAATGTTTACACTCTTATACAAACGTAGTAGAATATAACTAAGTGGTCAATCACCATTTATCAATAATACTTTAATATCCACAGCGTATGAGCGAAACACACGTAGAACAAGTATTCCTGGAATCAATTATCAAGACCCTCGCATCTCAGCCTGACGAGGTAAAAATCACACGCACGATAGATGAGATGGGAGTCTTGTACACTGTCTCATTCGCAAAGGAAGACATCGCGAAAATCATTGGTCGGAATGGCAGCATTGCGAACTCTATTCGCAATCTCCTGAAAGTAGTCGGTCATGACAACAAGGTGCGTGCAACTATGAAAATTGACGCTCCCTACATCAACAGACAAGCACCGCAAGAAGCAGCAGCTGCAAAATAACATGCTTGATTCCCTCGTCATCAGCAATGGAGAGATTGGAAAGCTATTCAGCACTTCTTACTACGGGCTCTGCATCGCCTGGCATAGAGAAATGAAGCGAATGTGCGACGAGTTGGGTATTCGCTTCGAAGATGCAGCTACCCGATTCAATAAAGTGTACAACGAGGGCTATTCGAAATTCAAACCGACTGTGATACGCCCAATTTTGATTCAACCTACTGAAAAAATAGGTGGCCATTGTGTCGTACAAAATGCACGTCTATTAGAAGAAAAGAAATCTTCAGAATTTCTAAAAGTAATTTGGTAATTTATATGGGAGCTCCAAAAGAGTTAATCAAACGTCAAGAGTGGCTACGAAAATTACAAAACTCGTGGAATAAGGGAAAGACTGGTGTGTATTCAATTAAAACATTACAGCTTCTGAGTGAAGCTACTTCTGCGAACATAGGAGAAAAAAGTAGCAGATGGCAATCAGATATTTCAAAACTCAGTTATAAAGGATTGCACTGGAGAATAAAATCATTATACGGTCTTAGACCTGCGTATTGTGAAGATTGCGGAAAAATTGGTTCATTTGTGAATAGTATATGGTCTATCGAATGGTCAAATAACTCGGGTTCTTACAACACAGTAGATCGTTTCGATTGGACAATGAGATGCAAATCATGTCATAGAAAATATGACAACTCACAAAAAAATATTACGATTACAAATTCATGCGAGTCGACATGAATAGCGTAATATACAGAACGCAAGACTGCTTGAAGAAAAGATGCCGTCTGAGTTCTTAAAAGTAATTTGGTAAAAAATATGAGTGACGAAATTGAGAAAAAAGAGGAAGAAACTTCTACGGAAGAGTCTAGCTCTGAGCAGAAAACTGAAGAAACTAATGCTGACAAAAATGAAGAAGAAACTGCAAAAGAGAGCGGCTCTGAAAAAGAGTCTGACTCCGAGGAAGAAGAAGGCGACGTCAACGACTTCATCGACGAAGAAGACTCTTCGGAAGAAGAGAAATCTGAAGACGAAGTAAACGACTAACTGTTTCCCTCATAAGAAAAAACCACCCTGAAAACAGAGTGGTTTTTCTTTTTGCATAGTTAGTTCACTACTGCAAATTTGAAGTAAGGGTCGTTGTTCCATCCACCGCCGAATCCCTCGTCTTTAGATGCATTCCAATGATGTTCGTCCCCCGCTGCTATCAGCTTCACTCCGCATTTGACGTTGTCTTCAGCATTCAAGACATCTCCTTCACAGATAGATTTCCACGTTCCTTCGATGAATTGGTAGACACCTGTTGCAGTAGACGCAGGATTCTTAGCATTCGGGTCGATGATGACAGCGTTCGTAGCTTTGTCTCTAGTACAACTCTCAGCACAAGCAATGTTGAGAGCAAGACGTTCATCGGCACCATATTCCTGAGCGTATTGTTTGATTAACTCCGAGACTTCTGCTGTCGACGTTGCTTTCTCGCTTTGATGCCAGAAACCTCGAATGTACTCGTAATTGAATGAGATAGTTCTGAATCTCTTGATGCACGTGCCGTCTGGCAACTCCAGACCTTCTACTATTTCGATGCCAGACCCGTCTGTTGTGAAACCGAGTATCTTCGCAACGTGCTCGATGTTAGGATAGCTTATCAGCACAAGACCACTGACCGTCGGTACTGAATTTGCTGGCAATTCTGCTGCGTCAGTATTGTACGGTATCGCGACTCCTTCTGCTCTCGCTGTCTTGATGCAAGAGCAATAAATCGAGTACTCTTTCGGAGGGACTGATTCTTTCTCTACTACGACTGCTGGAGTCGTTGTTGCTATCGCTTCATCTCTTACGTACGTGACTGCATTTACTCGTGCTAAGATTTCAAGGGTGATGCCCGCTAGAAGCATTGCTGCTAAAACAGCAGACGTCACCCAGATGTAATGTTTACGTTTGATATAGTTGGTTCTTACACTTGTAAGTTCCCCGTAGAGCGCATATGATTCTGAAGCCCTGCGAGAGGACTCTAGAGTGCCAGCTACTTATTGCCGCGACTAATCCGGCCTTCTGTAGCAGTCAACTTCTAGCGCCCTGAACCACTAACGCAAGTCGTTCCATACTTTTATTATACCACACGCAGCAAAAGAGTACATGCAGTTGTTAACATGTACCCTTTTGAGTAAGCGCCGCTTATATCTACAGAGTGTCTGCCCCGCCTGATTTTTCGGCGAAACGATCGACTGTACGAATCGCGACGGAAGCCCCGAGAATTGCTTCGATTAGTCGAGTGATGACTTCTGCAGAGTCTCCGTTAATCATACCGACTGCGATAAGCCCTTCGAGGAAGGCGATGACAACGACCTTCCAGAATCGAGTGCTTTTTAGAAAGCTTAAGTCCATATAGATTTGTTAGTTATAGTCTTTGTTAAGTTGAGCAAGTGTGCTCGGACCCACTATTCGACCCATCAGTGAGTCAAGTTCTGTCTGCAATGCTACTTTGTGATGCGTCTGATATTTGTAGACAGAGTCTTTCGTCAGCGCACCATAGTAGCCTGTGCTTGAGATGTTCTTCGGGAAAAATCCCTCGTACTTCAGAATGTTCTGGAGAGCGATAACGTCAGCTTTTTGAGCTTCGTGTTTCGCGTAGTCAAGAGGACGATTCAACTTGTCGTCCCAAGGAATGAAGGAGAGGTCCTTCATGAAGTTGTACTTCGGTTTGTTCGGGTCAGACGTCTGCGACTCGAACACGAAGTCCATAGGATAGCCTGCGAAGAAGTTTCGCTGCTTGAAGAATTTCTCAGTGATGACTCTCTGTCCGCTCTTTCCGTAGTTGGGACCCCAGCTATCTTCGATGATGATAGCTTTTTCACCATTGTAGAGAGTGAAGTCGACGGCTGCTACAGAATGACGAATAGTGCCTGGAGAAATCGCTGTCAATGCTGGGTCAAGAACGACCGGAACGTCTGTCCATTCTTCGTATTTGAAGTAGAACCAGATCATTACGCCTTTGCCAGTGGTCTGGATGACAGATGCTACTGTGTCAATGTCAAGAATCGGCAAGTAAACGGGCTCTCCAACTTTGAAGATTTTCCCGACTTCTTGCTTATATTGCGGAATGATTTCAGTATCCATCTGCGCGTCAGTCATGCTCTGTGAAGGAACGAGCTCTTCGAGCGTCACTCCCTGTTTCGCAATATTGAATACATCTACAGCACCCATCCCAGCAGCAGGCTTGTTCACACGCCTCTGATAGATGTGAGTTGCTGAGAAATGAACGTAGACTCGATTCTTCAGCCAGTACAGGATGCCAAACAGTTTAGCCATCGTCTGAGCAACACACGAACCGCTTCCGTCCTGGTTGAAGATTGGAAACCTTCGCCAAGCAGACTGCGACTTTGTCACCCAATTGACTGGGTTTGCAGCTGAAACGATTTCACCGAATTGAATGTCAGTGTCTTTCTCCTCGATCTTCCGAGTATCTGGAAAAGCACCAGATTGAAACTCTTTCTGAGTCAGTTTGCTATCGAGGTTGAAGAACTTTAGTATTTCTTTTAGTTGCATACTCTTTAATGTACTTCAGGGCACACTCTGCTACTCCGTCTTTATACAAACTGAAACGTCTGTCAAGCTCAGCGAGCTCTTTAAGTTCCCCATTTGCGGGTCTATTTGCCGCCCATCTGATTATGAAGAAACTCAGAATTGCGACTGTAGAACCTAATCCGATTGCGAAGTATGCGACTATCATGATGTTCTGTTATTTCAATCTCTCCTTGATTATCGTGAGAGTAGTGTCCTGGGTTTTTAGTAATTCATCGACCTTATCGACCAGACGGTCCCATACCCATTTCGGGACCGTGTTCCGCATAGTGTGGAACCATTGGTAGATGACAACAGAAGAAAGCGTCAGCACAAGAAACGCAAGTAGCGCTACTACCGCATTTTCACTGTTTGCTAATATTGTGATGATATCTCCTTCCATTGTCGTTGTTGTGTTAACTCTACTTGCTCTCAGCTACTTTCATTTCGTCAGTTTTCTCGTCTTCTTTGACGACTGTCACTTCCGCTTTAGGAGCGATCTTGCCGCTCTTCTCTCCCTCTTGAAGTAGCTCTTTCACCATTGAGAGCTTGCCATTTATGTCAAGCAATTCGTTCTGCAGACTCTCTCGTTCTGCGTTGATGAGATTGAATCTGTCTACTTTTTGCTTCAAGAGAGCTTCTAGAGCAGACTTGCGAGTTCTAAGGTTTGCTAAAAAATTGTTTTCTGACATGTTATTGCCTGTCTTAATTTGATTATACCACGGCTGGTACTGTTAATAATTTGCTGATTTTCGTGATTATGCTGGTTTCACTTTTTCTACTTCTGCATCGACCTTCGTTCGCAGAGCTACGTAGTAGTCGAGTCTAGCTTGCGCTAAATCACGTTCAGCAGTCAAAATAGCAATTGCACCATCGATCTCTTCGAGAGTCCATGTTTGCATCGTGTTGTCTGGATTCGTCACTTCGACACCGACATGCTCTCTGACTGTATCAATATCAATCGGGCTGGGTGCTTTCGCAGAAAATGTTTTGCTCTCGAGACGCTCGATGTCACTTAGCACTCGTTCTGCACGAATCTCGATTGCGTCTGTAGTATCGCTTTTTCTCTGTGTCATACGTACTATTATATCATTATTTGCTAATTAGAAGTTAGTCGTCGCCGTTGTCGCTCGACCTGTGAAGACATCGACATAGTCGACGTACAATATTTTGTCAACAGACGCACTTTTGTTATCGACATACATGAAGGGTTTTGCTGCAGACGGATATGACACTGAAATCGAAGAACCTCCCAGCGTGATAGTTTCACCAATCTGAGCATACGCTAAGCTTCCCGGATACAATTGCAAAATGAATCGTTGCCATAGAGAGCTGTATGAGCCGATGCTTTGACGAGTGACAGACCCGCCCGTGTACCACTCGAGATAGATATTCGATGCATGAATGTCAGTATCGAACACAAATGAGATGTAGTGGTTCGACGAATCATACAAAAAGCCCATTTCCATTCTAGTCGTAGTGTTGTGCTTCATCAATGCTAGAAATTCGATCATCGTTTCATCTCCAAGAGTCATATATTTGCCGAACTTCACCATCGCAGAGCTTCCAGATGTCGAACCAGTCGACAATCGAAGTGATGTCATACGATCAGTAGCTGTATTGGGTCCTAGTACTACAACAGTACCCGTGCCTCCTACAGTTTTTGCCCAGTATGCACTTGCAATCTTCGTTGATGCAATATCAGTATTGCTTGTGATTTCATCAAAATCTGATCGATGATGATACGCTGGAAATTGCGGATAGCCTTCGTTCGAAAGTCTCCCTGAGAGAACAGCACCCCACCCACTGCTTTCCCAGTACATAAATGCGCCGTTCTTGTTCGTTGCAGACGTGAATCGAATAAGAGAATTATCATAGTTCGGCGACCCTCCGCTGTTGAGCCAAAGCGCAGGCCCGTGGGCTGCGTCGTGATCGAGATAGACGTCTGCTTTGTTGCTTCTAGTCTGCGAACCAGTCGTGTTAATCATGATTCCATGAGCATCACCGTTATGAGTGATTTCTACTTTTTGTGAAGAGCCTGTTGCTGTAGATTCAGTTATTTGCAGTCCGCTGCTGCCTCCCGTAACAATTTGAAGGAACGGGTCTGCTGACGCCCATATTCTGACACGATTTGTGCCGCTGCTATCTATTGTGTCGATGCCATGGCCGTATGTGCCGCTTCTGTACATGATAATTTGTGATTCAGAAACGCCGTCTCCTGTGCGATAATAGCCCGTGCCTACGAGAGTTAATCCAGCTGATGAGATAGTGACGCCATTCGTGTTGTTACCGAAATAGCCTGTAAGACCTGCGATAGCGCCTTTGATATACGCGTTGTCAGAATACAGACCCCACTGGTCATCGTTGTTCAGTCCCACATCGGCATCGACAATCCCTTTCAACCAACCGTACCGTCCGTGAAGAGTGTAGTCAGAGTATGTATTTGAATTTCGTCCGTAGATGTCGATGTACGGACTATTCGTCGAGGTAGCATCTAGCAAAATGAAACCTGTCTTTGTACCTGTACCCACGCCCATAGAGACTACGGAGTTTCCTTCTGTCCATGCTGGTGCACTATTTGTAGAATACGCTGCTGCTAGATCGCGAGTGACAACATACGTCGGTGCTCCTGAAGCGTCTGTGACTAGCATCCACTCGTCGTTGACACCGTCTTTGATTCGTAGAACTTCATTATTCACAAATGTAGTTTCACCACTGATCGTCAAATTAGGGCTATCATTCGGGTCCATGTCTGCTGCTAGTATGTCAGCTTTCGAAATTAGCATCATACCGTTGACTGACGAGATAGTATCTTTCTGGAAAACAGCAGTTCTAATTTCTCCGCGAACAGTGATGTTCTGGAATTCCGCGTAGCCGTTGCTGTTGATATTCCAGCCATAGCCCAGAGGTCCAGAAAGAAACGCTGCTGATTGGATGTAGTCAGAGCCAAGAGTATTACCACCTATCGAACCGCTAACTGCATAAAGAGCACCGCCACTTGTGACTGAGAATGATGCGCTATTGAAAGTAGCTGCTCCCAGCCACATGTTTCCGTCAGCGTCGACATGCATCGAAGTGTTGTCAGAACCGCCAATATCGATTGTCGAAACTGAGAGATTACCGACAACTGTCAAATCTACTCCGTCCCAGTTGAGATAACTTGTCGTATTACCGATGAAGAATTTAGCTTTGTTAGCATCTGAGTCGTCTATACCGAGAATGAATCCAGTTTGTGTGTTTGTGAAATCAGTCTTTCCTGCTGCGATGTATGTGTCGCCAGAACCATCTGCCACTGCAAGTGTGATGGCTTGAGATGTGATAGTACCTGCAGTAAGCTTAGCAACTGTAAGATCGATAATTCTGCCGTCTGGAATAGAGTATTCTGCAATCTGAGTTGCTCCGTCGATGTTCGTGCTAGCACCTGTTCCGACTGGCGTGATGATTGCTTGAGAATCTGTATTCGTGTTTGCTTGAATGTTTGAGAAGATAACTCTACTGACTGCTGTCGCATCTGACGCCGTCGACGTCACTGAGAATGCAAGCTTCGAGATGTCGTATGAACCCGTGAAGTCTGCAAGAAAGAATTCTTCAACTGTGATGACTGTCGTCGTGTTGCTTCTGACAATTTGTTTCTCTCCGTTTATCGACACAACGTATCCAGCCCATTGGTCAGCAGTCCAGCTTTTCGAAGAGTCTGTCAAGTACTGTGCACCTGCTTCAACGATACCAGCCGTACCCGATTCGACTGCAGAGTCAGTGGGTTTGTTCAGCTCATCGAGATAGATAACATATGGAGTAGCCGCAGCCATCAATCCAGATGAGCCTGCTGCTACTTCTCGAATAGATGCCTCCCCCGACAACCCGCCTGGGATGTAGACTTTTCCTGCAGACCATGTCACATTTCGATATGCATCCGCACCCGCTGCTGCCGCGAATGAAATGTTTGTGACCCAAGTTCTGTCCGCTGGCGCTAGTTGAGCAGCAGTCAATTGCTGTGTGATGTATCCGAACCACGTCATTTCTTTGTCGAGCCGTTGTCTCTCTTCTTCAACGAGGTCTTCGAAACTGACGTGACCGTTTGAGAGTTGCAATATTGCTTCGTCTGGCGTGTATTCGACAGATTCTATCAACAATACGCTATCTGCACCGACAAGGTACGGGTTGTTTTTTGCATTCAAAATAGTGCATGTGTGCCCGGGTTTGATAGACGCGAGGTCGTAGTCTCCTGTCAGAGTCACGCGAATCTGCACTTTGGGGTCTTTATTGTCGTACAGTTTCGCAGTCGTCAACAGACCCGCTGCGATAGTGTTCGTGATTTTGCTGTCAGTGATGTAATCTGCAATGATGTCATACGAGCTCTGACTAGTTGAATCATCGTTTGTGAGCTTGATATAGTCTGGGTCGACAGTCCCTTTTTCATTCCAGAAATAGACTCTGTTGACGACATCTTCGATCGTCTTATTTCCAGTAATCTCTTTGATGTGCTTTCCGATGATTAGCGAATGGTCTGCTGTTGTTGAAATGTTCTTCACCCAAAGCGTGCCGTCAGTATCAATTCTCCAGTAGAACCAATATCCCCCTGTCTTATTTTTTGGAAGAAACTTTGATGACTCACGAAGAGCATCCAAATGCTTCATATTGAAAAATCTATGAGTGAACGTCGTCACGACTCCGTCGTTGTCAGTAGTCGACGTAGAATTGGTGAAGTCATTCGAAAGCATCGAGTTAGATTCGATCGAACGATAATGATTGATTATTGCTTCCATCATCTCGTCTGCTCTCTTCGTAGTCAATTCGACACCAAGCTCCGAAGCATCTGCGGAATTTCCAGTTCTATAAAAATCGTTTGAAAGTTTTGAAACCGCTGAAAGACACGTGACTTCGATACCTTCTTCTTTGCCTTTCAAAAATGGAGAATAAGAAACGATGTAGCCGTTCGCAACTAGAGTCGTTCCGGCTGCGTTATAGTCATCTTTCAAGTAGACTTTGATTCGATTGTTGAATTTGATTGTGACGTCTTCGTCGAAATCATCGAACTTTCGAGCTAGCGAAATCTTAAACTCGCTGTCGCCCCCGTTGATTTGCTTTGTGATTCGAAGGTCAGAAACGACATCATCAAGAACGCCGAGGTAAGTCCCCGTCTCGGAATATACTTTGTATGTTAGTCGTCTTTCGAAAGCCATAGGATTACTAATGTTTTATGTTTGCGTTTAGCGTTGATGATCGTGTATGCATGCGTCTATATCTTAAAAGATACTCTGCACCCAGCAATAGAGTGTCTGGATTATCTTTTGCTAATCCTAGCATTGCATTACACGGAAAACAAACCCAACCTCGAAATTCGCCAGTCTTATGATCGTGTTCGAACTGTGTTTTTGCGGTATTTTTGCATATCTCACAATATTCAGATTTTTTGCGACCTGCTAGTTTTTCAAGTTTTTGTAAACGCGTTAAACCGCCTTTCCAATTATGATTAGAGCTTCCTGTTCTTTTTCCTGCGCTGTTGATAGACATTTTTATTTTTGCATTCTCTGTGTGTCTTGCGCCTTTTCTAGAACCTGCATGCGTTTTGTAATACTCTCGCAAACGACCTGAAATATCTATATTTTTCATTGCTTCTTTTGTTCGAGAACTTATTTTTTCTTTCATCCCAGGACGATTCATTGCTTGCTGAGTCGCATGACTTATTTTTTCACGCATACCTGGACGATTCATTGCTTCCATCGTTCTCGATGCAACTTTTGCTTTGAATGCATCACTCATCTGCAATCCTTTATTCCATGCTATTCTTTTTTTATGTGTAGTTATCTGCATATTACAAATATGATGCTGAATATACGATTGATTGAATAACAGTTTTACTCGCGCCACCTCCGACAAGAGAGAGTGTATATGAATTCGTGCTCGTTGTGAAAGTCGGAATCACGCCCGTAAAGTCTGTAGCTACTTCACCCGACCCAGTGTTGTAGACGACAGTCATATTGTCAGTGTCTAACTCTAGATAGTCTCCATTACCGACTAATGAAAGTCCAGTCACTGAAAACGTGTCAGATGTCGTGTTATTCACGAATGTGATTCCTGTGATTGCTGACGATGGGGTTCCGCTGACAGTCCATGTGATGACTGGTCGCGGAGCAGCTGACCCTGCTATCACTACTGAATTTGTTTCAGATGCTGTATTCGTGATTGAATTCGTGTTCGAAGATGATGAGGTTGCTTCTCCGAATGGGTGACATCTGAAAATAATCTGGAATGGCACTCTCGTGATGTGAAAGTGCTCTTCTGGAATTTCTATGCTAGCAACAGATGCAGTCCATTGAACGTTCGTGCCACCGTCATCTATGATGAGAGTCTGCTCAGTTGCATTCAGAGCTTTCTTCATGTTGTCGAGTAGTGTTCGAAGCTCTGCTTCTGTGTCTGCGGTCACTGAACCAGCGACTCGAATTTCTTTCATCGTGTAATACGAATTCACGAATCGAAAGCCGTCTCTTCGAGAAAGAGGCTCGAGGTCGATCGTCCTCGCAGGGTAGTTGCGGTAAATGATGTCTTTCGTTCGCCACGAACTGTCTTGGAGACTAAAACTGTTAAATGAAACGCTCTTAGGCATACTGATATTGTATTATTTTTTCTGCTAATGTGTTTTCATCATTTAATTCTCGACCCCAGACTATTGATGTAGTATATCCATATTTTTTGAAATACTCTATTCGTTCGGAGCCGTCTTGATTTCTGTGCCAGTATTCTCCAAATAATTCTATTATTTTTTTATCACCATTTGTTGCAATAAAATCTGGACATCTACCGCCAATGATTACTGCTCCGTCTCCGACGAAGTCGTATTGTTTTGGCAAAAGTGTATTTAATATCTGTTCTAATTTTTGCTCCGCTTTATTTTTTTTAACGCCATACGCTTTCATCATTTTTCTGACATACTCGGGATCTTTCCAGAGTCGCAAATGACTTTTTCTTGCTGCGATAGCAATAGCATTCTTAGATGCTGTTGTGTGTGTTTGCAATCCCGTTAATCCCTTACTCCACGGAACGCCTCCATTTGCGTAAAATTCTTTTTTTCTATCGCTCATAAGTCGTTTAGTTTTATCAGAGCGTGTGCTTCCTAGATTTCTATGATGGCCTGATGATCCGTTGCTAATTTTTTGTCGTGTAGCAACAGATCGTTTCTTACCCAAATTACCTTTTCTGACAGCTTCGATAAATTCTTTGCTGCGTACGATATGAGCATTCTTCATAGTATCAGAAATTTTCTTTCTTCGTAATGCTTCTGTCAATTGTGATTTTATACGATATGCCATGTTATCTCAGATGTCTGTATTTCGTGTCAGAAGTCAAAACCTGCTTGACCATGAATGCAAGTTGACGAATATCTTCATCACTTCTAACAACTGGATTGTTAATGTTGATTGTCACGGGATCGACGCCGTACGGAAGAACTGTTTCTCCGCCGTGAGCAATAATTGGTACAGACGTGTCAGGTGAGCCGGGAATCACACCACCCGTTCTGTAGCCTTTCGGATACGTTTCCTGCAATTTTGAAAGAGTAGCAGGTCCGTAAAAGCCAGCATATTGCCCTCCTGCGATTCCTAGATACGACTGAAGCAACGCGACTGCCCCCTTCGTTTGGTCTCCGTAGTAGCCTGTCGCCCCCGCAGGAATCGAATAGCCCTTGCTAATCAGCCATTGCTGCAGCTGAGTCACTAGCGAGCCTGACATTCCAGGTTCGAGTGAAGAGGTCGGATATTTAACAGGTGTAGCAGAAGAAGTCGAGTACAGACTCTGGGTCATCGTCGGAGATGACAACGAGAATGGAGAAGTCGACGTGTCATTGTTCGTCGTCAGATACGACGACAGAGATGGAGTCGTAGAAGTTGTCGATGTTCTTTGAGTCGAAGTAGTCGGTGCAAAATACGCTGGAGTAGAGTTAGCCGTGCCCGAACTGACAGGTGTACCAGACGGCCCAGAGACTGCTGAGATTACATTCTTAGCCGCATTTTGAAGTGTCTGGAATCTGTCAAGAATCCAATTCAGCCATCCTGGGAATTGACCGTTGTAGAAGTCATCGAATTGCTTCGAAAGCATAGACTGTTGACTCATGATGTTTTGCAATCCTTTTCTGTACTCATCTTGAGATATTCTTCCAGAACGATAGTTCTCTCTCAATTTCTCGAATGAAAGATCGATCGTGTCCTGCCATCTATCGAACGATTCAAGAGTCTTATCGAAATCAGCTTGGTATGCATCTAGTCCGTTTTGTATTGCTGAAAATGCTAGCAATGCTGCTGCCCCGACTGCAACCCATGGCATCGCTAACAATGCTGCACTCGCTGCTTCTGCGCCTAGAGCTACTTTTCCAAGACCTGTGACAGCAGATGCTGTGAATCCAACTTGCGCAACAGTTGCTGCACCCCATGCTGCTTTGACAACATTCGCTACAGTTTTGTATGCTAGCCATCCACCGACTATACCCGCAAGTCCAGTCGAGATGTCTTTGAACATACTGCTGCTTTTGTCTGCAAAATCATTTGCCTCGTCACTTGCACCCGCAATCGACGCTGTCAGACCGTCGTAGCCCATGCCAACACCTTCGATAGCTGCTATTTGAGAGTCAGAATCTTCTTTAGCACGCGCTTCTTCAAGATTATATTGAGCTAGCCGTTCAGTCAACGCTCTTTGTCTCATCTCGATCTCGTCAAGGAGAGGAAACATCCTATATTGTGAAACGAGGTCTGCATGCTTCTTCTCAAGAGCCGCTTCTTCTGCCAATTCTTTCTTCAGTTCTGCTAGACGCTCACTGTACTTTGAAGTCTCGTCAGCGAGGTCTTCATCGCGTCTCTTTTCGTTTTTGTCTTTCGAGCGAGAGTAGTCTTCGTTCTCTCGTTTAAGCGCTTTCTGTAGTTCACGAATACGAGTTTGGTCTGCCCAAACACCCTTCGAAACTTCTTCATCAAGCTGCTGTTGGATGTCTTCAGTCTTTCTAGCGTGGTCTGTTTCGAGGTCAGACATCGCATCTGAAAAGCTGTCACGAATTTTATCAGTCGCCGCAGAATAGTCTCTTTCAAGGTCTTCGATCTGGTCTCTAATCTTTGCTGTATTTTTGTCGTGGTCTCGAACCCACTCAGCCATGCCCTCTTGGAAATCTCTAAGAGCCATTGCACGACCTTTTGCGATGTCAGATAGTTGACGAGCAAGTTTTGCATTCATTTCTTCCATCTGCTTGTCCATCTGACTTATCGGCTTGATTGTTTCAGCAATCTTGTTTGACAGATTCTTCATCGACTCTGTCCATTTGTCCCATCCGCCCGTTGCTTTGATGACTCCGAATGTAAGAGCACCAATAGCTACTGCTGCAATTGCAAATCTTGAAAGCACAGCTACTAGACCTTTCGTCACTAGAGCAGTCGCTGCAAAGTTGAGTGCTTTGAATCCAGTAGTCAACAACGGTACAATCGCGCCAAGACCCGCTAGAGCTGCTGCAAGAGTGACAGTCACAGTGATACCAGAGACCATCACTGCTGTAAGCTCTGGAAACTCTCTAGCGAAGCCGCCAATCCCAGTAGACACAGCAGTCAGTTTTTCCGCAAGAGTGCCGATAATAGGAACAAGCGTATTTCCTATTGCTGCTTTCATCACTTGAGATGTCGCGCCAAGTCTTGAAAGTGTTCCAGTGAATGTTTGTGTAGCAAGGTCTGCTGCACCGACAGTTCTTTCAGTTTCTCTCATCAAAAATGTGTACAGTGCGAGGTGCCTCTGGGCAGTGGTCAAATTGTTGCCCTGCCCGAAAAGTTCTTTTCCAGTGTTCTTGATAGCATCAGCAAGCAGGAAGTTAACACCCACTGCGTCGATCTGGCGTTCTGCAAAAATACGAAAACCGAGAGAAGCTTTCACAACTGCTTGTCCCATCGTGTCAGTCAGGTTTTCCTTCGCTACTGATGCTGAGTCAAGGAAGCGATCTAGCAAGTTTGTCGCTCTTTCTAGACCGATACCAGTTGCAAGCAAGTTAGCCAAGCTAGTCGCAGATTCTTCTAGTGAGAGAAGACCCGTTGAATATAGACGCGTAGCAGCCGCGTTCACTTTGTCCATGTCCTCGCCAGCTGACACGGCAAACACACCCAGTTTCAAGCGGGCTGTTTCTGCTTCTCTTGCTGCGTTGACAAAGCTTTTCGCGAGTGTGACTGCACCCGCTGCAGCAATGCCTGCTGCAAGAGACATGTAGCGAAATTGGCTCCCGAGACTTTCGAGACTTCCAGAAGCCTGTCTCCAAGATTTATCGATGTTGCCAGCTGTTGCTGCGCTCTGTGCTCCGACTCTCTTTACTGAATTTTCGACATTCTTAGCAGTCTTGGAAACATTATCTTCGCCCTTAAATTGGATAAGTATAGTCTTGCTCATTTTCGTTTTTCAAATTCAGCAACTCTAGAAATCACAGTATCTTCATCTTTCAATTCAGATGCCCAAATAACAATACAGTCATACCCGAATTGCTTAAAATACTGTATTCTGTCATCCGGGTTCTGCCCTTTGTGATAGAAATCTCCGTATAACTCTATCAACTTATTGCTAGAAGTTGATTTGAAATCAGGATATTTTCGACCTACTCGCAATTGCCCATCACCCACAAAAGACCATTGCTCAGGAAAAGTC
>Ga0100403_1002205_pt1 | contig 15959 bp, 20 predicted proteins | sample CryGeymet201501t_FD_83663 | JGI IMG/M metagenome (GOLD analysis project Ga0100403, IMG submission 83663) | Groundwater microbial communities from Crystal Geyser aquifers in Utah, USA - Crystal Geyser metaG 2015-01t | ecosystem: Environmental > Aquatic > Deep subsurface > Groundwater | place...
GTGAATCCACCTGCTGTAGCACTAAAATCACTCTCATACACCGGCACATTACTCCCATACTGCCAAGCAGCAGGAAGGCCGTTGGTGTACCAGTCTAGTATCTCAACGTCTGTCGGCAGGAAATTTAGGATGCCCGCTTCGATGGTGATTGTCTCGTCGGTGAAGTTGCTGATTGGTCTTCCGCTTATCCCGAGCACAGCCGTATTGCTGATTGAACCCTTGGCTGACGTTTGGGCGATTCCTACCGGGAGACCGTTCCAATAAAACTCAACTGTGTCATTTGGCGATCCTCTGCGCAAAGCGCCGACAAGCAGCCCGTTAGTGCCTGTCACGGATTGTGCAAGTGTTACGTTTTCAGGCGAGCCTGTAGAGCCAGCAAGAGCCATGCGAGGAAAGCCGCCTGACATGATGACCATTTCGTAATACTGAGAACCCACCTTGCTCATAAGGTGCTTGGTGCCGCCAAGGAAATCCCCGCGCCAAAATAGCGCGAAATCACTAGCCCCAGGATTAACCTCAACCCCATCCGCCACCACAATACCCGTCCCCGCTCCTGCGGTCATGGATACGGCATAAGTAGTCGGCAGTGTAATCAACGGATTGCGAGGCTTTACGATCATTCTAACGTCTCCGCGAATTTGAACAATGCTTCAATATCGTTGATTCCTAAAGCTGGCGCAAGGGCGATCACTAGATCGGAGTTACTCGATACAGTGTCGGCGAAGTCCCAATCAATCACAGCAAGCTGTCGTTGCTGAACGTCCGGTATAGCCTCTATTGCCTGGTACACAGACTCTAGCGTAATGCCCGATAGCACTAGTGCTTTACGGGCTTGGCGCATTGAGACTGTTATTGTGGGGGTTGGTGCTGGTGGGCGTTCAACAATACGATATTGCGGCCAGAATTCGTCCGGGCCCTCGTTGTTGTCTGCTATAACTGGCATTGGCGGGTAATGCTTCTCCATGAACTTCTCGCTTGCCTCAATCGAGTTCAGAACTTCGCCTTCACGGTTTATTACTTGGTAAGTTGACATTATTAATACTCCACTATTACTAGGCCACTTCCGCCATCGCCTGATGCCGCCGCATTTGCTGCGTCTTGGTATACTGCCACGCCACCGCTTCCGGCGCCAATTCCTCCGGCTCCGTTGGTTAGAGCGGTTGACGACAGGTTGCCAGACTTCGCCCCGCTTCCTGCGAAAAGCCGCGCTAATGCTGCTGGGAAGTTTCCGGTTACAACTCCGCCAGTCCCGGCACCGCCGTTACCTGTGGCGACCGCGCCGGTGCCAGTAGTTCCAGCTCCGCCCGTGCCGTTAAGCTGCAATACGCTCAAAATGGAAAAGCCAACACCGCCAGATGTTTGCGTATTAGCTGCATTGGCAGATGCTCCAGCAGATCCGCCGCCACCAGATGCGCTATTCTCAGATGTGCCAGAGATTGCCGTTCCAGAAACCCCACCAACTCCAGCGCCGCCAGTGGCCGCGAAGCTAGAGCTTCCTGTTATCGTGACTGCGCCAGATGCGTACCCTGTGCCATCAATACCGACAGCGCCGCCGCCAGATGCGCCCCTGCTTTGAGATGGCGCGCTTGTTGTTGTTACCGCCCCGCCAGCCCCGCCAGTGTTGTTTACATCTCCGCCAGTGGCCGCCCCACCAGTCGATGCGGCAAGCGCTCCGGCAGTTATTGACGCAAGACCTCCACCACCGCCGTTAGCTGTAATTGCAACGCCGAATCCTGTAAATGTGCTGTTTCCGCCAGCGTTTCCTGTTGTGGCGCCATCAGTAGTTCTTGACACACCAGCCCCACCAGCCCCTATTACTACAGTGTATTCACTGCCAGTTACGCAGTAAAACTCCTTAATTACAAAGCCTCCAGCCGCTCCGCCTACAGCGCCACCAACCGAATTAACATCATCGTTCCATGATATGCCTCCGGCACCGCCAGCACCAACAACGGTGGCTCGATGCCATCCTGTTTTTACAGCGGTGAACGTCCCGCTATCCTCAAAAGCAACAGTCCTTCCAAGCTTTTGCGCACTAGGGGTGAGGTCAATCACTTTTAGCGATGACGATGTATCGTATAATACAAGATACAGTTGCTCAGGCCCAATGTAAGACTTGTTTATTGTCTCGGCGCCATCTGGATCGAGCGTTACATTAGCGCCAGAGTTGCGCAAATAAACATACCAGCTAGACCCAAGATTAGCCGCCGCGTCGAACGTCTGCGTAAACGTGCCAGAAGTGTACTCGATGATCTTGCCGGTATCCTCTGCGGCTAGCTCGACGTTACTTGACCGCTCGTATACCTGACCCAGCCCATAAGCCCGCGCCCACTTAGCACTCACCCCCGGCTCGTCGGCTGTTACATCCGATGTATTCTCAAGCAGTATCCAAAATGTTCCGGCGTGATCTACAGACAGCGGCACGGTTTTAGCGCCAGTCAGCAGTGACCATGCGCCAGCGTAGTTTGCTATGCCTGCCGCAACGTCTGCGGATGCGTCAGCCAGTACAGCGCTTGCGCTTGCGTTTGAGGCTTGCGTTGAGGCCAATACAGCGTTTGCATTAACCTCACCCGACACAGTGTTAACCTGCCCGAACGCAGTGTTCATTGACGTGATAGCGGCTGGCAATGCGGTACCAAGCAGCGTGTCGGCCCTTGAGTCAAACGTGGCCGGATCTGCCGTGGTTGGCACCGAGCCAAGCGATGGTATTGTTTCCGTGATAGTTGACATTAAACCTCCTCAAGCTCGATGCTGAGTATTGCGTTTTCTGGATAAGTTAAATTTATTTGAAAGTCTCTGTAAAACGCAAGTATCGAAACAGCCTCGAAGTAACCGTCAGCCGTATTATCTATGCCGTACCAGATTGCAGGCGTTGCGTTTAGCTCTTTGCGCACTTCTATGATCTTATTCACTTGCGCCTTGTCGCTTAAAACCTCTTGCCGAGTTTTTGGAATGTTCCTTCTCTGCGTTAGTATAGCATTTCCATCGGCATCGCGCTCTACGCTTGAGAAGTTCAACACATCTGACACAGCCCGGTACTGTGTGCCGCCTAGGTAAACGGACGTTCCAACAACCAGCGCGCCAGCCGCAGCCTGTCCAGATGTTGACGTTAGCGTTACGGTCACAATATTGTCTGAGTAAGGCGGTATATCAAACAGCGCAATCGACGGCATTGTTCCAAACTCGCCAAAAAAGTATTCAGACCACGTTAATGTATTGCGCGTGTTAAGACTTCCAGATGACGTATAGACTGTGCCGCCACCCGTTACGCTTGTCACTGTTATTGAGTATGAGTTAGCCACGACCCCTGCCAATGCAATCGAGTCAATGCGCTGTCCTGGAGCGAATACAACAGTAAACGTAAGTGGAACGGACGTTTTATTATTGCGCGTGTAATCGAATATCCTCCACCTGTTTGTTTTTCCTATGTACTTCCACTTCACTGTGTCGCTAAGTGCGTTTCCGGTGTTTGAGTCCACAAGAGACTCATACAAGCTATGGCTTGCTAGGTCGGTTACTATTCCCCCTGTATCGCAAGATGAGCCGGAATTGTAGACAGGATAAACATCGCCAGCCTCAGTCCACCAAGCGCCCTCTGCAAGCGTGTTTCCTGTGTTGCTATCCTGCAATGAGCGCCAAACGGTTTGAGCCGCGCCATACGTCGATGCCAGCCCGACAAGATCACCAGTAGCGTATGTGGTGCCAGCGTTATACGTTGCGGCGACCTCCTCTGGCACCGTGCTGGACGTTATCGAAGTTATGCTTATCGGCGGGATCACTCTCATGCTGTCACCGTCACAAGGCTTTCACCGTCTCGCGTTACGCGCAATAATAGATCGCTCGTTCTCTTTGTGTAGAAGGCCACCTGCCGCATCTCTGCAATCATGCCCTTCATATCAGCAATCATGCCGCCTCCGTTGTTCTGGTTTCGTGGGTCGCTAGCCGTTAGTACTTCTTCGTTAGTGTGCAGTGCTGCCCGGTATCCGTCGAACGGTACGCGGTTTAGTCCGTTTGCGTGTGAGCCATCGACGCCAGCCAACTGTGCTGCGCGCAAAATCATTGCGTCTGCGCTGCTTTGGCCTAGCACATCCTGTATGAGCGATTGATCGACCTTGCCACTTAAGCCTTTTATCCACTGCGAGACAAACTGCGTTCGTTGCTGGTCTATCGGAACTGCAGTATTACTTCCGTCCTCGTTTGCGGTGCCGAAGAACAAGCCATTTCCGTTGCCCTTCTCGTTAAAGCCTCCGAAATTATTAGCGTTATATGAAACGTTTATTCCAGAAGCCTTTGCAAGCGCTGTTAGTGCCGCGTCATCTGCGCGGAATACGTCGATAACCTGTGAGGCTACCCCTTGATCTTCACGGCGCGCAAATCCAACAGGATCAAATCCAGAAGCGAATGCAGGCACGTCGAACTGACGATCTCCGTCACCTACTGGCCTGATTAGCATTCCAGCGTTTGCGCTTGGGGTGCTCTTGTTTCCTAGCGCGGCAGCGGCAAGACCTCCTGCAGCTAACGCCCAACCCCATCCAGGTACTGCGCCAAGCGCGCCCAATACGCCACCGCCAGCACTAGCAGCACCGCCAGCGCCAGCAAGCCCACCCACTCCGCCCTTAGCAATCTCACCAACTACGCCGCCTTTAGATGCGCCGCCGAACAGCCCGCCTATGGTGCTAGCTATGCCACCCAAACCACCGCCGCCGATACTAAACCCACTAAGCCCGCCGCCAGCGAACATGCCCATCAATCCAGATGCAGCCCACTCAGCAACCATTCTTTGTACCGTTCGTTCAAAAGCCTTGGCGATATTATCAAAAGCATTTCCGCCGTTATTCATCAAGTCAACAAATGCGCCGGATAGGTAATCGTGCGTATTTTCCCACGCTTTCTTGGACTTTTCTGCCGCTTCTGTTGCCGCTTTCTCAGCAGCGCCGCTAGACGCTGCAAGGTCGTAATTAACGGCTGTCAGCTCTGCGATGTTTGCGATTTCAGCGGGGAGCGCATCTGGATTGTTTGCCGCTGCAATCGTCGCGTTAAATATCGCTTGTGCGCGCGCACTCATGCCAAGCGCTTGCTGTTCTTGCTCAAGCTTTGCTATCGTCTCTGCAATAGATTCTTTATTGCGCTCCGCCGCTTTACGCGCATCTTCCTGCTCTTTTAGGTATTCATCTATTGAGTCATTCCACTGATTCAGCGATTCATTTGCATCATAGTATTCGCCCGCCAATCTTTCAACAGTGGCTATAGCGTCAGGCCCATCTCCGTTGGCTATTGCTTTTAACCCTGCGCTGAACACGGCTTGCTCTCGCTCAGTCATGTAAAGCGCTTTCATTTGTGCTTCGAGAGCGTCTACCATGTCTATGGTTTTATCTGTAAAAGCCACAGAGTTGCGTGTGTTTTTTTCTACTTGTGCATTAAGCTCTCCTAACCTTAGCTTATTTAAGTTGAGCCAATTTTGTTGCAGGTCAAGCTGCCTGTTCAGCGCATTCGCTTCTTTTGAGTTTTCGCCATATATCTCTGACGCGCTTGCAAGCTCCGCCCGCAAAAGCGACATTCTGTCCTTTGTTGACAAGATATTAGCCGAAGCCTGCTCTGCCGATAGTGACATTGCATCCAAAGACTGCTTCGCGAAATCATCACCAGCCAGCCTATAGGATTGCGCCCTTAATTCTATCAAAGCATCTATGAGATAATACGCGCCAGCAGCCGCTATAAGCGCAGCCCCAACAGGCCCGCCAATCATCATCAGCGCCCTGCTTGCGGCAGTTGATGCGGCAGCTAGTGCGGTTTGCGAAGCCGCAGCAACAGCAGAGACGCCAGCCATCCGAGCAAGTGCCGCCTGATAAGCCATTGATTGAGCCATCGCGGTAGCTTGTGCCGCTCCAGCCACTACCACGCTAGCAGTAAATCTGGCCGCAAATATCCCAGCAACAATACCGGCAACTTTGCCAACATCATCAAGATGTTCAGACAGTTTAGCTATTCCTGCCCCGGCTGTGCCAGCAGCGCCCTGCACCATATCGGCGGAGCCAACAAAGGCAAGCAGATTATTTTGTGCAACCTGCATATTTTGACCAAAAGTAGCGGTCATTTTGCCAAAGGTTTCGTCTATGCTACCGGCAGACTCTTTCAGCGCCTTAACGATAACCTCGGACGTAATGCCTCCATCGGCAGCAAAAGCACGAAGCTCTCCTCTGCTCATTCGCAGAGACTTGCCAATAGCATCAAGCAGAATAGGAGACTGTTCGGAGATGGAGTTAAATTCTTCGCCGCGTAACGCGCCAGCCGCCAAGCCTTGTGATAGCTGCGTTATCGCGTTCGCGGCCTCAGTTGCTGTAGCGCCAGACACGGCAAAAGACTGGTTAATAGTGCCAGTCAGGTCGATAAGCTCGTCTTGAGTTAGATTCAGAGCCTCGGTCGCCCTTGATAATCTGGTGTATAGGTTTGCGGTAGACTCAAAGCCGGAGCGGGTGTCATTGGACACCTGCATAAGCTTATTTTGAGTGACAGCGAGATCCTCAGTTTCTTTCTGTACTGTTTTGAGTTGGTTTGTGGCGTTCTGCCATGCGTCAGCGTACTTGATAACCTCGCGCACAGATAGTGCCGCTCCCATGGCAGCCGCAGCCCTCACCACTGTTCCGATAGCCTTGGAGACATTCATCCCCATAGACTCGAAACGCTTGTCTATCTGCTTTGTGCTTTTGTCTATCTGGCGGGCGCCACCTTGCACCGCAGACTCAGCCTTTTTAAGCTCCCTGCGTAGACCTTCCGTGGTCGCGTCTATCCGTAACAGCAGATCAGCTACATCAGTCGCCATACACTTTAGTTCCCGGCTTAGATATGATCTGGCTAAGCAGACCGGTGAGAGGCTTCGGTTTTTCCTTCTGTTTTTCCGCGCCCGGAGTTGTCATCTTAATCCACTTTATCTTGGCATCAAGCGCGCAGTTTATCTCCGGCACCGTTGCGTCCCACGCTACGGCAGGGGGCCATCCTAGCCACCCTGTCGCAATTCCAAAAACGTGCTCAAGATACTCGTCCTCAGAGTAGGACTTTACTTCTCCGGGTTGTGCTTTTTTTCTTCGGCAGCACCTTTTGGATTCATCAGGGCAGTAACGAACGGCACCACCTGCTCAGTTGCGTCAGCAATACCCTGATTGTAGACCGCTTGTTCAATATCGGAGACCTGCGCAGGCTTAGCGCCGCACCCGGCGCCAACAATGTAGCCGATATGCTCTACATTCAACTGACCAAGAGCCTCCAAAGCACCGCGCAATCCACCAAAGCGAGTCTGGATCTTCTTCATCGCCATCAAGCTTGGACGAAGCTCGAAAACCTCGCCATCAAGCGTCACTTCAATAGTGCCGTGGTTCAAACTCATGTACGCGCCTCCACTACAAAGCCAGTGTTGTTCGTAACCATAAAGTCTACAGTGGCAACGTCCTCATTAGCACCACCGGGGAACGGATCATTGCCGACAAGACCGGACCAGAAAACGGTCGTCCCAGTGGTAGTACCGTCATTGTAGACAAGTTTGAAATTGTAATTCGTATTCTTTGTAACCGCAGCCGCAGCGCGCATGGCAATTTGACCAGCATCTTCGGGATCAAAGCCGCAAGTAAGCGTAATGCTTTGGCCTTCGCGAGTCGTCTTAAGTTGACGCACACGAGAGTCAGCAAGTGCCGCAAACTGCGCAAAGTTCTGCGCATCAGTAAGGTCGCTGATTGTCTGGCTTTCTCCAACCTCGACATAGGTATCAGCCTTGTAGCTGGTCAAGTCATCGGCCACCGCAGTGGTGCCTACATAAAATTTAGCATTAGCCATCGTGAATACAGACATAATTTGCACCTCCAAAGTGCCTTTAGTGTTCGATTAAAGCAGAAAGCCGTAATTGGCCCATGTAAGTTACTCCGTCAGGCTCTCGGCTTGTCCTTTTAGAGACAACCATCAGTTGAGCCACCGTCCCGCCACTTAGGTCCAGTTTCGTTTGATGCAGGGCCGTATCAATCGCGCCCATTATCTGCAATACTTCTTTCTGCCCCCTGTAATCCGACCAGATTGCGAAATACATCAGCTTTCGTGTCTTGCGTTCGCTCAAATAATCCGCGTTCGCGTCGTCCTGAAAATCAATCGTCACATAAGGATACGTGGCATCTTGAGGAACAGAGTCATAAACAGGCACAGAAAGCGCGGTATTAAGCGCAGAATATACAGCAGTTTGAAATTCCATGGAACGATCGGTCATAATGACTGAGCCTTTTTGATCGAACCTTCAATAACCTTGTTAATTCTCGCTATTATACCATGTTTTTCATTATCCCACGCAGGCTGCAAAAATGGCCTTGCTGGTTGAGCCGGGATGTTAGCACTAGTGCCGAAAGTATTGCTGCCGCTAGAAAGCACTTTCTTGCTTGCGTCTACTTTGTGACCCTTTGTTCCATATTCAATAAATCGAGCATAGAATCCCTTCTCCCTAGCCTTCTTACCTCTTAATCCAACCTCTCCGCGTAGCCCGTTCTTTGCAACGTGCGAGGTAATCAGCGATTTAAGGTTTCCGGTATTCACAGGCACGTTCTGCATTATCTCTTTTTGCAGCTTATTCACAGAGTCCTGCATGGCTGGCCTAATTCCGGCGTCAACCTCCGTCAGTATACGGCGCAGCTTGATACGTGCGCGGGTGCTTGTGAAGCTGGATTTGCCCATTATTGCGTCACGCCCCTTTCCGCGTCTAGCTCTAAAAACATGCTCCTACCGCCGCGAGTCAAGATAGCGCGGATATTGTACGTTTTCCCGTTCCACACTATCTGATCATCCTCTTGCAAGTCTGACCTGTAGCGAATCACGAACAGATACATGGCAGCAGCCTCGACCCTGTCGTGCAAGCCTACCTCTTTGCCGGAGCGCGGGCGAACATGCGCGAAAAGGTCGGTAGCAACAGCCGTTAGCGCAACGGTATCGCCGCCCATTCCGTCAGATGTTCTCACCTCTCGGTTAATCGTGATTAGTTGATCTAGCTCTCCAGCCCTGTGCGTCACAGCCCTAGTCTCCGGTACTTGTTAAGCAGCGCAGTAACGGACATTTGCACCTCTGTTGAGGTAATGCCAGACCCAACGACTACCGAGCTTCGCACATCGTAAAAATGTGTCACAAGCAGATTCATGGCATGCACTATTGCGCTGGGCGTAGAGTGTGTGTCTCCGGTGCCAGTCTCGCTAAATCCAGCTTGATAGGTAATCGTCACAGCGTTAGCTACGTCTTTAGTTTCGGGCCAATAATCTACGTTATTCACTATACGCGCAGGTGTTCCGTATTCATCGGCAACGTAATCAGTATAGGACTGGCTAGATCCGTCCACATCCAGATAAGAAACGCTCGTTACAGAAAGCAGATTTGTTCTCGGCAGTGTGATCGTGCGGCCAGCAGGGAAGCCATCAAGCTTTAATGTAATCGTTTGCTCAAGAATCGCTAAGTCTAACTCCTGCTCACAGTAATCATAAGCCGCTTCGATGCAGCGGGTTATAATATCATCCTCAGCCGTATGCTGGACGCGCAAATATTCTTTTGCCTGTGCTAGCGTGACCGGGTAAAAGTCCGGCTTTGTCGTTACTTTCCAACTCATACGCTCCACCCTACACTGTGCGGCCTTGGCTGGCCGTGAAAACACACTATGCGCTCACTGCTGTTTCGTGTCTGCTGTACTTTACGGCTCACAATTTGACCGGGAAACAGGTCTTGAAATCTTTCTGGATTCACCTTTTCGGCTATATATCCTTGATCGCCATGCCCGGAATAAGTAACCGATGGGTCATAATCGTCAAATATTGAACGATAGTTTCCGTTAAACGCCATTATACCACTTGCGGGCTTTTCGGGGTAGTAGAAGTCCGAGAGCATGGTGAATGTGTGCGGATACTCTGCTATTTCGGTCAAGTCACCAGTGATTACAGTGTCTAGGTCGATATACAAGACAGGGCCGGAGAGTTTGAATATTTCGATCTTAGACCACCAGCCATGATAACCCTTCTCTAGATCTATTCGATCACACGGAACCTCAACATCAGACAAGCACACGAAATTATGCCCTGAAAGGTTATTATCTACGCCATCTTTAAGCCTTTTGACGTATTCCGGCGTATAACAGCCTCCGGATTTAAGCACACAAACCACGGTCAGCACGCTATTAGCTCCAAGTAACACCCGTAACGCGGATATGGAACGCTTAATACTTTATATGGCCTGCCTATCATCTCGACATATTCCTCTAGGTCGCGGTTAAATACGGGAGGATTTCCGGGCCTTCGCCACTGCCTGCCCATGATTTCACCGATTACAATATGTTTATATTGCTTTGCTTTGTCGATTATTGCCTGTATTTCGTCATCCGGTACGTGTAGCAATACGGTATACGCTAGAAACGTGTCGGCATCTGCCCATTCGGTAACGTAATTGTGCGCCGGGTTATTCTTTCTGGCCGCATCCAGTGCCGCAGCGTTGATGTCATAGCCCGTGTAAGAATCGTGACTGAACGCTGGCGACAATCTCCCATCACCGCAGCCGAACTCAAACACCGTGCCTGTAACGGCCTCGCGCAGCGCCTCGTACAGCCCGGTCTCGGGGAATCGCACACCCGGTGGAGTGATATGAACTAAATCTCGATTAGATTGCCAGTATTCAGCGGGGCTTTGGGGCATTTATCGCGTCCTCTAGCTGCATTTTTGGAATGGTCAGTGCTGTTGCACGAGTGCAATTGATTAGAGGAATCCCTATGGCATCAAGGTCTGCCCAAATATCGTTAAAACAAAGCACCCATTTAGACAACATATCGCTTGTTGGGTTGCTGGTTTTCTTGTGATCGCCAAAAAAGTGCGTCTTACCGCCCGTCATTTGCATATCAAAGCCTAGCAGATAGATTTCAGCCGCGCCTAAAAGGTACGCAAGCCCTACAGCCATGTAGCCAGAGCTGCCCCCGGCGTGAATATGCACCTTGCCTAGTCCGTCTGCTTTTGTTCCTGGCGTGTACATAAGCCCGTAAAGATTAGCCGCCTGTCGCGACCAAGTAAACTTCAGGCCGCCGAAGTCCTGCCATAATTCCTTGTTCTTTTCCCACCAACTTTGATCGCAAGCGTACAAAGCATCAGCCCACGGCAATAGCTTAACCGTGGAGTTAACAACAATTACTTTTTCGCCTTTGATGGCTTGCGCGTCTGCTTCTGTGAGGCTGGGGCCACTGGCGACGACGAAGACTCGCTGTCCGGCCCATGCGTTAAAGGGATGTCCCCGACTTTAGGCACCTCCTGCACTACCTTGGTGTCGTATGTGGTACGCACTGGCTCAACCATGCCGATTGATTCCCACTGAGCCGCAAGGCTTGGTGATATGTCTTGCAGAGTTTGCCCTGCTTGTACATCTCCGTGCATTGTCGAAATAAACGGTCTTAATACTTTAACGTCCATAATTGAACCTCCGTTCCATATTATAGCACAAAAAAGCCCCAATAAAGGGGCTTTGGTTAGATTGACCTTGCCAACTCTAGGCATCTCTGTTTTATCAATTTTTCTATTGTTCTTTTTTTGTATTTCTCCCAGTCATCCACTTTCATAGTTTGCAGTTCTCGTGGAAGCCGCATTATCTCCAAAGCATGAGCCTGCACACTGTCATCAGCTTGCGTTATTGCCTCTTGCCTGATTTGCTCAGCAAGGTATTGCAGTATTTCGCTGTTATCCATTAGCGATATCCCTTTCTAATCTTAGATCGTTGACAATCTGTCGGAGACTGCGATAGCCGACTTCTGTGGCTTGTTTTTTTGGTTCTAATTCTTTCTTGTGGTTTCGTCTGGCGCTTTCAATTGCCCTGTGAGTCCTCCCAAGAATATTTGATAGCTCAGACGTGCTAAGCAAGTATCTATTATCTTCATCCGAAGACAGAATTAAAGATATTGAGTTTCCATCCCATTTTTTTTTTGTGATTTTTTGCGCCCTCCCTAGATTTTTCATTTATTTTGTTTTTTATTTCCCATCTTTCTTCATATCCTTTCTTTTTATTCAATTCCATTCTGCGCAAATTTATTTTGCCTCGGTGAACGGTTTTCATACATTCAGAGCAATTACCAGAAATTGCCCGCCTTAATGCAAGGTGACCAAACTTGCATTTTCTGCCAGTAAAATACACATGCAAATTTCTTTTTTTTGCGTCCTGCCAGCTTGACCCAATTTCATCATTTTCATAAACTTTATTATCGCGCAAAGAAGGCTTCATATCTGCCCCCCCATTTTCTTTTGTATGTACAAATCAAGGTCTGAACGTAAATACCCGCAGCATCTAATGAAAAATGTGATCTTTTTAGGGAAGTCAGGATCTTCTTTTTCCTTTCTCCACAGCGTAGTAGTGCTAAAGCCAAGATACTTTGCCGCTTCTTTGGGCCTCAAAACTGCTTTTTGTTGTTTGTTAATCATATTACCTCCTTTTATTTTCAATTATTATCATAGCAGCCCATCTTATAGCTAGTCAACACTTTATTTCAGGCATAAAAAAGCCCCGCGAAGATTGCTCTAGGCGGGGCTGCTGCACTGGGCGGACCTTTGTGCAGTCTCGAATGCCGGATGCCGAAGCAGAGCCGGAAACTCGATTGGCTATCGTTTAGATAACCAAGCTACCATAACGTACAGCTAGAGGTGTGTACACCGCCAAGGCGCCACGCATTTCGGCGCGGATAGTCAACAGATTCTTGGTCACGTTATCCGCATCCTGCTCAAACATCTCAACAGTGACGCCTTGACGCATGAATAGTTGAATAGCGTTGCTGTCCATCATGTAGAACTTGCCCGAAGCAACATCGTTAGACGTCACAACAGGCAAGCCCCAAAACAGCGGAGTCATGCCGCCGTTAATGTAGGACAGGGCCGCACCGCCGCCCGCAGCGTAATCATTAGAGGAAGTAGTGGACTTGAGGCGCTCAATTGCACCGAAGTCGGCAGGGTTCATAATGATCACGTTTGGCTGGTAGTCAGCGCCGATAATCGCGTACTTGGCGCGGTTTAAGCTGTCCAATGCAATCTCGCCAGTCTCTGGCGTGAAAGCAGTGTGACGACCAGAAGCAGACAGTCCGGAAATGTTAGGGCTAGTGCCGTTACCTTTAAGGATCTGCGACTGCAAGCGAGCCTGCAAGCCGTGACGCATACGTCGATCAATATAGCTCTGTAGCATAGGCGCATCGTCCAAAACCTGCTTAGAGGCGCGGATGAAGTGAGCAATGGTGCGCACAGGGTCGTTAACAAGCTCAAACGTAAGCGCGGATTCAGGCTTGCTTGCGCCTTCCTTGGTTTCCGCTCCTGAGTTTGTCCAGCTTGCCTCACGGGTGTACTCGATCTGGTTTGAGCCAGTCACACCCATAGGCACGAAGTCCAATACATTGAGCGAGCGGAACGCGCCGGGAACAATACCTGGCAAGCGATCGGCCTGCACGATAGTATCAACGGGATTCTGAGGAGATCCACCTTCGCCAAGAATGGTATTCTTGACCTCGATTCGCGCCTTCATCCCAGATCCGCCATCCTTGTAGCCCTTGAACGCCTCGGACTCTACGAAAGACTGACCCCAGCTTTTATGCTGTTCGGTTTCGTTGCCCTTAAAGCCATCTACAGCTTTCTGCTCTAGCTCCTTGAGCCGATCCTGCATCTCAACGCTGGACTCAAGCGCTTGCTTGAACTCCTCTGACAACGCTTTCACATCAGCGCGCACAGATTCAGCCGCCTTGCCATTCTCAGCGACTTGGCCTTCGTACTTGCCGACCGCTTCTTTCAGTTTGGTTTCTAGCGCAACGAATGCGCTGTCTAGGTCTTTCTGCTCGATAGTCATGGTTAAATCCTCATCTTTGGGTTAAATAGTCATTTGCTTGATACGATCAGCTAGGCTAATCATAGTTCGCTGTTGATCACCAACAGACAGGGACTTTATCCGACCAACAAGCGCAGTCGCATTAGCCCTTGAGAATCCTCCAGCATCACGCAGGACGGACTCAAGTTCTTTTAAAGATTCGCAGCGGTCGATAACATCGCCCATTTTCTTGACGCCCAATACCGCAGCGCCCAAGTCGGCAGGCTCCTCGACCACCGAGATTTCAATCAATTCTATTTCCTCCAGCTTGCGTATGACTCCATCCATACGCTCCTTCTTGACGCGATAGCCGATAGACATGCCATCGACGGAGCCGTGTTTAAGCGAGGCATAAACATCTTCTGCAATTGAGTGACCTGGAGTCAGTGTGCCACGCACATACAAGCCCTTCTCATCTTCGTAGATCTCTTCAAACTTACCGATCACAGGGCCGTGGTGGTTCCATCTCATGCGAATGGGTCGATCACGGTTTTTAAGGGTATTCTCATAAGCGCCCGGAACTATCATATCGCCGTAAGAGTCCACGCCATTAAACACCGAAGCATAACCCTCAAACTTGCGCTCATTGCCATCGCCGAACTTTACTTGCACGTCCGTAAGCTGAATTCGTTTATATTCCATTGTTACCTCCACCCGGCGTGACTACCGGATTGCGCGCCCGCATTAGCGGGATCATGGTGCTGTTAACATAGAGTTCATCGCCGCCCGGTAGCGGCCCGCGCCCTTCCTCTGCCCTTGCCTCGTTTGGCGTAATCTGTCCAGAGTTTATCTCCTTTTGCCTGGCATCAGCCCTTGCAAGCCTGTCCGATCTTAGGAGTGCGTCGAAGTCAAACTCGACTAACGACCTGCTACGCTGCGCAGGCGCTAACAGGTTGTGCGTGATACTTGACTCAAAACGCTCAAGGTACGGGCGCAGGTTTAGCTTGTAAAAACCCTGCACCAATTCGCTTATGCCGGAACCCCATGTGGTAGAGCCTGACGTGTCGTTAATTAGAACGGACGGTACGCCAAAGAATCGCGCTAAGTCCTCGATGGAGAAACGGCGCGAATCCAAAAGCTCAATATCCTCCGGCGACATCGAGACCTTCTCGTATTTCATGTTCGCTTCAAGAACCATGAGCCTGTCGCTATTGCCTTCTCGAAGTTCGTTAAACTCGTTTCTTACCTGCGCGCGCTGTGTGTCCGTTAGTGTTCTATCAATCATCAGCACACCAGTGGGCTTGCCGCCATTCTGGAACACTTGGCTTATTCTGCGCTCACCAGCTAGGGCGATACCGATTGTGTTTCTAGCGTAACCTAGAGGTGATAGGCCAACTATCCCATTACCGAATAGTTTTACATGCCACACAGACTCGGAGGAATAAGCCGTAACGCCTGCATCGGAGTAGTAGTAATGCACAACTGATCCATCCTCAAGAAGTCGCGTTTCGACCTGCGAGGACATTAGCGGCAACAGGCCAACCAATCGCGGGCCTGAATACTGCTTCAGTGCGTAAGCATTACCACGCATAACGAGGTTAAGCATCATCGTTTCCATAAACTCAAAGCGAGTTTGGTAGCGATTAACCTTGCCGCTGAATACGTCCGCCACATCAGACCTAAGCGGGCTGCCCTCCCTATCCTTGATAGTTAGCGGTAAGGCCGCCACAGTCTCAGCCAGCAGCCGCGAACATGCCCACACAGCCGATAGCTGCATAGCCGTGTCGAAGTTTACGGGCTGGGCAGATGGGCCGCTAAAGGTGCCGGGTTGAGGATTTTGGGAGCCCTCCTGAACAAATAGGCCATCGTAACCAAGCCAACTTAACACGCGCCTCAGCATTCAGCGCCTCCCGTTGTTGTCACCATTTTAACGGTGCGTTCAAAAATGAATCGAGACTTTCCTCGGCTTCTTGTCCTATCAGCGAAACGCCTAGCGCCATCGCAAGCGCCACCATTCCATCTATCCTTCCGGTTGCCTTTGATTTATCTAGCTTCCTATTTCCTGCCGGGTCTTTAACCACAACCGCGTTAGCCGCGCACATAGTTAAAACGGGGTGCTTGCCGTGTCGTATCTTGGAATTCAGTAA
>Ga0100403_1002209_pt1 | contig 15928 bp, 15 predicted proteins | sample CryGeymet201501t_FD_83663 | JGI IMG/M metagenome (GOLD analysis project Ga0100403, IMG submission 83663) | Groundwater microbial communities from Crystal Geyser aquifers in Utah, USA - Crystal Geyser metaG 2015-01t | ecosystem: Environmental > Aquatic > Deep subsurface > Groundwater | place...
AGCGCTTGAAAGAATTTAAAGAAGTGGATGCGGGCTACGGCGTTTCCGGTCTCGGACGATTTCGCGTCAGTGTGTTTTTTCAACGAGGCTCTCTCAGAGTGGTGATCCGGGCCATCCCCCACGTGGTCCCCACTTTAGAATCTTTGAACCTCCCGGCGGTGTTGGGAAAAATTGCGCAAAATGAGCGCGGTCTGATCTTAGTGACTGGCGTGACCGGATCAGGAAAGTCCTCGACTCTTGCGGCCCTGATTGATGACATCAATCGGAGAGACCACAAACACATCCTCACCCTGGAAGACCCCATTGAATTTCTCATTCGAGACCGAAGAAGCCTAATCACTCAAAGAGAGATCGGCTCTGACACCACCACTTTTGCAAGGGCCCTTCGAGCCGGTCTCAGGCAAGATCCAGATGTGATTTTAGTTGGAGAGATGAGAGACCGAGAAACCGTAGAAATTGCCCTCATGGCCGCGGAAACTGGTCACTTGGTGCTGTCCACCCTCCATACTTTAGACGCCATGGAGACCGTGAATCGAATTCTCTCCTATTTCGATGGGACCCAACAAAAACAAATCCGCCTCCAGCTCGCGTCTGTGTTGCAGTCCATCGTATCCCAAAGGCTTTGTCAGAAAGCGGATGGAAGCGGAATGATTCCGGCAGTGGAAATCCTCAGAAACAGTCCTCGGGTGAAAACGATGATCACCAATCCAGACACCACCAAAGAATTGATCATTGCCATTGAGGAGGGCTTTTCTGCCTGGGGCATGCAGTCCTTTGATCAAAGCTTGATGGGACTTCTGGAGTCTAAAGAGATCACCCTTGAAGAGGCTTTGCGCCACGCTTCGCGCCCCGAAGACTTTCGCATCAAGCTGGATGGAGTGGCCTCCATGGATGGTCGCGCTTGGTCCACCCAGCACGTCTCTAGCCAAAGTAAGAAAGACTGGTCCAACGTAGAAGAGTCCGATTTGGATTTGGTTGACACATTTGTGGGAGAAAAATCCGACCCAAAGATCGTGACGAAGAAAGTCAAAAAGTAATCCCATTTTCAGCTCGTTTCATGTACACCTCTTCTCATGGCGGAAAGTTCAAAACTCTTTAGCGAAGCTCTCAAGAAAGCCGCAGACTTGCTGGCAAGACGGAATCATTCAGAAAAAGAACTGCGGGAAAAACTGAGTTCTTTTTACGATCGAGATCTGATTGATCAGGTTGTTTCAGAAGCTCAAAGAAAACAGTGGCTCCTTTCTCCAAAGGAACTGGCCGAACAGGCCGCAAAGACTTGGGCGCGGGCTAATAAAAGCGCAAAATACATTGAAGAGCAGCTCACCAGGCGCGGACTGGCCCCCGTGGGTTGGCTTGAAGAAGATGAAATCAATAAAATCCGAACTTTGTTGGCCAAAAAATTCAAATTGAGTGAAGATGACATCATTGATTTGGACGAGAAGGTCCGAGTCAAAGCCTATCGGTTCCTGATGTACCGAGGCTTTTCAGAGGAAATCATTCGAAAGGTGATCCATGAACAGTTCTGAACTGCGAAAAATGTATTTAAAGTATTTTCAAGACTTAAACCATGAGCGCGTGGCCAGCTCAAGTCTGGTCCCTCAAGGAGACTCCACCCTACTCTTTAACAATGCCGGAATGAACCAGTTTAAAAATGTTTTTCTTGGCGCTGAAAAACGCCCTTACACTCGGGCGACCTCTTCGCAAAAGTGTGTTCGTGCGGGCGGAAAGCACAATGATTTAGAAAATGTGGGATGGACGGCCAGACACCACACCTTCTTTGAAATGCTTGGAAACTTTTCTTTTGGTGACTACTTTAAAAAAGAGGCGATTCACTATGCATGGAAGTTTTTAACTCAAGACTTAGGCCTACCAAAAGATCGTTTGTATGTGACCGTCTTTGAAAACGATCAAGAAGCGGCAGACATCTGGCACAACCAAGAAGGAGTTCCAAAGGAGCGCATTTACAAGTTTGGCGAAAAGGACAACTTCTGGCGCATGGGAGACTCTGGACCCTGCGGCCCTTGCTCGGAAATCTTTTATGACCTGGGTGATCAGGTGGGTGGAGATCCTAAAGAAAATGTCATGGGTGGCGACGGTGATCGCTTTATGGAAATTTGGAATCTGGTCTTTATGCAATTCAATGAAAACGGCAAAGGACAAATGGATCCACTTCCGAACCCTTCAATTGATACGGGCATGGGGTTGGAACGGCTGACTGCGGTGATGCAGAACCAGTTAAGCAACTATCACACCGACCTCTTTATGGATTTGATTCACCGAATTGAGTCCATCAGTGGAAAGCAATATGACCTCAAAGGTGGAGACACCAAAGAGAACGTGGCCTTCAGAGTTTTGGCCGATCACGCTCGAGCGGTTTCTTTTTTAATTGCCGATGGGGTACTTCCCTCTAACGAGGGACGTGGATACGTGCTTCGTCGCATTCTTCGAAGAGCCATTCGTTTTGGTCGCGAACTCTCTGCGTCCGACTCCTTGCTCCTTCCCGCCTCTCTTCAAGTGATTGAAAAGATGTCTGAGAGCTATCCGGAGCTTCAGAATCAAAGGTCCTTGATTGAGATGACCCTTAGGGATGAGGAAGGTCGATTCCTTTCAACTTTAGACCAGGGCTTAAGGCTTCTTGAAGAGGAGCTTAAAAATCTTCCTCAAGGGGGAACTCTTTCTGGAGGCGAAGCCTTTAAGCTCTATGACACTTACGGATTTCCAGTGGACCTCACTCGACTCATTGCCAGCGAAAAAGGTTTTCATGTGGATGAAAAGGGTTTTGAGGAAAAAGTTTTGTCTGCAAAAGAGCTCGCTCGCAAAAGCTGGAAAGGGCAGGCCCTTTCTGGAGATGAAGCTTTCTTAAAAACTTGGAGTCAGAAAATAAAAGATGAGTTTGGACCCACACTTTTTGAAGGCTACTCTCACATGGCTCTCAATGAAAAAATTCTTTCTTTGAGTGACCTCCACCAAGAAAAGCAAAAGCTCGCGGTGGGAGAAGAGGGTTTCTTGATTTCCAAGTCCACACCTTTTTACGCCGAGGGCGGAGGGCAGATTGGCGATCACGGACAGGTCTTTGGATCTCAAGGCAAAGCCGAAATCTTGGATTGCATCAAACAAAATGACATTCACCTTCACCGCTTGAAAGTTCTTGAAGGAGAGCTTTCTCTTAGAGATGAAATCGAGTTGAAGGTGGAAGACAGCGCCCGTCGAGACACGGCAAACAATCACTCGGCCACTCACCTTCTTCACTCCGCATTGAGACAGGTTTTGGGAGACCACGTCTCTCAAGCGGGGTCGCTTGTGGAACCAGATCGGTTGAGATTTGACTTCACTCACAACAAGCCGATGACTCAAGACGAAATCACTCAAGTGGAGCAAATGGTGCTTTCTGAAATCGCCTCCGCCCACCCAGTGATTTCAGAGGTTCTCCCTCAAGAGCAAGCCTTGAAAAAAGGGGCGATGGCGCTCTTTGGCGAAAAGTACGGCGACGAAGTGAGAGTGATTTCAATGGGATCTGGGTCCATCGAATTTTGCGGAGGCACCCATGTTCAAAACACCTCTCAAATTCTTTGCCTTAAGATTGTGAGTGAAAGTGGCGTCAGCTCCGGCATTCGTCGAATGGAAGCTTTAACGGGCTTGAGAGCTCTCAAGTATCTCAACTTGCTATCGAAGCAATCTCAAGAAGCTCGAATGGCTTTAGGGCTTGGTGCCTCTTGGGAAAAAATTTTAGATGAGTCCAACGTGAAGGAACTCAGCTGGGGAGTTGAGAAGCTTCAAGCGGAGGTGAGACAACTCAAGAAAGAGATCCAAGATCTTAAAGGCTCAAACTTTGATGTGAATGATTTGGTTAAGACGGCTAAAGAGTTTGAGGTGAATTCCATTAAAGGAAAGTGGCTTTTTGTCTCAACAGATTTGGATGATAGAAAAGTTTTAAGTGATCTCTCGGACAAATTAAGAGACAAGCTCGCACCCTCCATCGTGATTCTCATGGGTCAAGGAGATGGAACTTATCCCCTTTTGGTTTCGGTCTCTAAAGATCTTTCAAAAACCATCAAAGCGGGAGATGTGCTCAAAGACATCGCGACAAAGCTTGGCGGCAAAGGCGGCGGACGCCCCGACTTCGCCCAAGGCGCCGTCAATGCCCGCAGCACCGTCGACGAGATCGAAAAAATCCTCCTCCCTCGTCTCTAGTTGACATTTTCCCTATTTGGGTTGCTCCAGCGCCAATGCTACCTTTTCTGGGCTACACATTTCAGAGCCTAAAACCCAATCAAGCCCGGAAAAGAAGAACGGGACGGTCGGCATTCTGAATTATTCTTCTGGTAATTTTACCCAGGAAAAAACCGAAAGCTCCCACGCCCTTGTGAGTGACCACAATAAGGTCACTCTTACTTTTGAAAGCTGCCTTTAAGATCGAATCCTCTTTAGAGAGGTTTTGCTGCACAATTGACATCACAGCTTTGGAGCCTAATCGAGATGCCGTTTCTAAAACTTCAGCAAGACCTTCTTGGGCATTCTTCTCTTCTGAAATCCTGTACGATTCTTGTTCCTCAGCTGTCATCCTTCCTGGAAAAATAACGGAAATTGCATGATGCAAATGGATCTTCGCTTTCTCTAGATTTAGAAATTGAGAGAGCTTTTTAAACTCTTTAGCCGAATCTGGATTTGCATCCGTGGCTATAAACATTTTATCAACGACTTTTGGCAGCACTCCATCTGGATTCACAACAAATAATGGCAGGGGCGACAAAAAACAAAGCATCTCAGCAAAACTGCCTAGATAAGCTCGCTTTCGATTCTCCTTAGAGTGTTTGACCACCGCAATTCCATCGTACTTTCCCTTCTTAGCAAACTCAATCAAACTCAACACCGCCCCTCGCTGTAAGCTCTGACCCTCCACTACAACATGAAAATCATTAAACCAAGCCAACTTGCTTGATCGACCAATGCGTTTCTCCAATGCTCTCAAACTCTCCTTTTTAACACTTTCCGACTGCGACTCATCGACAGGATAGACCATCGAAACAGCATCCACTACTATCGATGAGCGCTTATTAAGCGCTGTTAAAAAGCGAGACATGGCTTGTACAGCCTTAGGATGATTCTCCGATATATCAACGGCCCAAAGAATTTTCATTGCTATCTCCTATTTTAGATTTAAATGCCACAAAGGTTTCAGCAGCTCGGAGAGAGAATCTATCCTTTTTCGTGAAGACCTCCATCTCAACGAGATGTCGCTCAAGTTTTGGAGATAATAGATTCTTGGCAGATCGATTTCAAGGCAGTAAGTCAAGATTTCTCGGAATCCTTTCAAAACAGTAAGCTCCCCGCTCAACGAAAACGAAAGCGCAAAGGGTACCTGCTTCTCTTTCCGATATGCGGTGCATATCGGAAAGAGAAGCAGGTACCCTTTCTCACGCAGCATCCCCTCTTTCAACAATAGGTTTGCAATTTGAAAATCCTTCAGTAGAACAAGAAAGGCGAGGTCTTCATGATTTTATTTTCTGTTTCTGTCGCATTAGGACTGATTCTACTGATTTGGAGCGCTGATAAGTTTGTCGATGGCGCATCAAGCATTGCCTCTCACTTTGGGATGCCTCCCCTTCTGATAGGGATGATTGTCATCGGATTTGGCACGTCCGCACCAGAGATGGTCGTTTCAGCTGTATCGTCATTTCAAGGCAATCCGGGAATTGCAATTGGAAACGCCTACGGATCCAACATCACCAACATTGGATTGATTCTAGGGATTACCTGCCTTCTCATGCCCATCACTGTCCAGTCGAGGATTTTAAGAAGAGAGCTTCCCATTCTCGCTATGATCACAATTGTGAGCATTGGTGCACTTATCGATCTCAATATTTCTCGATTTGATGCGGTTGTTTTGCTTCTAATCTTTGCCGGGATCATGTCTTGGACGATCCGAGAAGGACTTAAAAGTGGAGGAGACGCCCTCGAAAGTGAGGTTCAGCGCGAGCTTAAAATGGAGCAACCTCCCTTAAAGAAATCCTTTCTAATTTTAGTGGCTGGACTTCTTTTTCTCATTCTGAGCTCTCGAATGCTTGTTTATGGGGCGGTTGGAATTGCTTCTGCTTTGGGCGTATCGGATTTGATCATTGGGTTGACGGTGGTTGCCATTGGCACTTCTTTGCCAGAGCTCGCATCATCCGTCATCGCCGCAAGGAAAGGCGAGGCAGATTTGGCCCTTGGAAATATCTTAGGTTCGAATCTTTTCAATACTCTCGCTGTCGTTGGCATCGCCGGTGCGATTCATCCCATGGACGTGAATAGAGAAATTCTCTACCGAGACGTAGGAATGATGACGATTCTTACACTCTCTCTGTTTCTATTCGGATTTGGTTTCAGAGATCAGGGGAAAATCAACCGATACGAAGGCGGAATCCTATTTTGCTCCTATCTCGCCTACACCGCCTATTTGATTTCCGACTCCATGATGTCGTGACAAAGCGGCATAAGACTTTTACCGCTGGACACATCTGACGACCCCTAAACCATCCGTACGACCAAAAGGGCCTACTCTGGCTTCACTCTTTTGCAAAAAGGAACCTGCTTCTCTTTCCGATATGCGGTGCATATCGGAAAGAGAAGCAGGTTCCTTTTTAGAAGTTCCGCAGCTTTGAGTCTAGGACAGCTACTGTGTGACGCAAGGTAGCTTGCATTGAATGGTACCTTCGCGTAGATCTAGGTCTCAAGGAGATCTAAATGAGTCCACAGTTTAACAAAGGCGTGATCGAAATGTGCATTCTTGCTCTGGTCTACGAGCGAGATCACTATGGCTATGAGCTCGTGGATTCGATCTCTAAAAATTTGCCCATTTCTGAGGGCACCGTCTATCCCATCTTAAGAAGACTCATTCAGGAGGGGTCTTGTGAGACTTATCTTAAAGAGTCCCCTTCTGGACCGCCCAGAAAGTACTACCGAATGACAAAAGCGGGAAAGATAAAGACGGAGGAGCTTTTAGGGCAATGGGCTGAGTTCGTTGAAAACGTGAATCTAGTTTTAAAAATTAAGACCAAAAAAAATAAAAGGGGAAAATCAAATGACGAAGCAACAGTTTCTCAGTGAGTTAGAAAGTCATCTTGCTGAGGTGAATGAGGCGGAGAGAGAGGACATTCTCAGAGATCAGGAAGAGTACATTCGTGAAGCCACGAATCTAGGCCGATCCGAAATGTCTGTCATCGAAGCGCTTGGCTCTCCGCGAGCTCTGGCAGCAACTCTCAAAGCCGAAATGAAAATTTCAAGGGCCACTCAATCCACAAACTTAAGTTCAAAGTTCAAGCTCACGATCAGCGCGGTGGTGGCTGCTCTCGCTCTCGCACCCTTAAACTTTTTATTTCTTCTTGGACCCTTCCTTGCCGTTTGCGTCCTCCTCTTCACCGGTTGGACCCTCGTCGTCACCTTTGGTGCCACGAGCATCGCTCTTTTCATTGCACTTGCGGGGAACCTTTCCCTCATCCCTTGGGCTCCTTTTGGCCACATGGCTGGATTTTCTTTTTTGCTTGGATCTATGGGGCTGATTGTTTTGTGTGGAATGGTTCTTTGGGTTCTCACAAAGTGGGGATTGGATATGTTTCTTGGATACCTCAATTGGAATATGAATTTCGTCAAAAAACAAATAAGGGAGTAAGTCATGTCTTTTCGAAAAATGTTTTTATCCACCCTGGTCTTTACAGTCTTCTTTTTTGGAGTCAGCTCCATCTGTTTTGGAGTGATCGGTGCTCGCGAAGGTCGAGACCCTTTTGAGGCTCTCAATGATCGATTGAAAGAGAAAGGAAGCGTAAAAGAGATTTCGATCTCCAAACAAATCAATTGGAAAACGGATCAGGCTTTGACGATTCGTTCAGTCAGCTCAGATATTGAGATCTATCAATCCACGACGGGTTCTTCCACAATTGAAGTGATCGGATCCGCAACGGAAAATCTATCTGACTCCATCAAATTAGACGTAAAGGTCGATGAAAAGGGCATGACTGTTAAATTGATTGAGGACGAAAGAACGGGCGAAAACTCTAAGTTTGACTTTTTCGATCTTAAAAAATCGATCCGATTTAACGATCTGAAAGTCAAAGCCTATTTGGCCTCAACGCCAGAAAATCTGGAGCTGGTGACGGTGTCTGGTGATGTTCGAATGTTCGTTCCCTTATCGAAGGGTCTCAAAGTCAGCTCGGTATCCGGAGAGTTCATCGCCAATGGTTTTTCAGTCGAGAACTTGGACCTCAAAAGCATCTCTGGAGATGTAAAAATGAAGGACAGCACTCTTCGAAAGGCTCAGTTCGAAGTGGTGAGTGGAGATGTGGAACTCGAAGTGATCAATGAAGATCCAGAGATAAAGCTCAATTCAGTGTCAGGAGATGGAAAATTCAAGTTTCTCTCTGAACCCAATTTTCAAGTCAAATTGAACAGCGTGTCTGGCGACCTTAAAGTCCACGGAGAATCCGTCAATAAAAAAAGTTGGGGTGGCCAACGAGCAAAGACCTTAGGCCTTGGAAAAGGACAAGTGGAAGCCCATTCCACCTCCGGAGACCTAGAAATTCTTTAGCTAGCGAGAGGAACCTGCTTCTCTTTCCGATATGCGGTGCATATCGGAAAGAGAAGCAGGTTCCTTTTAAAGAAGATCCATGAGCTTGAGAATGAAGCTTTGGTTGACCTCGAGCACAGATCTCTCAATCGGATCTTGAAAGTCGTGAGCCACAATGTCTGAAGCAATGGCCTTAAAGACCGCGTCCAAGATCTGTCGCGGAGAGAATCCTTTTTCCTTCAGCCTTTCCGCAACCTTCCAGGCCACATATTTAGATGGAGAAAGATGATAGTAGATAACCATTGTTTCAGAAAAGTAAGAATGTAAAGCGGCCTCTGAATCCCAGGTGTTTGGATCGACTCTTTCAGCAAAACTTCTTCCAACCTTTTCTTTCTCGTCGGACATGGTGCGGGAAACCGCCAAAGGATCATCAAAGAATAAGACCGTAAAGAAGTCGGCAAAGAATTCATTGTATACAGTCATCTTCTCGTAGCCCTGATCGTAGGACTTCAAAAACTCTCCATTGGCCAAATTTTCTTCATTCAGTCTCTTTAGCGCATCCAGGTAAGCCTCTCCATTGGGTCCAGATTGCTTTGCATGAACCTCCATGATCTCATCCAGGAGTTCTCCACCTCGCTGCCAAGAGTCCAAATACTTTTTGTGTCTATGGGCCAAATCTGCAAATTGAGAGGACTGCTTAATCACTGCGTCTCTAAAATATTGATGTCCAATTTCGTGAACGACGACGACCTGGCCTTCTTTCCAATTCTTCAAATAGCTTTGAGAGATCGAGATTTTATTGGGTCCAGAATGAGCTTTGTTTTCCTCACTGAGCTCTATTTTGGTGCTTTGAAGAAATTGCAGATCGCCAAGCCAATGTTTTAAATCACCAACAAGCTTTTCGAGCTTTTCCTTCCGAGTCGCTGAAATCTCAGATGGCAGAAAGGACGAAAGCAACTGGCTTTCGCAAACCACCGTGCGCTGATCTGCTGGCTTCTTCTTCGCCGCATAGACGACCGATGTGTTCACCAAGGCCGATCCCAAAATGAGTATAAAAAGAGAGAGCTTCATCAATGAAAAAGATATGCAAATCTAGCGCCATAGAAGCCGATCTTGGATAAGCTTCGGTGGCCCCATCCTGAGGAAACGACCACCTTCGGTACGAGCTCCTATGAGTCAATGCACTTGACTCTCGTTAGGTCCAAATATTGCTAAATTGTTGAGGGAAATGAAAGCTCGGACCTCATCCCTCATTTTATTTGTTCTCGGGTGCCTTTTTGCGCTTCAATCACCGACAAGTTTTGGGCAGGTCGATGATTGGCGTCGGTCAAAATGCGAGCACCACCTTGTCAGCAGTGGCTATGGATTCTCCTTCGATACGGCCGCCGGTCGTAGCGAATTGCGAGCCCAAACTGTTGCCAAACCTCTTGCGGCCCTCTCATTACAGAAATGGCAAGAAAAACTTCAAGCCAGTGGACGCATGGCTTACCAGGGAAACACGGATTGGTCTGCGGGAAGTGAGTTTCTCTTCTCAAATGAAAGCGATTGGAACAAAACTCCTTTTGACGGACGCCACGCGGACTTGATGATCGCCTTTGGAACAAACTCTTTTTGGGAACTTGCCGTTGATAAAAGTGTCGACAAGGTGGTTCTTGCTGACTGGAGCCCATTACCACTTTTGGCTCACGCGTACATCGTGGCCCCCTTGATGCGCATTTCCCGAACCGCACCGGAATTTATTTCCCTGCTCTCCGGTGAAATCCCGTCGGAAGCCATCCCAGGAACTCCAGAAAATGTCTCCCACACACTGGAAAAGCACTCCAATCCGGCAGATTTCATTCTGGAGCCCCATCAAGTGACTCAGCTCCTTCAATACCTATCTTCTCATCGGGAGATTAGAATCGACGAATTGCAATTTTTGGCTCACTTTTTTTGGTCTCGCACCAGTGAAAAGGATTTGCAGAACACGCCCTTAAAGGGAGTTCGTGCAGACATCTTCCTCTTCTTCCAAGGAGGCTATTGGAAACGCTATAAGGACATTCCCGCCAGCGAACTCCATCGGAGCGCCCTACACAACCAGGCCCATTTCAAAAAACTGCGCGAGCTCTTTCTAAAAGACAAAGTTGAGTATGCGATGACCGAGGTCGCTGATCCCAATTTTTACAATACCCTCAAGTTAAGTCATCCAAAAGCCAAAGACTGGGCCGTGTCGGTGACAAATATTTTTGAAATGGATTACAACGGCCACACTTTTGATACGCTACGCGATTTTATGAAGAATCTCATCAGCTCTATTGGGGCTTCTGAGTCACATCCGTTGACTGTCTTTCGCACGACGAACTACCGAGTTCCCCATCGGTTCTACCGCTACGACTTAACCTCTGAGAGAGATGTTCCTCGTGATGACGAAGACCTCGAGTATGGTCGGCCCGATCCCAATCAAGATCAAATTGATGAGATCAATGTCCTCCTCAAATTTCTTCTCGGCCCAAAACGAATCAGATGATCAACTCTCCCCGCGAAAAAATCACCCTGCTTCTCTTTCCGATATGCACCGCATATCGGAAAGAGAAGCAGGTACCTTTTAGCAATTTACATGAGGCAGAGGATTTCGAAGAGGGTGTCGACGGCGGCAAGAGAAGTGATTTGAGAGGAGTCAAAAGGGGGGCTCACCTCCACCAGATCGGCGGCGACGAGATCTTTGATTTTTAAGGCGCGAAGGATCTTTTGAGTTTCGTAGGTGGTTAAACCACCCACGACGGGAGTTCCTGTTCCTGGTGCATAGGAGGGGTCCAAGCAGTCAATATCAAAAGTGATGTAAGTGGGACCGTCAAAAGCAGGAATCTTTTTTAAGAATTCATTCAAGGACTGGTCGCGAACGTCATCCACCGTAAAGACTTGAATTCCATGCTTTTTCACAAAATCCAGATCCTCTCCGCCGGCCAAAGGCCCACGAATTCCAAACTGGACCGATCTTTTAGGATAGATCAATCCTTCATTGACCGCATGTCTTAGGAAGCTCCCATGATGATACTCACAATTCCAAGCGGCCGGATAAGTGTCTAAGTGCGCATCGAAATGAATCAACTGCAAAGGCTTTCCCACTTTTTTAAACGCACTTCTTAAAAGAGGAAGAGCCAAAGAGTGATCCCCACCGACAGCGATAAATTTTTTTCCTTTGGAGAGAATTTCACCAAAGTGGCTTTCCACTTTCTCATAGGTTTGAGCTTGATCGATGGGAACCACCGAACAATCTCCTCCATCGGCCACTTTGTGCTTTTCAAAGACATTTCGGTTCCGAGTCAAATGAAAGCCTCTTCCTAAAGAAGACACTTCGCGAATTTGAGAAGGAGCAAATCGAGCTCCCGGGCGGTAGGAAACCGCGCCGTCAAAAGGGACTCCAACGATCAAAATGTCGCAGTCTGAAGTGGCATCGGCCAATGGCAATCTAAAGAAGGTTTTAATTCCAGAAAATCTAGGAAATTCCCTTCCACTTAATGGTTTATAATCCATCTGTAATGACTCCCGACTTTTTCCCCGCACTCCAGACGATCCGTTTAGATTTTTTCTCCAGAGCAAAGGAAGTCTCCTTAAGACGATCTTGAATCAGGTCCTCTTCTTTCGACTTTTTTTCTTGTCGTTTTCCTAAAAGTTCATTGACCCTCTCAACAAGTTTTTTGCCCTTGGGCTCTAAGATCACCCATCTCAACTCCTCAATCGGAATCTCATCATCTTCTCTTTCCCAAACTTTCAAGCTCAGAAAGTGCCTGTCCGCCAGGGTGTAAAGCTTGACCTCTTCCCACCGAGTGACGATTCCGCTATTCGGAAAATTCACTATAGAGGTCCACATGTCATGATTGTACCGAATTTTCTCGTTGCTCAGGCTCATCTTAAGTTCGCCACTGCGGAGCACACAGTTTTTTAAATAAAGGTCCTTCTTGGTGCAATTCTGCTCAGCGCTGAATCCACTCCAACCATAGGTAAGAAAGAGCACGGGAGTAAAATACAATATCCATTTCATGAGACCGAGTATAGACTCTCCCTTCATTCCTTCACAACCCTATATTGATTTTAACCACCGAATTTGGGACAAGAGAGCGATGAAACCTTCGTCAAAACAAATTCAGTCCCTCCATTCTTGGTACATCTCAAGTAAAAGAGCCCTCCCCTGGAGAAGCACAAAAGATGCCTATAAAATTTGGATCTCCGAGACGATGCTGCAGCAAACCACGACCCAAGCGGTGATCCCCTTTTACGAAAAATTTATTCAGCGTTTTCCAAACCTTAAAAGCCTTGCCTTGGCTGATCAGGGAGAGGTTTTCTCCCTCTGGAGCGGATTAGGATACTATTCGAGAGCAAAAAATCTTCACCGTGCAGCGAAAGAGCTCTTAAAGATGCCCCAGTTCCCTAAGAGCCATGAGGAACTTCAAAAACTTCCTGGCTTTGGACCCTACACCTCAAGGGCCGTTTCAAGCCTCGCTTTTGAGGAGAACGTCGGGGTGCTCGATGGAAACGTGATTCGTATTTTAAGTCGAATTCATGACCTCAAACTGGAGTGGTGGAAGTCGGCTCCCCGAAAAAAGTTTCAAGAATTGGCTGACCTTTGGGTTCAGGGGCCGCAGCGAAGTTCGGAGATGAATCAAGCGATGATGGAGCTGGGAGCCGTGATTTGCACCCCGAAATCCCCCTCTTGTCTTCTTTGCCCCTTAAAGACCTCTTGTTTGGCAAGAAGGTCAGACACCATCGAAGCTCGCCCCCTTCAAAAACCTAAAAGAGAAAAAGTTCTTCTTTTGTGGAGCGTGCAGACACCCTTCAAAAACAGCCAAGTTTACTTAGATCAAAAGCATAACTATCCTATTTTAAAGTCGCAGCCGCTTCCTTTGGGAGAAATGAAAGTGATCTCGAAAAAGCCAAAAAGCTTTCACTTCAAACATGCCATCACCCATCACGAAATTTATGTGGTCATTGACTCAACTGCAAAGAGGCGCAAAGCTGAGGATGGAGCTTGGGTGGAACTGAAAAACTTGCCTCGAATCAGTCCCAACTCCCTTGTCAAAAAGGTGGTGACTTTTCTTGAAACTCAAAACAGATCTTAAAATTCGCTCCCTTCTGCTCCTCACTTTGTTTTTGTTTGCAGGCCTGCAATGCTCCACGCCGCAAAAGTGGACCCGTTCAGGTCAGGTGTTGGTCCCTCGCGTGGAGTTGACGGAAGAGCTGACCCAAGTGACCCGTGTTGGACAAAACCATTCGCCCCACTTTTCGCCGGATGGAAGTAAAATGGTCTTTATCAGTCAAGGACGTCCTCAACACAGTTACGGACAAGTCTATGAGATTCACCTCAACTCCCAAAAAGAGCAGCGGCTCACCTTTCAGGGAGCGGAGAACTCAGACCCCCAATATGTGCGCGATGGAAAGTGGTTGATCTATTCGAGCGCCACGGACGAAACCAAGGAGCGAGCAGGCCTCGTCACAAAAGACTCAGAGCCCTCTCCGTTTGCAGGTCCGGAGAAGTACAAAGAGCCAATGGAGATTTATCTTCACAATCTAGAAAAGTTTGAAGTGATCCGACTCACAGATCTTCCTGGCTATGACGGAGAAGCTTTTTGGACTCCTGCAAATGAGATGGTTGTTTTTACCAGGCGAAAGGGAGAAGAGCTTTATCTTTACAGCCTCTCTGCAAAACGACCTAAGATCGTACGTCCATTTTCCAATGAGGCGGGAAACTCTCAGTGGAGCTCTTCAAAGGATGGCCTTTCCCGTGTTTGGATTCAATGGCGGAAGGACTACAAGAGCTCAGATCTTAAAGTGAAGTGGCCCAGCGGATACGTGACCCTTCTTTCCGACTTTGATCGAATCAAAAAAGACCCCTATTACGATGAAGTCCTCAATGTGATCTTTTTTAGTATGAATCATCCCGAGGTCGACAAATTCAATGTGTTCTCCATTCATTTGGATGGCACCTGTTTGACCCAGTGGACAAACGAAAATGGGGACAATGTGGAGCCCATTTTGTCTCCAGACAAGACTCATTTGTCTTTTTCCTCCAATCGAAGCGGTTCCTACCAAATTTATTTGAGGGATTGGCCTAAGACCCTGCCTTGTGCCACCTTTAAAAAAGACCTAAAATGATTTTAGGGGGAACGCATGACACAATTTGGTTTCAAGGGATTTCGACAAGTTTTCATCTGGCTTTCTCTGGGATGGCTTCCCGTTTGTGTGGCCGCTCCTATCCCTGGGACCTCCACCTCGACCTTGGTCAGTGAAAAGCCACAACTCTATCGATCCTCCAATGGATTTGAAATCCATGCGGGCAAGACCTCTTGGTACATTCAAAACACGACCACCTCTTCGAAAAATATTGAGTCTATTTTCAAATCTCCAAAGCTGGTCAAAGGCCTACAGGCTTCGATGACCGTTCGAGTGGATCAAAGAGCCCCCGATATCACTTTCAATCAGTATCTCAGAAAATCCATCAAAGACTACGCACGCTTAGGAATGGAAATTGTGAAAACTCACCCGGTGAAAGTGAACCAGTTCACCGGATTCATGATCGATGCCGTCGGGCAAAACCGAGAGAAACAGCTGCGCCAAATTGTTTTTGGAAAAGGTCAAACGATGGTCATTCTCACCTGTAGAGACTCCAAAGAAAATTTCAAATCTTCGATCAAAGAGTGCAACGAAATCTTTAAAAGCTTCTCTTGGCTCTAAGACCCAATCAAAAAACCAACTTTATTTTCTCTTTTCCATTTCTGAGCTCTCGGGCTCCATGCCCTCACCCTCATTTTAAGGCCTGAAGGCCTTAAAAGCGCGTCACGCTCGAGGGAGGAAGCTCAAAAATGGAAAAGAGAAAATGAATTTGGTTTTTCGATTGGGTGGCATTCTTTGGATTGCGAATGAAGTTGAACTAGGGCGCGTTCTTCTGCCAGTGGCTCCATTTTTGATTGAGACTTTTCACGGACTGCTCCGGCTCCATCACCTTCTTAAATTGCATCACCAAAGCTCCGTCCAATAGAACCTTAGGACTCATTGAAAGCTTGAAGGCCTTTCGGTACTCTTCTTTCAGTGCCGGTCTCTTTCTGATGTTCTTCATCAAATTCAGCTTTTGAGACAACCACATCCACGGATAGAGCAACAAAAACAAAACCAAATTAGAAAACTTCAAATGGGAGAAATAGATTTTTTCCACCTCGAGCCCATTCACTTCGGCCAAAACACGAAGCTTCGAAGCTGTCGGAATAAAAAGATGACCAAAATAAATTTGATCTTTCACACCGGGATTGAACCAAATGCTATCAAACAGATTGGGAGGCATGATTTGGCCACTCTTCTCACACTCACCCATGAGAAAAGAAAATCTGGACTTCATCGAAGATCCATTGGGGCAGGACA
>Ga0100403_1002214_pt1 | contig 15906 bp, 28 predicted proteins | sample CryGeymet201501t_FD_83663 | JGI IMG/M metagenome (GOLD analysis project Ga0100403, IMG submission 83663) | Groundwater microbial communities from Crystal Geyser aquifers in Utah, USA - Crystal Geyser metaG 2015-01t | ecosystem: Environmental > Aquatic > Deep subsurface > Groundwater | place...
AGACCATATATTTTATAAAAATTTTGGTAAAGTTAATAAAGAGGGAATGGGATTCTTATCTACTAATATTGAACAAGCTAAGAAAGATATATGGGGAATGTTAGAAAATAAACATAATATAGTTAATATAAAATTAATATTATATAGACAACTTTTAAATAAAGATAATTTATCTAGTAATGAAGTTAATATTATGAATAATTTATCTAAAGAGCTTATAATACAACAAGCATTAAATATAGCTGAAAATCTTAAAATAAAAGAATAAATTATGAAAGTAAAAGAAATAGAACGACAAAGATTTCCTCCTTTGTTTAAAGGGCTTCCTAAAGAAGTACCTTTTAAGAAAGGGGATATTCTTAAAATAGATATAAGTAATAACCCCAACTATAGATTGGGAAAAATACATTTAGTAGGTAGAAAACTAACAGTAAAAGAATGTTATCGTTCTGATATTGGTGGTAATATGTCTGTTTATATTGTAAAGTTTGAACAAGAGGATGGGATTCAAAACCCATATTTAGCACATCATTTTGACTTCTATGAAAATAAATGAAAAATATATTTTATGTGAAAAAAACTATAATGACTATTTAATATGTTCAGCTATAATAGAAGGACATAGATTACATAGAATATATATAGGATACACTAAAAATTATGCTAAAAGACATTTTAGAAATAATTTACCTAAGTAGTTTATTAATATGAAGATTGATGAAAAGAAATTAGAGAGGCAAGAAGAAGGAGTTTATAAATTTATCAACTCTAGTAAGTATGGTAGCCCTAAGAATTGCTTAGGTACATTAAACTATACTATGGGGTTTGGTAAAACATATACTGCTGTTCTTATTATCAAATATCTAATTAAAAATAGAAATATTAATCACTTTGTAATAATAGTTCCTAGTGAGGCACTTAAAATACAATGGGATAAAGTTATTTATACTTTTTTTAGTAAAAAAGACCGACTAATAATAGAAATATTTACTGTTAGTTGGGTAGTTCGACAAGGCTCTTTTATAAGAACTCATACATTAATCCTAGATGAAATACATGAATATATATCTGAAAAGTATATTAAGATATTGAATGGGGCATTAATAGGTAAAGATGAAGTACTAGGTTTAACTGGTACTGCTACTGATAACACAAATGTAATGAATATCTTAAAGGAGTTTTGCCCAGTAATAGATATAGTATCAGAAAAAGATGCAATAGAATCTGGTTATATATCAAATTTTGTTGAATATAACATACCTATTTCTCTTACTGGGGAAGAACAACTAGAATATGATAGGTTATCTAAAATTATAACTGATAATATGTCTAAATTTGGTAATGCAGGACTATCTTTAGCTAATAAATGCTTAGGTGGTGGAAAGCATACTAACGGTAAAGTATATACTGGTATTCAGTTTGCTTTTGGTTGGGCTGCTCATAATGGTTGGCATAAAGGATTAGATATAAATAATCCTATAGATGCTAAGATTGATAATTTATGGAATCCACATAAGGTAATTGGTTATGCTAAAGCATTAATTAATGCTGTAAGACATAGAAAGAATATTTTATATTCTTGCACTAATAAGGTTAATTTAACCTTAGAGTTAACTAGAAAATTTAATGATATAAAAACTATTATATTTTCTGAATCTACTGCTTTTGCAGATAAAGTAGGATTTTTTATTAATGAAGATTCTCCTAATACTGCTGTTGTTTATCATTCTCAATTACAATCTATTATGATGCCTAGCGAAAAAACTGGTAAATTAGTAAAGTTCGGTAAAACTAGATTAAGAAAGAGAGCAATGGATAGAATTAGGAAAGGACTATCTAGAGTTTTAGTTACTTCTAAATCTTTGGATAGAGGATTAGATATCGAAGATATTAGATTAGGCATTACTTCATCTGGTACTCAAAATCCTATTCAATATAAACAAAGAGGTGGTAGAGTTAAAAGAAAAGAAACATCTTTATTCACAGAAGATACAATAGTTTTAATTATTAATATTTTTGTTAAAGATACTAAAGATGAAGTTTGGTTGAAAAAACGTCAATCAAAATCCTCTCATATCATTCACTATGCTAATAATATAGATGATATAACATTTAAACCAAAATCTAATTTTGATATTTAATGAGTTATAAATCAATATATGAATATATTGCACCTACTTTATATAATCCAACATTAGAAAAAATTAGAGTAGGTAATGTAAAAGGTAGGGAAATATATTGGCATCCTACAGGAGATAAATTATATGATATACTAGAAACTATGCGTGAAACACAAGAAAGAAAAGTATTTATACTATCTCAAATAAATAAAAAAGACTTTTATGAATCGTTAATAATTTTATTATGACAAAACAAGAAAAAAAGAAAGAATCCTATATTAAAAATATATGGGGAAGAACTGAAAAATTTTGGGATAATATTAAAAAAGATAGAGCTTTTATAATATTAAGAAATCAAGCTGAAACAGATTTATTAGAAATTCAAAATGAAATATTAATTATAGAAACTAAAATAGAGAGAAATATATTAGATTCTATAAAAGAAAAAAATTGGAAGTCTATTAGATTATTAGTATTAGAAAGAGATGTTAAGAAAAAAGAATTAGAATCTGCTGTTAAACTATATGAAGAATTATTTGGTAAATCAGCAGACGAATTTTTAACTATTGATTAATTTAACTATAAATGATAAATGAAGATAAATATATAGAATTTGTAATAGAAAATAAGTTAACTCAAACTCAGTTTCTACTATTACATCTTATATTTAGAAACAGATGGGACTTGATAAAGAAGTATAAAGCTACTTTTCCTACTGGTGATGGTACTATTATAGGCAGACAGGAAACTGATGATTTATTAGAAAGAGGTCTATTACAATATACAAAAGACCCTGCTGGTACTATACATATTATAGTTAGTGAAAAGTTTAAAAATGCTTATACTAATGATATTTATGTAGTAGAAGATATTTATAGAGAATATCCTTCCTTTTACGAAGATAAAGATGGTGTATCATATCCTTTAAAAGCTTATGATAGAATGTCTTTTATTAAGATATATTTAGATAAAATAAACCATAGTCAAAAAGAACATGAAGAAATATTAGAAGATATAAAATACGGAAAAGAACATAATCTTATAAAAATTAAGATTAGTAATTTCTTAGTATCTGAATTTTGGAAAGATTTAAGGGTATTAAGAAAAGAAGAAGAAAATTTAAATAATATTGAAATAACAGATGGACAAGATTTCTCCTAATATACTACCATATAAGTCTGCTAAGAAAGCAGCAGAAGAAGCTAAGCAACAAATAAATGATGAACGTAAAGGTGAGCAGTTTGGTCTCTATAGCAGGTGGGGTGGATTAAACAAAGCAATGAGAAAGTATATTAGATTTGCTAATGTATATTTACTTGCAGGATTATCTGGTCATGGTAAGAGTTTTGTTCTAAACATACTTCAAACTGATTTCTTAGATACTAAGGATATAAAAGATAAAAAAGGTAATATAATATATAAATCTTTAAATTCAGATTGTGTATTTAAACCTATTATATTACACTTTTGTTTTGAAATGTCAGCAGTAAATGAAATGTTAAGGGCAGTATCTAATAAAATTAAAAAGTCTTATAATTATATTTTAAGTTCAGAATATATTAGTACTATTGATTCTTATAATATTATATCAGAAGAAGAATTAATACATATCTATAGTGAGCTTGATATATTTGGAAAAAGACCTATGTATTTTTTTGAAACTGCTGGGAACTTATCTCAAATATTTGATACAGTTAGCTTTTTTCATAGTAGATACCCTAATCATAAGTTTATAGTAAGTATAGACCATACTTTGTTAACTATAAAAAGAAATGACGAATCAGATATAGAGTTAATGGCTGCCACAGGTAATTTAGGGATAGCTTTAAGAGTTAAATTTGGCGATATGGTAATTTTAGTTGGGCAATTAAACAGCGAAATTGAAAAACCTGAAAGACGGACTAAAGTTGAGCTACATTATCCCCAAAAAAGCGATATTTATGCACAATCTAGGGTTTATCATGCTGCGGACACAGTTTTCACCGTGCATCGACCTGAACTCCTTAAAATCGCTAAATACGGTTTACAGAAACGACCTACCCAAAACCTTATCCATTATCAAATACTAAAGGCAAGATATGGTGTAATAGGTAATGTTTGGTTAAGATTTAACCAAGAAACAGGTGAAATTATTCCTTATGAAGAAATAAAAGATGAAAATAGTATCAAATTTGATTAAAATTTTAAAAATATTTGTATGAGATATGTAAAAGTATTATATTTACACAATGATAGTTTAGTAACCTTAAAAATTATAATGTATGAATGACGAGGTTCAAAAGAAAGTAGAAGAAGAAAAACAGAATACTACGGAACAAACAATAGGCAAAGAAAACATTAAACCAGAGGAACTGGGTGTAGCTAAGAAATCTTCTTTTACTTCTTCAACTGTACTATCAAAAGAGCAACTACAGACATTAGACTATGTAGAGTTTAATACTCCTGGAAGAATGTTAGCATTAGCAGAGGTTTTAGTCAAAGGTGATTTATGTCCTTTAAAAAAGCCAGCAGATGTAATGTTAGCATTAATGACTGGGCAGAATTTAGGAATACCTTTAATTACTGCTATTTCTCAAATTTATCCTATTAATGGAAAACCTAGTTTAGGAACACATATACAGAAAGGATTAGCTTTAAAACATGGTATAGTTTATAAAAGAACTAGACATTATGAAGCCTACTATATGTTTGTAGAAGCAGATGAAAATGGGAAACCTAAGTTAGTAAATAAGAAAGGTACTCAAGTACCTGTTATTATATCAGAAGGTTTCTTAGAAGAACAACCTAAAGGTAGTTTAAAGAAGGAAATAGATAGAGTAACAGAGTATAAATTAACAAGAGAACTAAGAACTCCTAGTGGTAAATGGGTAACTGTTATACAAACTGGTAGTTTTTCTCTTAGAGAAGCATTAACAGCAGAATTATCTAATAAAGATAATTGGAAACACTATCCTAAAGATATGCTAGATGCTAGAGCATTTGATAGAGCTATGAGTGAAATAGCTGACGATATAAAAGGTGGATTAAAATCTCCAGAGGTATTATCTAATGGAGATATACAAGAAGCAGTAGTAGTAGAATAGTAGTAGATAGACTACATATAATTAATTATTTATTTATTTATTTATTCAATTAAAATTTTAATTATGAAATTAGTAAGTTTTTCAAACAAAAGACCAGTAACAGAACAAGGAAGTTTTTTAACAGTATCACAAACAGAAGGTAAACTTCGTATTACTAGTGTAGTAGCTAACAACATGGATGTAACAGCCGGGGATTATATTGCAGTAGGAACAGATATTGAAACTAAAAAAATCTATATCTATGTAGGTGTAAAAGATGAGAAAGTTCAAGTAGGTAATAAGCTTAGTGAAACTGGGCAAACATTTGAGTTTGGTAGCAAAAACTCATGGGAAGAACTAGGTGGGACTACTGAACATTCTGTTAAGTACGTTGTAGCAGAAGAACCAGTAGAATTTGATGGAGAGAAATTTTGGGAATTATCCGATAAGGAAGAATTGGAAAAAGTTACCCGTATTAAAAAAGAAGATGAAGATAAGGATACAGTAAACGTAAATGTAGGAGCAGAAGCTTTACAAGTTGAACCAGAAGCAGAAGAAGGATTTACATTAGATTAAAAAACTATCATTTTAAAAAATAAAAAGCAGTTATTTATAACTGCTTTTTTTATCTATTTTAATACATTATAATTTTAAATATTATGACAGAAGAAAAAATTCAATTTGGTATTACTAAAGATACTAGGTCAGATGGAACTATATTATTTAACCCACCGATAAAACTAGATATAACTAATAAACAGTTTCCTAATAAATATAAGTTTCCTATAGGTAGATTAGTTAATGTAGTAGATGACCCTAAATTTACTACTAAGAATGGAGAACAAGCTGTAATACAGTTTGTATTTAAAGGAACTAAAGGGGAAACCTATACTCATACAGAGTGGAGCCAAGACCCTACTGATGCTAAATTTACTGAAAAACTAGAAGGGTTAAATAGTAGAATTAAGCATATTTTAGAACAGACTGGGTTAAGCTTACCAGAAGAAGGTATAGGAGTAGGAGCTACCTCATTTGAAGAGTATTTCAAAAGTATAGCTAAAACTTTTAATACTCAAGTTGTTACTTTAGAGGATAAACTAGTTAAAAAATACTATACTAAAAAGGTATATCTTAAATTAACTTACTATAAAACTAATTTACAATTTCCACTATATCCTAATTTTATACAATTAGCTGTAGATAGTAATGGTAATCCAGTAGTTTGTAATCTATCTATTAACCCTACTTATGATAAGTTAGAACCTAGTTCATCTAGTTCTGATACTTTCAGTAATGTAGGTGGAGCAGGTGGTGATTTAAGTGATTTACCTGACTTCGATTAGTCTTAACTAATTATAAAAAATTAAGCGATACTTAATAGTATCGCTTTTTTTATGAAAAATATGATACCTATACTACCAGAATTAACTAAAACTTATATATTAAATAGAGTTACAGAAGAAGAGATTATGGAAAAGTATCTAGGTATATCTGTTACTAATGATACTTTAATAGCTAACTCTGTATATTCTCCACTAAGGATAGATAAAAACCCTACCTGCAATTATTGGTATAGTAGTACTGGAAAGCTTAGATTTAAGGATTGGAGTGGGCACTTTCATGGGGATTGTTTTGATGTAGTTGCAATAAAGTTACAAGTTAATTCAAGAAATAAAAAAGCTTTTCAGTTAATCTTACATACTATAGCTAAAGACTTTAAGATACATAAATATAAAGATTCTAAAGAAGTAGATAAATATGAAACTATTACTAAAGAATTTTATAAGAAACTTAAAAAGCCAAACCAAACATTAATAAAAGTAGTACCTAGAAATTGGAATTACCATGATGATTTTTATTGGAATAAATTCCTAATAGATAGAAAGATTCTAACTATAGGTAAAGTTTACCCAGTAGATGAATTATATATAAGTAAGAGAGGTAAATCTTTTATTAAAATATATACTTATTCAATTAAAGATTTGGCTTATGCTTACTATGGAGGTAAAGATGATAAAGAAAAACCTATGTGGAAGATATACTTTCCATTAAGAAATAAAAAAGATAAAGGAAAACCTCGATTCTTATCATCTCATTCATTTCTACAGGGAAAACATTTAATACAACCAGCAAGATTTTGTGTTGTTACTAAAGCTTATAAAGATGTATTAACTTTTAGAAAGTTTAATATAATAGCTGTAGCTCCTTCTGCTGAAAGTGTTTTGTTAACTAGAGATGAATATTGGTTATTAAAACAAAATTTTGATTTTATAGTATCCTGTATGGACTATGATAGAACTGGAAAATTAATGGCTAAACAATTAAGAGATATATATAATATAGAACCTATTATGCTTACTGATGGACATTTTAATACATATAATTATGGTAGTAAAGACCCATCTGACTATGTAGCTAAAGTAGGTTATAATGATTCTATGCTATTATTTAAAACTGTATTTGAAAGATATACAGAAGATTTAATAAAGTTTGATACATACTTTTTTAATAAACTAAAACATATATTATGAATACTATTGTATTAAGTAAAGAAACTAAACTAGGTAAAGAGTTTACTTATTATCTATCAAATGTTACTAAAGATGAATCTGATTTAATAGAAAATATTAATGATAAAGATTTAGCTAATAAAGAACTAAGAAAATTAGTTAAGAATGAAAATGCTATTTTAATAGGAGTAGGTGATGGTATGAAATTACCTGCATATAAAATTGAATCAATACTAGGTAAGATATCTAATGGAGACTATAGATGTTATGATATGCCAATAGAACAACAAGAAAATGTAAAATCTTTAGTTCATGTATGTGAATCTTCCGAAACTTGTTGGCAATCTGCATTAAGAAAAGTAGGATATAAAGGAGCAAGTGGGTTAAGAACACCTGCTTATTATACAGCATATCAATTAATATGGAAAACAATAAATCAATAGCAACATTTATAATACCTGAATACCTTAGAGAAATTCAAGTATCTAAAAAACAAAGACCTAAGTATTATACTTGGGATGGAACTACTATTAAAGCTAAAGGTAAGAAGTTATTACAAAAATATATTAATCCTTTACATAAAGGAGATATTATTGCTAATAATGGTAATGTAACACCTAAAAATCTCAAGTATCCTTACGTTTTAGTAAAAGTTAAAGCTAATAAAGTTATTGGAAGATTTTATACTAGAAGCTATGATAAATATATTAATACAGATGAATGTTTTTCATTAGGTACTAGATTAACTCCTAAAGAAGAAAAAAAGAAAGTAGATTATATAGTAATTAATATAGAAACTAAAGAAAAAATCTTAGCTAATGAAACTCAAGCAGGTAAACCTAAGAAGATTATTATCAAAGGTCAAGATATGTATAGTGGGGTACTTAATGAATTTACCAGAGCTAAAATAGTAAATGAGTTGAAGAAAGATTATAAAGATAAAGTTGATTACTTTCCTATAATTACTAAGAGTAATTACTCAGTAAAGATAGAAATGGAATTAATTGATACTATTAAAGACTTTTATGATACTACTAAAGAAGGAGATGGTAGAAGGTGGGATGTTGGTAATAGATGTTATCCCTATCTTAAAACATTTGTAGATTTCTTAGTATCAGAAGAAGTATTACCTGATGATGATAGATTGCACGTAGGGGGAGAAAGTTATTTCTTTACCCCCTGTGAGAAATTTGAAGATAGAAAATTAATATTTAGAATTTATAAGAAATGAATATAATAGATTTTACAGAAGGTAGATTAGAAGAACAATTAAGATTTGCTAGTGAACATAATGATACTTCTTTACAGAATTGTATAATGGGATTTTTCTTATATCAAGGTACAGAAGTAAGAATAAGTAATGATTTTGCTGCACGTTCATTTTATTTTCAACTAATGGATAAGGAGAGATATAGTATAAATGGTGGGATTATATATCATGGTAGTCACGATAATGGTGGAGATGGTAGCAGTCCTACATCTAGTGTTAATTTAACACCAGCTAAAGGTTGGTTAATACATACTTAAATGATTGATATTACAATAGCTAATAATATAATACAAAGAATGAATAAAACTAATGACTATATAATAGCTAATTTAAGAAGGTATTTTTGGGCTAATAACAATCGTAAAGGTTATTTGATAAAAGGTTATTTTAGTGAAGAAGTCTATACAATACAGATTCTAGCTATAGAAAGACCTAATATGATAAAACACAATAATAAAATTATAAAATTATGAAAAAAATATTTAATCAATTAGTAAAGTTATTTTTTAATACTCCTGTTACTATAGAATGTAACATAGCTACATTTCATAAAAATAAAGCAATATATAAAGTATATATTGATAAAGATGGTATATACCGATTTAACTGGTCGCCGGATTTTAATACTCTTAAAGAGTTAGATAAAGATTTATCTGAAAAGATAGAAAATTATAAAAGAGTTTATAAAGATTAATAATTATGGAAATAAATAATAATATTGATGTATGTTTACCTAATCAAAGAACTACTACTAGATGGACTTCTTATTTAGCTGCTGCTTATGCAGAAGGTTTTTGTGAAGGGGAAGATGCAACACAAGAAGAACAACTAGAAGCTTGGGCATATTTAATTATGACAGGTTTGTGCTGGAGTTTACAAGGTTGGTTTGGTAGAGTTGCCTCTACTATGATAGATGATGGTGTTATTGCTATAGATGGTACTATTAATTGGGATATGCTAGATGAATTAGTATGAAAGGAAAATTAATAACTAATCCTCAAAGGATTATGGATTTAGTAATAGAAAGGAAGTCTATTTGGTGTGATCATGCTACTATTGGTTATAGATTACCTGCTGCTGTAATACAAAATTGGCAATTTTGTATAGTAATGAGAAGCATTAATAATAATGCTTTATATGAATATATACCTAAAGAGAAAAAAAAGAGTTTCATAAAGCTATTAAAATAAGTCTTTTGATACCTAGTAAATTTCCTAAGAAATCTATAGGTTGGGATGAAGAAAATAAATAAATTATAAATTATGGCTAAAGATACTAAATTAGATCTAGTAATTGTAGAAGCTATTAAAACTATAGTAGCTTCTACTGATAATGAAGTAAAATATGATGTAAGTAGTTATATAGAAACTAAAGGACTTAAACAGAGAGTAGTACGTAAAGTAACTAGTATTAATATAACTATAATTGAACAAGTATGATAACGGAGAAAGATTTAAAATTAGAATACCTTAGAGATACTGGTAGTCAGATAGAAAAATCTAAATGTGTTGAAGTTGAAGTTAAATATACTTCTAATGATTTTAGTGTAGAAATTTCTTGTCCTGAATGTGAAGCTACATTTTATGAAATAGTTTATCCTGATTATGAAACAATAATAGAAGATGTTGATGTAGATATTATAGATGAAAATTTTCATAATTGGTGTATTGAAAAATTACTAGAATTTAAAAACAATGGTAGTAAAGAAAGTATTTTATAAGAAAGACAATGATGATGATTGGAATTTAGGTAGTTTTATAAAGAATACAATATTAAAGGAGAATAGTTTAGTAATAGGGATAACATAATAAAATCTATTAAAACTCCCTATAGAAAATACTTAGTTTAGAGGTCTGCTTAACTCTTTATCAGTTCAATGTAATGTATTATTGTCAACAATTTTCATTTCATCAAAACGTCAAAGGGTTAAGCTACCTAATTTATTGATTATCAATAAATTAGGGTATTATGAACGAATGTCAATATATTGACTATCAATAATTTAAATACTAATAATAGAAACAATATGATTAAAAACTTTCCAGAGTTATACTCTAGGGATAGTACAGGAAAAATTCTTACTTGGAAAATAGAAATAAGAGATACATTAGAAGGTGTTAAAATTACCAGTATGTATGGAGAATACTATGGTAAGAAAGCTGTTTCTGATTATTTAATATTACAGGGTAAAAATTTAGGTAAATCTAATGAAACTACTCCCTTTGAACAAGCTATTTTAGAAGCTGAAAGTACTTTTAAACTGCATCAAAAGAAAGGATATAAATCAGCAGAGGATTTAAAGATAAACTTACCTAATGATGAAAATTATGATACTTCATTATATCATTCATTAGATTTAAAACTTACTCAATATCGTACAGATAAGAATGAAGTTTTAAAACCTATGTTATGTCAACAATATTATAGAAGTAAAAAAGATTGGATTGATCCTTATGGAGAAGTATGGGAAGATAGAAAGTATTACTATCTTATGAATCCTTATGTGAAAAAGGAAAAAGATAGTATTATAATTAAGTTTCCTTGCATACTTCAACCTAAGATCAACGGTATTAGATGTATAGCTGATATATCATTATTAGATGATAATATTAATGTAGTTATGACTAGTAAAGAAGGTAATGAAATTAAAGTACCTCATATAGAGGCTGCTCTAAAAAAATTAGGTAAAGAAATCTTTACTAAGTTTAATAAAGCTTCTATTAAGTTAGATGGTGAACTATATATACATGGTATGTTACTACAAGATATTAAATCATGTATTACTAAATTTAACTTAAATACTTATGGTATCACCTATCAAGTATTTGATTTAGCAATAGAGAATAATACTAATATTAAGAGAGTACAAGCATTAAATATGATTAAGAAATTATTATCTGATGATGTATTTTCTAATAGTCCTATTTATATAGTATTTAGTACTATTGTTAATAATGATACAGAAGTACAACATGATACTGATACATATATTAATATGGGATATGAAGGTTCTATACTACGTGACCCTAATGGATTATATGAATTTGGTAAAAGACCTAAATGTATGGTTAAATTAAAAAGACCTACATATAATTCATTCTTAATAGTAGATATTATACCACAAGAAAAAGATCCTAATAAGGGATTATTTGTATGTAAAACAGAAGAAGGTTTAGAGTTTTTAGTAACTCCTAAAGGTAATGATGAATTTAAAATATTATTATTAGCTACTAAGGACTTATTTATTAATAAGATGTTATATTGTACTTTTTATGAATATACTAAAGATAATAAACCTTTTTATATAATATATAATAAGGTAAAAAATGAATAATGATGAAGAAATATTAAAAAAGCTTATTACTATAAAATATTTAAAAAGAGAAACAATTGGTTCTAATAGTGTAATAACTATTAAAATAGATGGTAAATTTTCTTGTTATTTTAATGTTAGTAGAAAATTAATTATATCAAACTCTTTTATAGATTTACTCGATAAAATAATAAAGTATCTATTAACTAACAGATATTTTATAAAGGATTCTATTAATAAAACATATTCTACTAGCCCTAACAAATACACTAAAGTAAGAAAATATAAATTAATTAATAAAAGATGAGTGAAAAAAAAGGTTTAAAGCTATTAAGTATGGCTAATGAAATGAAAGTTTCAGATATGTCAGAAAGTATTATAGAAGGAATTAAAGACGGTACTATTAATTCTGTTCTTATGGGAGTAGTATTAAAAAAGTTTGCTAAACTACAAGAAGAAGTAAATAAAGATAAAGATGCTAAAGATATTATATTTAAAGAAACTTCTAAATATCAAGAGGGTAATAAGAAAACTATATCTTTGTATGGTGCTAAAATTACTATAGGATCTATTCATACTTGGTGGGAGTATTTTGAATGTCAAGACCCATTATGGGATGCTTTAGATAGTATAGAAAAAGAAATTAAATTATTTAAAAAACAGAGAGAAGAAGAACTTCAAGCTACTGTTCCCAAAGTAAATCAAATATTCGGTATTCCTACTAAGTCTATGATAATAGAACAACTACCTAAATTAAAATGGGAAGAAAGTGGTGAGATAGTTCAGATTATTCCCCCAGTAAAGAAATCAACTGATGGATTAAAGTATTCTGTATGATGTTTTTTAATGATGAAATAGAAAAAGTATTAGGTGAGTGGACAACCTTCTTACCTGATACTGATTTAGAACTAGCAATGAAACTTTATAATAAAGCTAAGATATTAAGAAAGACTATAAAAATATATCCTGAACAAGAAAATATATTTAAGGTATTTAAAACTATTAGTCCTACTAATATTAAAGTTGTTATATTAGGTCAGGATTGTTACCATGATGGTAATGCTACAGGGGTAGCTTTTGCTTGTAAAGAAATTATATCTCCATCTTTTAAACAAATTTGGAATAGTATTAAGAAAGATACTAATAAAGAATATGAAGGTAAGATAACACCTGAATTAAATCATTTATTAGAACAAGGGGTATTTCTAACTAATACTATACTTACTGTACAAAAAGGATTACCTTTATCACATAAGTATATGCAATGGGAAAGATTTACTGCTTCTGTAATAAATCAGTTAAATAAGAAAAGAACTAATATAGTATTTATGTTTTGGGGTTCTTATGCTCAAAAATATAAGAAATATATTGATACTGATAAACATTTATTACTAATGGCTACACACCCTCAATTCGCTAATTATCAAGGTAAACAATGGAACTGTACTCATTTTAGTGAATGTAATACTTACTTAAAAGAAAATAATATAGAAACTATAAAATGGAGATAAATGGATAAATTTAAATTTGAATTAAATAGTAGAGTATCTTATAAAGATAGTATAGCTATAGTATTAGGTAGGGCACAGTATATAATTAGACCTAATAATATGTATATGCTTCAACTAGTAGAACCAGAAGTAGAATTTGATTTAAATATGATGAAATCTTTTTGGGAAGATGAAAGTAAATTAAAATTAATTAATTAAATAAATAATATGGGTAACATTGAATTTATAAAACTAACAGTAACAGCTAAGTTACCATTAAGAGCTAGTGAGTTTAGTTCAGGATTTGATTTTTATGCTGATAACTTTAAAATAGTATATCAAGGTAGTACTAAAGAAATAGTAGTGCCTAATTTAAGTGAAATAACAATAGGTACATTAGATAGAATTTTAGTAGGTACTGGATTAGCTGTTAATTTAGAACCAGATGAAGAAATGCAAATTAGACCTAGAAGTGGATTAGCATTAAAAGAAGGTATAACAGTTATTAATACACCTGGGACTATAGATGAAGATTATAAAGAAGAAATAGGTATTATACTAATTAATACTTCTACTGATACTGTTATTATCAAATTAGGTGAAAGAATTGCGCAAGGTGTTATTATGCAAGTTAAAAGAAAAAAACCTGAATGGGGAGAAAAACTTACAGGAGTAAATAGAGAAGGTGGTTTTGGACATAGTGGAAAAGAGTAAATATGAATAAATATAAAGAACATAAATACGTTCAACCACAAGGAAATAAATATTGTGTACTTTATAATATAGCTAATGTATTTGGTACTGATTTAACTTTATTAAATGGTTTTAAATCAGAAGGTATTGGAACTAAAGATATGGAATGGATTATTCAAGGTATAGGATTTCCAAAATCTTATATAGCTGTAATGAATAATTGTATTATGCCTTATAAAATACCTAAAGATTCTATAGAATTTATTATAAAATCTATTAGAAGTTATTGTAAAACAGACAAATTTTGTGTGTTACCTACTGTTATTCGATTAAAGAATAATATGTTACATAGTATTACTATATTATTAAGTCTTAATAAGATAATTATATCTGACCCACGTAAAACTCATATGTTTGAATTAACATTTGAGGAATTATTGCAAATACTAGTAGCAGAACAAATAAGTGTTTTGTTAAATTTTAAAGGATTTAGAAAAAGTAATTTAATACTAATAGATATATAATAATGGCAGCAAATATTGAATTTAATAAAAGAACTAATAGACATAGCTTTGTTTCAAAGAAAGAATTAGCATGGCATAAGCTTGGCACTATAGTAGAAGCAATGACTTCAGAAGAAGCAATAGTACTTGGTGGATTGGACTTTGAAGTAGGTTTAGAACCTATTTATACAGTAGGTCAGAGATTAGATGTTAATGAAGTTAAAAACTTTGATAATGTAATAAAGAATAGACCTAATAAACTAAGTAAAGTAGAGTATTATGAAAGAACAACTATCCCAAATAAATATGCTACTGTAAGATTAGATAATCATTTTCCTCTTGGTGTAGTAGGTGGTAGATATACTCCTATTCAGAATAAAGAAGCTTTTAACTTCTTTGATAGTGCTATTGGAGAAGGTCATGCTCAATATGAAACAGCAGGTGTACTCGGTAATGGTGAAACAGTATTTATTACAGCTAAATTACCTAACTATATTCAAATACCACAAGAACATATTGATAATTACTTACTATTTACAATGGCACATGATGGAACTGGTTCTGTTATGGTAATATTTACTCCAATTAGAGTAGTTTGTAATAACACTCTTTCTCTTGCTATTGGGAGAGCTACTAATAGAGTTATTATTCGCCACACTAAATCTGCTAAAGAAAAATTGGAAAACTTAGATAAAGTTCTAGGTATGACTAATACTTTAAAAGACAATATGAATAATAGCTTTAAAATATTACAGGATATAATAATACCTGATAATATAATAGAAGATTTAATGATAGACTGCTTAGGCTTAAAAGTTTTAGAAGATAAAGGAGTACTATCAACTAAATCTGATAATATTCTTCAAGAAGCGATTAATTATTATCAATTTGGTTTTGGTCAAAAAGATTTCCAAAACACCGCTTGGGGCATTTTGAATGGGGTTA
>Ga0100403_1002216_pt1 | contig 15897 bp, 16 predicted proteins | sample CryGeymet201501t_FD_83663 | JGI IMG/M metagenome (GOLD analysis project Ga0100403, IMG submission 83663) | Groundwater microbial communities from Crystal Geyser aquifers in Utah, USA - Crystal Geyser metaG 2015-01t | ecosystem: Environmental > Aquatic > Deep subsurface > Groundwater | place...
CTCTTTCAGCGGCATGGAACGAGAACCTCCGCTCGGGCGAGCGAAGCTGGAATCACGTGGAACGTAGCGAGAGATTCGGCGAGTCGATCACTTCGCGGCTTCGGCCGCCGGCTTGTTGGCCTTGAGGAGACGCGCGACCGTATCCGACGGCTGCGCGCCGCACCCCGTCCAATACGCGAGGCGCTCGTGATTGACGGTGAGCGCGCCCGGATCCTTGGACGGATCGAAGGTGCCGATGTTCTCGAGGAAACGGCCACCGCGGGGGCTGCGCTGATCGGTCACGACGAGGCGGTAAAACGGCCTCTTTTTGGCACCGGCGCGAGCAAGACGAATGTGAACGGCCATCTGAATCCTTCGCTTTTCTACAGGGAATCGAGCTTACTTCGAACGGTCCTTTCCTACTCGAAAGCGTAGCAGCCGACGGTCGGCGTAGCCATCGAGGGACCTCGAAGGGCGCGAAACGTACGAGACGATTCGGAGATCGTCAAGGGAACTCTCCTGCCGGGCCTGGCCGCGCGCGCGGGTCAACCGTTCACGCTCATCACGCGCGTCAGGCGCATCAGGAGCGGCAGGTGGAAGGCCGCGCCGTAGATGTGGAAAGCGCCGGATTTCAAGGCGTCCATCACGCCGCGAACGAGCTTCACCGCTTCCTTGTCCTTCGGGTGCGGGATGGGAAGGCCGAGCTTGCCGAGGAGCGGCATGTTCGAGAGCGCGAGGATCGTGTCGGACGATCCGCGGATGGTGACGTCGGGGATGCCGACGATCCCGTCGTGGATGCGGAGGCGCCCCGAGTCGAAGCGGAGCGTCAGCGCGACGTCCGCGTCGTCCGCGACGATCGCGACGACGCCGTCGAGCGCCGCGAAGTCGTTCTTCTTGTGCGGCTTCGACTCGAGGTTCTGCCGAACGAGATCGGCGAGCATCGTGGCAAGGCCGTTCTCTTCGGCGCCGGGGGCGAGCTCGATTTGCATGCGCGAAGTGTTTTCACAGGAAGGCGGGGAGACGGGAAGGATTTTTTGTGTGAATGCGCGCGCGCTCGGTCGTGAATGGGCGTTGACGGCGGCGCGCGAAGTGGCGGCGCGCACGCGAGATCCGATACGGTTAAGGTTGGTTCGGGGCGTGCAGAGGCGCCGGAGGAATCATGCGAAGAGCTTCGGTCGCTTGGATGGTGCTGGCGGGCGGTCACCTCGTGGCGGTGACGTCGCCGGCGTACTCGCAGGGCGTTCAGCCGGTGCCGTACAGCACGTCGGGGCCGGTGCCGTACAGCCCCACGCCGACGCAAGCGGCGCCTCCTCCTCCCCCGCCGCCCGCGACCGCTGGCAAAGACGTCATCCACCTGAAGAACGGCGGGATGCTCCGCGGGACGATCATCGACGCGATCCCCAACTCGCACGCGCGCATCCAGCTCCCGACCGGCGAGATCGCGACGGTGCAATGGAGCGAGATCGCGCGGATCGAGAGCGGCGATCAGAAGCCCGCGCCGCCGCCGCCCGAGCCGCCGTCGACGGCGTGGAAGCCGCCGCCTCCCCCGCCCGAGGTGAAGCCGCCGCCGCTCACCGGGCCGAAGCTCCTCGTGCACATCGACTCGTCGCGTCCGGTGCGCCTCGCGCGTTACGAGACCACGCACGGCGTTTGGGACGACATGTGCGATTCGCCGTGCGACAAGATGGTGCCGGTCGACGGCGATTACCGCATCGAAGGCGTAGGCGTTCGGCCGTCGGCGCGCTTCGCGATGCAGGGCAAAGAGGGCGATCGCATCGTCCTCGACGTGAACGCGGCGAGCAAAGGTTGGTTCGCGGCGGGGATCGTCGGCGGCGGCGTGGGACTCGTCGGCGTGGGCATCGGCCTCTACGTCGTCCTCATCGGCGCGATCGTCAACACGCCGAACTCGTTCTGCTCCGGCTCCACGACCACGGGGTGCAAGACGGACACGACGACGCAGCAGTCGAGCGACTCGATCAAAGCGGTGGGCTGGACGATCGCGGGCGTCGGGCTCGCGCTGTCGGCGGTCGGCGTGATCGTCTTGGCTTCGAACTGGAGCACGTCGGTCGCGCAGGAGACGCAGGTACCCGTCGCCAACCACGGCAAGAACGTGCTGCCGCTTCGCGAAGCGCAGTGGCGCGACGACGACATCGCGAAGGCGATGCCGAAGCAGCAGGTCTACGTGCCGATCTTCACGCGCTCGTTCTGAGCGTCATTTGACCGGTGCGCCGTCCGCGTCGCGGAGCTCCGGCTTCGGGAGGCCTGCGGCGGCGATCGCGGGCTCGACTTGGGCGCGTGGCCCGACGACGACGACGATCGCGTCCTTCGGATCGAAGTACTTCGCCGCGAGCTTGTTCAAGTCGGCGGCCGTCGCTTGATCGCGCGCGACGCTGGCGCGCGCTTCGTAGTCCGGGCCGAGGCCGAGCGCGGCCGCCGTCGCGAGGCGCGACACGACCGACTGCACCGACTCGTACGCCTCGACGAGCTCGCCGCGCGCCTGCGCGCGCGTCTTGTCCACCTCGTCCTGCGTGAGGCCCTTCTTCGCGAGCTCGTCGATGTCCTTGAGGAGCGCCGCGAGCGCGTCGCCGGTCTTGTCGGTGTAGACGCCGGCGTACGCGACGATCATCCCGGTGCCGCGCGAGAACGAGATGCGCGACGACGCGCCGTAGCTCCAGCCGTGCTCCTCGCGGAGATCCTGGTTGATGCGCGACGTGAAGCTCCCGCCGAGCGCGCCGTTCACGCGGTCGAGCGCGGGCGCGTCGGGATCGCTCGCGGCGACTCCCGGACGCACGACGGCGATGACCGACTGCGGCGCCTCGGGGCGATCGACCAAGACGACGCGCGGCCACGGTCCTTTCGGCGCGGGCGGCGTCACGATCGGGAGCGCCGCGGATTTCGCGGCCGGCTTCCACGACGAAAACGACGCATCGAGGAGCGGCGCGAGCTCCTCTTTCGTGACGTCGCCCGCGACGACGATCGTCGCGCGCTCGGGCCGCCACGCGGACGCGTGGAACGATTTCACGTCGTCGAGCGTCACCGCCTTCGCGCTCGCGCTCGTGCCGTCCCACGGGTGCGCGTACGGATGGTCCGCGCCGAACACCGCCGCGCGGAAGACGACGCGCGCGGTCGCGTCGGGATCGCTCGCGCGCGCCTTCAGCGAGTTTTGCCAGAGATCGTGCACGCGCTTCCACTCCTTCGGCTCGAAGCGCGGGCGCGCGACGACGTCGCCGAGGATCGCGAAGCCTTTTTGCAGGTTGCGCTTCAACACCGTTAGCGACGCGGTGCTCGTGTCGGCGTCGGAGGTCGTCGCGAGCGTCGCGCCGAGCGCGTCGACGTCGCGCGAGACGTCGATCGCCGAGCGCGCGCCGGCGCCTTCGTCGAGCATCTGCGCGGTGATCCGCGCGAGGCCGCCTTTGCCCGGCGGATCGTTCGCGGCGCCGCTCGGAACGGCGATCGCGATCGACACGATCGGAAGCCCGTGACGCTCGACGAGCCACACCGTCACGCCGTTCGTCGCGGTGTAGACGACCGGCGCCGGCGGCTTGAACGCCGCGGGCGTCGGCGGCTCGGGGCGCGGGCCGAACGAGTCGGCGCTCGCGGACGGCGTCGGTGCAGACGCGGACGGCGCCGCGCTCGTCGGCGGCGCGACGTTCGTCGTCGCCTGCGGCGAGCCGCACGCAAACGCCGCGAACGCAAACGGCGCGAGCGCGAAGAGAGCGCGCTTCACTTCGCACCTCCCTTCTTCGGCACGATCCACAAGACGACGCGCGCCTTCGGCAGCAACGTCTTCTTCGCATACTCGGTCACGCCCTTCGCCGTCGCCTGCGCGTAGCTCGCGCGATCTTTCTCGACGAAGCCGGGATCGCCCACGGCCGCTTCGTACGCGTTCAGGATCGACGCGCGCTCGCGCACGCTCTGCATCCGCGTGACGAACGCCGCGTCGACCATGTTCTTCGCGCGCGACAGCTCCTCGTCTTTCACGCCGCCGGTGCGAACGCGATCGAGCTCCGCGTCGATCGCCGCTTCGATTTTGTCCTGCGCGACGCCCGGCCGCGCCGTCACGACGACCGTGAACTGCGATCCGAGCGTCCCCTGGTTTTGCGAGACCTCGACCGACTGCGCGAGCTTCTGCTCGTAGACGAGCGCTTTGTACAAGCGGCTCGCCTTTCCGTCGCCGAGCACCGCCGCGAGCAAATCGAGCTCCGCGTCGCCCGGCGCGAACCGCTTCGGCGATTGCCACGCCATGAACACGCGCGACAGCTCGACGCGATCTTCGATCGTGTCGCGGACGACGCTCGTCAGCGTCGTCTTGGTGTCGTCGAAGCTCGGCGCGCCCGGATCCTGCGGCTTTCCCTTGCTCGGGATCTGCCCGAAGAGGCGCTCGATGCTCGAACCGACCACCTTCGGATCGAAATCGCCCGCGACGACGAGCGACGCGTTCGCCGGATCGTAATACGTCGCGAAGAACTGCTTCACGTCGTCGACCGTCGCCGCTTCGAGATCGCGGTGCGATCCGATCACGGGGTGATGGTACGGATGCGACTCCGGATAGAGCATCTCCGGAAGGCGCAGGTCGGCGACGCCGTACGGCGTGTTCTCGGAGCGCTGGCGACGCTCGTTTTTCACGACGTCGCGCTGCGCGTCGAGCTTCTTCTGCGTCATGAGCGGCCCGAGCTCTTTCATGCGATCCGCTTCGAGCCACAAGAGGAGCGGCAGCGCGGTCGACGGCGCGACGTCGAAGTAGTCGGTGCGATCCTCGCTCGTCCACGCGTTGTTCCAGCCGCCCGCGCCTTCCATCCAGCCGTCGAACATCTTCGTCGGCGCGCGCGCCGTCCCCATGAACATGAGGTGCTCGAAGAGATGCGCGAACCCGGAGCGCCCGGGCGCTTCAAAGCGCGACCCGACCTCGTACGTCACGTTCACGACCGCGACGGGGACGGTGTGATCCTCGTGGAGGATGACGGTCAATCCGTTCGGGAGCTTCGACTTCGTGAACGGAATCGAGAGCGGCTGCGCGAGCGCAGACGACGGCGCGAGGAGAAGAGCGAGCGAGAAGAGGAGCCGTTTCACGCCCGACAGCCTACCTCGACCTCGCGCAATTCCTGCCCCCGACTGTAAGCTCGCGCGCCTTCTGGCGTTCTCCACCATGTGACCACCACCGCGCTCCCTTGGTCGTCTATGCTCCGCCGCGTGTCGGGGACCGATCGCGGCGAGGACGCGCTCGAGCGGCTGGAGCGAGAGCGAGAGCTCGTCGTCCGCGCGCAAGCGGGCGACCGCACCGCCGTCGGCGAGCTCTTGAGCCGTCACGGCGCCGCGCTCTACAGGAACGTCCTTCTGCCGCGCCTCGGCAGCGAGGCCGCCGCGAAGGACGCGCTCAGCGAGACGTACGCGCGCGTCGTCGAGAAGATCGATCGCTTCACGTGGCAGAACGTCGGCTTCTACCCTTGGCTTCGCACGGTCGCGCTTCGCGTCGCGCTCGACGCGCTGCGCGCGCGCAAACGAATGGTCCTCTGGGAGGCCGAGGACGTCGAGCGCGAGGTCGACCAGTCGTCGACGCAGACGCCGGTCGATCAGCGCCTGTCCGACAGCCGCGATCGCGAGGCCGCGCGCGCGAAGGTCGAGACGGCGCTCGGAAAGATCAACCCGCGTTACGCGCGCGTCATCCGGATGCGCGTGCTCGAGGAGCGTCCGCGCGAGGAGGTCGCGGCGGAGCTCGAGGTGACACCTGCTACCTTCGACGTGCTACTTCATCGCGCGATCTCTGCGCTGAAGAAGACGCTCGAGGCAATGAGTGAAGAGGCCCGAGATGGACGGTAAGAAAAAAGATCCGATCGCGGTCGATCCGCGCGAGATCGATCCGGACGCGCCGCCGAGCGAGGAAGAGCTCGCGGAGTCGGCGCGGCTGCGCGAGGCGCTCGACGATCCGAAGAAAGAGAGCACGGGCGCCGAGCTCGCGCGCGCGGTGGCGCTCGCGCACGCGCCGCGCGAAATCGACGATGCCGAGCATCGCGCGATCGTCGCGCGCGGCGTCGCCGAGGGCGCGCGTCGTGTCGCGAAGAAGAAGCGCGGCGTGGTCGTGCGCGTGACGTTCGGCGTGAGCGTGGCCGTCGCGATCGCGGCGGGCGTGATGATCGTGTTCGGGCTGCGCGCGCCGGCGCAAATCGAGCTCGCGGTGACGCGCTCGACGCAGCCGCTCTTCCCGGACAAGTTCCCGCAGACCGGCGGCGAGAGCGATCGCATCGATCGCATCGCGATGGCGCGAAGCTCGGATCTTCGCGAGAACCGCTTCGCGCGATGGGGGGTGCGGTGAAACGCTTCGCTCCCCTCGCCCCGTTCGCCGCGCTCTTGTCCGCGCTCGCGCTGCTCGTCGCGGTCGCGATCGGCGCGTGCCGTCCGGCGGGCGGCATCGCGGGCGACGACGCGGGGACGCCGATCGACACCGACGTGATGGCGTTCCTCTCGGCCGCGCGCGCGCTCCATCATCAGGCGAACGTGAAAGAGGACGCGAACGACGTCCCCGGCGCGATCGACTCGATGCAGAAGCTCGTCACGCTGCCGCAGCCGCGGAGCGCGCCGGAGATCGAAGAGGTGCTCGCCGATGCGTACGCGCGCCTCGCCGAGCTCCGGATCAAGAACAAGGAGATCGATCAGGCCGGCAAGGACGTCGAATCAGGGCTTCTGCACGCGAAGGAGCCGACGTACTTTCGTGGCCACCTCCTCGAAGTACGAGGCATGGTCGAGGAGGAGCGCGCGAAACAGCTCGAATCCGCCGGCAAGAAAGACGAAGCCAAGGCGGCGCGCGCGAAGGCGATCCAACTCTTCGACGAGGTGGTGCAGATTCAGATGAAGGTGATCGACAAGCTCGGCGACGGGGGGAAGAAGTGAGGCGCGGCCTGAAGGGCGCGATCGGGATCGCGGCGTGCCTCTGGCTCGCGCTCGCGGCGGGCTGTGGCGGCGCGGCGAAGGACGCGTCGGCGCCAGCGTCGCCTTCGAACGCGAAGGCCGAGAGCTATCCGGGCGGCGCGGGGCCGACGCCGGGGATGCCGCCGCCTCCGCCTTCGACGGCGGCGACCGCGCCGCCGACGGGATCGGCGCGCCGCACGGAAGCGATGGCGGATTTCGAACGCGCGACGCGCGATCTCGAAGCGGCGTCGAACGAGTGCGGCACCGCGTGCCGCGCGCTCGCGTCGCTCGAGCGCGCCACGGTGCGCATCTGCGAGCTCGCGGAGGAGCCAGCGGACGTCGAGCGCTGCGAGGACGCGAAGAAGAAGCTGAGGAACGCGCGCGATCGCGTGCGCGCGTCGTGCAACGCCTGCCCCGGCGGGCCGAGCGTCGATCGCGACGCGCCCATCCCGTCGCGCTGACATGAACGCGCTCGCTCGCTCGGACGCGCGCGATCTTCGCGAAGGCGGCGCGTGGACGCGCGCGCAGGCGCTGAAGAACGACGTCATCTGGGGCGCGGCGCGCTCCGCGATCGCGGCGTTCGGCGCTGTGCCGCGCGCGTGGCTTCGTCCGCTCGGGCGCGCGGCGGGCGCGCTCGCGTACGCGATCTTCGCCGACGCGCGGCGCACCGCGCTCGCGAACGTCGCGCGCGCGATCCCCGATCTCGACGCGGACGCGCGGCGCGCGCTCGTGCGGCGCGCGTACGACGCGCTCGGCGGATGGCTCGGCGAGGCGCTCGGTCTGCTGCACGGCGAGCTTCCGATGCTGCCGCTCGACGACGCCGCGCGCGACGTCTTCGCGCGGGCGCGCGCGTCCGGCCGCGGCGTCGTCTTCGCGTCGGCGCACCTCGGTCCGTGGGAGCGCGTCGCGGGCGCGCTCGTCGCCGCGGGCGTGCCGCTGACGACGATCGCGCGCGACGCGTACGATCCGCGCTTCACCGCGCTCTACGATCGCGTCCGCGCGCGCCAGGGCGTGCGATCGATTTACCGCGGCGCGCCCGGGGCCGCTGCGCGGATCGTCCGCACGCTCCGCGGCGGCGGCGTCCTCGGCGTTCCGATGGATTTGCGCTCGCGCGTTCCGTCGATCGACGCGCCGTTCCTCGGCCACGCCGCGCCCACGCCGGTCGGTCCGGCGCGGATCGCGCTGCGCACCGGCGCGGCTGTCGTCGTCGGATCCGCCGCGCCCGACGGCGCGCGCCTCGTCGTCACCGCGACCGAAATCCCGACGAACGATCTCGCCGCCGACGCCGAGCTCGACCTGACGACGCGCATCAACGACGAGCTCTCGCGGCGCATCCTCGCCTTCCCCGAGGGCTGGGTCTGGATGCACCGCCGCTTCGATTAGCCATATCCGCGCGCACGCCGATATGATTGGAGCGCTTGGCCGACGAACGCGCACGCACGCCGAAGCCGATCGCCGTCGACGCGCGGGACGCGCGCGTGTCGAGCCTCGCCCCGAACGAGAGCTTCGTGCTCTCGCGCATCGACGGCGTCCTCGACGAGCACGAGCTCGCGATGGTGACCAGCGTCTCGGCGCAGGAGATGAGCGCGATCCTCGCGACGCTCGCGGGGCTCGGCCTCATCGCGCTCGACGGCGTCGCCGCGCCACCTCCGGCCGAAGAAGACGTCGACATCGACGCCGCGCTCCGAAAGCGCGTGAGCGATTTGTTCGCGCGCCTCGACGGCCTCGATCACTACGGCGTCCTCGGCGTCGCGTCCGAGGCGACGAAGAAAGAGATCAAGCGCGCCTACTTCGAGTACGCCTCCGCGTTCCACCCCGATAAGCACTTCCGTAAGCGGCTCGGGAGCTACAAGGCGAAGATGGAGGTCATCTTCGCGCGCGCGACGACCGCGCACGACGTCCTCACCGACAAAGAGAAGCGCGCCGAGTACGACGCCTACCTCGTCGACCAGCGCCGCGCGCGCGGCATCGAGGACATGCTGAAGGACGCGCTGGCCGAGATGGCGGCGGCGGAAGAAGCGGTGCGCAGCGCGGTCCCCGAGATCGCGACGGACGTCGCGCCCGCGCCGACTGCGCCGGTCGTCCCGGCGGAGACGCCGTCGGGCCCGCGGCTCGCGACCGCGGAAGAAGCCGCGCGCCGCCGCGACGCCCTCGCGCGCCGCTTGCTCGGGAATCGCGCGCTCCCGACGCGATCGCGACCGGCGACGCCCGCGGCGACGCCGAACCAGCCGCACGCGACGGCGGCGGAGGCCATGGACGCGCTCAAGCGCCGCTACGAGGATCGCGTCGCGTCTGCCCGCGCGTTCCAGGCGAAGAAGTACTCCGACAACGCGCGCGCGGCGCTCGCGCAGAACGATCCCGTCGCCGCCGCGAACGCGTTACGCGTCGCGGTGACGATGGACCCGACCAACGCGGAGCTGAAACGGCAGTACGAGGAGACGCAGGCCGCGGCCGACGCGATCCTGAGCGAGACCTACACGCGCCAGGCCACCTACGAAGAGAAGAACGAGCAGTGGTCCGAAGCCGCAAAATCGTGGGCCCGCGTCGTCGCCGCGCGCCCGAACGAAGCGCACTGCCACGAGCGGGCGGCGAACGCGATGGTGCGCGCGGGGACGAACCTCCACGAGGCCGCGAAGCTCGCGCAGACCGCCTGCGCGATCGAGCCGGCGAACCACAAGCACAAGGTCACCCTGGCGAACGTCTACCTGGCGGCTGGGCTGACCCTCAACGCCAAGCGTGAGCTCGAGGCGGCTGCGCAGCTTTCTCCTCAGGATGATACGATTCAGGCTCTACTGAAGCGCGTCTCCAAGTAGACGGCACTTTCACCAACGGAGATTCGGGCCGATGGCCAACCAAATGGAGCGCGTGATCGGGATCGACCTCGGGACGACGAACTCTTGCGTCGCCATCGTCGAGAACGGCGTCCCCACCGTCATCCCCAACCGCGGCGGTTACAAGACGACGCCGTCGATGGTCGCGGTCACCGAAGCGGGCAAGCGGCTCGTCGGGCACATCGCGAAGCGCCAAGCGATCACGAACGCCGAGAACACCGTCTACGCGGCCAAGCGCCTCATCGGTCGAAAGTGGAACTCGCCGCAGGTGAAGAACGCGGTCGCGACGTCGAGCTACCGGATCGTCGAAGGCCCGCACCACGACGTGCGCATCCAGCTCCGCGACAAGGATTACTCGGTACCCGAGATCAGCGCGATGGTCCTCCAGGAGATGAAGATCATCGCCGAGGACTACTTGAGCGAGACGGTGACGAAGGCGGTCGTCACGGTGCCGGCGTACTTCAACGACAACCAGCGCCAAGCGACGAAGGACGCGGGAGAGATCGCGGGGCTCGACGTCATCCGCATCATCAACGAGCCGACGGCGGCCGCTCTCAGCTACGGCTTCGGCCGCAACATGGAGAAGACCGTCGCGGTCTACGACTTCGGCGGCGGCACGTTCGACATTTCGATTTTGGAAATTGGAGAGCACGGCGTCTTCAAGGTCATCGCGACCGCGGGCGACACGTTCCTCGGCGGCGAGGACGTCGACGCGCGGATCATCGACTGGCTCGTGCAGGGCTTCCGCGAGGAGCACAACATCGACCTGCGGCAAGACCGGATGGCGCTCCAGCGCTTGAAAGACGCAGCCGAGAAAGCCAAGTGCGAGCTCTCGAGCGTGCGCGAGACGGAGGTGAACCTGCCGTTCATCATCTCGTCGGGGCGCAACGAGGCGCTGCACCTCCAGCGCGCGGTCAACCGCCAGACGCTCGAAGAGCTCAGCGAGGACTTGATCGAGCGAACGATCGACATCTGCCGTCAGACCCTCGAAGACGCGCGGCTCGAGAAAGACGAGATCGAGGACGTGATTCTGGTCGGCGGGATGACGCGCATGCCGCGCATCCAGCAGGCGGTCGCGAAGTTCTTCGAGCGCGAGCCGAGCAAGGGCGTTCACCCGGACGAAGCCGTCGCGCTCGGCGCGGGCATCCAGGGCGTCGCGCTCGTGGATCAGAAGCACGAGATGATCCTCCTCGACGTCACGCCGCACGCGCTCGGCATCATGACGCAGGGCGGTTACTTCGAAGAGCTCATCCCGCAGAACACGACGGTGCCGACGCACCGCCAGAAGACGTTCACGACGAGCCGCGACAACCAGACCGCGGTGAAGATCATCGTCATGCAGGGCGAGCACGAGAAGGCCGATCAGAACGAGCTCCTCGGCGAGTTCATTCTGCAGGGCCTGCGCCGGGCGCCGAAGGGCGAGGTCGAGATCGAGGTGACGTTCGAGATCAACGCCGACGGCATCGTGAGCGTCCGCTCGAAAGATCTCGAGACGAACAAGGAGCAGTCGATCGAGGTCACCGCGTCGAGCGGCCTCACGCGCGACGAGATCGCGGCGATGATGGAGAACGCGAAGGACCAGCTCGTCGAGCGGCGCACCTCCGAAGACTTCGAGGCGGCGAAGCAGGAGGCGGAGAAGCTCGTCGCCGAGATCGAGCGCCTCTTCCCGCAGGTCGAGCAGATCGTCGCGTCGAGCGACTTCGGGCGCGACGCGATCGAGAAGGCGCGCGCGATCGTCGAGAAGGCGCGCACCGCGATCGCGAAGAAGGACGCCGCGGCGGTGAAAGAGCAGATCGAAGGGCTGTCGCGCACGCATCGAATGTTCAAAGGAGTCGTCGCGAAGACGCACTGACCGATGACGCAGAGGAAACGGACGCCGCGCCAGGGACAGCCGGCCGCGAAGCCGCAGGCGTCGTCCCCTTCCGAGAAAGCGGCGCGGCGTCCGACGGCACCCCCGCTCGAACCCGATCTCGACGAGCCGCTCCTCGACTTGCCGCCGGCGCGCGAGGCGCAGCCGACGCTCACCGACGAGACCGAGCTCGAACGCGCGCGGCTCCGATCGCTGCAGCTGAGCTCCTTCCCGCCCGAGCGGCAGACGTCGAAGGGGACCGACCCGCTCTTGTCGCTCGCGAACGCGCTCGCGCCGTCGGTGCCGCCTGCGCCGAGCGACGACGACGACGCGCTGGAGATGCCGACCGCACCGCCACCGCCGGAGGCGATGAAGGCGATGGAGCGCGAGCGCTCGGGCGATCCGCTCGTCGACATGCGCGACCGCCACTCGCTCGGCGACTACACCGGCGCGCTCCAAATCGCGGAGCAAATCCTCCAAGAGCACCCGAGCAACGAAGAGGCGCTGGCTTGCGCGGAGAGCTGCCGCGACGTGCTCATCAAAATGTACTCTGCACGCATCGGTCCGCTCGACAAAGTGCCGATCGTGATGATCGCGCGCAACCAGCTGAGGTGGCTGTCGCTCGACCACCGCGCGGGGTTCGTGCTGAGCCACATCGACGGCGTCTCGAGCCTCGAGATGATCCTCGACGTGAGCGGAATGGCGCCGCTCGATTGCCTGCGCATTCTCTACGAGCTCGTGCAGCAGCGCGTGATCGCGTTTCGCTGACGATTTGCCCCGCGTCGCGGCGAAAACGCGCGCCCGCGGATACGACTTATTCGCGTGAACGCAAGCAAAATGTCGCGCGAACCATCGCGTGCGTCCGCGATCGTCACGCGCGTTGCGCGACCCAATCGCGGCGGCTACACCCATACGTCGATGGACTCGAAACAGCCTGAGGCGGAGCGACTTCGCCAGGACGTCGAGTGGGCGCTTCGCCGGGCGCTCGATCCATCGGACGTCTTGCCGATGCTCCACCGCCTCGCGCGCACCGCGAAGGACGGGAGCGAGGAGAGCGTCTTCGCGCACCGCAACCTGAGCGAGCTCCTCGTCGAGCGCGATCCGTGGCGCGCGGCGCTCCACGCGCGCAAGGTGCTGGCGCACCGCAGCGAGGACGATCGCGGGTGGGCGCTGCTCGGGCTGTGTCAGACGCTGCTCGGGAATTTTCGGTTCGCGGTCTCGGCGTACCACCAAGCGCTGAACCGTTCGCCGGCGAACCCGTGGTACGCGCACAACCTCGGGCACCTGCTCGACGTCGCGCTCGGAAAGGCGAAGGACGCGCTGCCGTGGCTCCGCAGCGCGTACAAGGCGGCGCAGGGGAACGCGGAGATCGCGACGTCGTTCGCGCACGCGCTCGCACGCGCCGGCGATTTGAGCGAAGCGAAGCAGGTGCTCGCGCGGGCGATGAAGGCGAACGGGCGCGGCGCGACACGCGAGCAAGCGGCGCTCATGCGCTGGCTGGAGGACGGCGCGCCGCCGGGCAAGGATCAACCGGCCCCGCGACCGGCGCCCTTGTCGCGCATGCCGCGACGACTCGCGCGGATGACGCAATCCGAGGGCGACGACACCACGCCGCGATCGCGACGGGGCCCGAGTGGGCGCGCCGCCGGTGAGCTCGAGAAGGTGCTCGCGCGCGGCCTCGCGAGCTTGCCGCTCGACGCGCGTCAGCGCGCGCGGGCCAAAGAGCTCGCGCGTGACGCGCTCGTGGAGGTCGTCCCGTCGTCGCCGCGTCTGAAGTCGGTGGCGACGGTGCCGGCGCTCGCGGCGGCGATCGCGTACGCGATCGTCTACGTCGATCACGTGCCGCTCACTCAGGCGGAGGTGGCGGCGTGCTTCCGCGTGAGCGTCGCGAGCCTTCGCGGCCGCTTCGGCGAGCTTCGCGCGCACCTCGACTTGACGCCCGGTGACGCGCGCTACGCGACACATGTCCGTCGCGGATGACGAGCGCCTGAAGCTCCCGAAATAATCCCGGCCCCGCGGGCGAAGTGCGTGCATCGAATCGTGCGCGAAACATTTCATCCACGCTCGCGGCCGATGGTACGGAGATCTTCATGCGTAAAGTCGCTCTGAGCCTTCTTGGGATCGGACTCGCCTGCTCCGCGACGGCGCTCGCGCAGCCGCCGCCCGCGCCTGCTCCCGCGGGGAGCGCAGCGGCGGCATCGAGCGGACCGATCCCGATCCCGCCGCCGCCGAACGTGAACGATCCGATGCTCGCGCCGGTCCCTCCGGCGAAGCGGATCGTGACGACGTGGGAAGAAGCGCTCGGGTACGTGAAGACGCGGTCGACCGATCTTCGGATCGCGTACGCCGAAGTGAGACGCGCGGAGGCGCAGACGCGCGGGGCGCTCGCGGCGTACTTGCCGCAAGTGAACGGCGCCGCGACGGCGACGCATCAGCTCATCACGAACGCCAACCCGCCGGGCCTCTCGACCGGCCTCGGAGCCTCGGTGACCGGCGGCGCCGATCGCACGCCGCTGCCGAACCTGGTCACCGGGAACATCCAGATCGTGCAGCCGATCATCAACGTGGGTAACTGGGATCAGATCACGACCCAACGGATCAACGAAGACGTGCAGAAGCTCTCGCTCGACGACGTGAAGCGCAACCTCGCGCTCAGCGTGGCGAACGCGATCGTCGGCGTCGTCACGGCCGAGCGCATCGCAGAGCTCAATCGCGTCGGGTTTCGCCAAGCGCTCGAGCGTCTCGATCTCACGCAGCGGAAGAAGGCGCTCGGCGCGGCGGGCGTGACGGGGCTCGACGTCGTGCGCGCGCAGCAAGACGTCGAGACGGCGCGCGCGTCGCTCGTGACCGGAGACGAGTCGTTGCGGCAGGCGCGCGAGGCGTTCGGGATCGCGCTCGGGTTCCCGGAGCAGGTCGGCGTGTCGCGCGACGTGAACATGAACGGCCTCGAGGCGAGCGCGCTGCGCGTGTGTCAGGTCGCCGACTCGGTCGACGCGCGCTCCGACGTTGCGGCCGCGCGACGCAAGCTCGACGTCGCCAAACGCAACGTGCAGAACGTCTACTACTCGTTCCTGCCGACGCTGAACGCGCAGACCACGATCGCGACGACCACCGCGAACACCGGCTTCTCGCCGAACACGACGTGGAACATCCAGGCGGTGCTCCAGGTCCCGATTTGGGACGGCGGCGTCCGCTACAGCCAGCTCCGTCAGGCGAACGCCGTGAGCTACGAAGCGGAGCAGCAGCTCGAAGCGCTGCGCCGCACGGCGACCGTTCAGATCACCCAAGCGCGCCGCGGCGTCGACGTCGCGGAAGCGTCGCGCAAGGTCGCCGCCGACACGCGCGCGCTCGCGGCCGAGACCGATCGGCTCACGCAGATTTCGTATCGCGAAGGCGCTGCGACGAGCCTCGAGCTGGTCGTCGCCGCCGCCGCGCTGCGCCAAGCGGACATCACCTTGGCGCTTCGCGAGTTCGATCTCGTCAAAGCGCGCGTCCTCGCCGTCCTCGCTCTCGCGACCTGCCCGTGGTGAACGTCATGAGAACCATCGCTTTCATTCTGTCGATCACGGTCGCGGGCTGCGCGACGCAAACGGAGCATCCGGTCACACCGTCGAACGACGCGCACGCGCGCGAGCAGCGGCGCGACGCGGGCTGGGTGTCGGTCGGGATAGGATCCATTGCGGGAGTCGTGGCGCTCGGAACGGGGTACGTGATGCTGCACGATCAGAGCGTGCGGAGCTCGGCGTGCACCAACAAGCAGTGCACGCAAGAAGGGCTCGACGCGAACTCGCAGCTCAAGTCGATCCAAGACTGGAACACGGGCGCGTGGATCGTCGCGGCTGTGGGGCTCGGCCTCGGCGCGTTCCTCGTCATCACGAATTCGCCGGAGAGCGACGACAAGCAGGACGAGAAACAGAAGAACAAAGGCCAGACGTCGATCGGCGTGATGCCGAACGGATCGGGCGCGACGCTCGGCATAGGGAGGTCGTTTTGAAAAGGCGCGCGATCGTTGTTGGCGCGGTGCTCTTCGGCGGGGCGCTCGCGGGTTGCGTGATCGTCGCGTCGTCGTCGAACGACTACGTGTTGCAACCGCAGCCGTGCACGTCGTCGTTCGACTGCGTCACCGAGGCCGGCGTTGGATTTTGCTGCGTCACCTACACCCCGAGCGAGCCCGACGTGAAGAAGCGCTTCGGCTCGCAGTGCTCGCCATCGGCGTGCGGCGTGTTCCCGCAACTTTGCCTCGTGAACAACGAGTGCGGCGGCGCCGGGTGCGCCACCCAGAGATGCTACGTGCCGGAGGCGGGTGTGATCAGCTTCAGCGCGTGCGGCACCGTC
>Ga0100403_1002222_pt1 | contig 15855 bp, 18 predicted proteins | sample CryGeymet201501t_FD_83663 | JGI IMG/M metagenome (GOLD analysis project Ga0100403, IMG submission 83663) | Groundwater microbial communities from Crystal Geyser aquifers in Utah, USA - Crystal Geyser metaG 2015-01t | ecosystem: Environmental > Aquatic > Deep subsurface > Groundwater | place...
CAGTCGAAATGGAAAAAGACTTAATCAAACTTTCTCGCTTATTTAAAGCGGAGATTGAGCATGAAGCCTTCTTTGTCGCGGCCCAAATGGCGAAGCAATGGCCCCAATTTTTCTTTCAAGAATCTCCCGAATCTTCGCGACTATTTCCTAATGGAATAGCACCTATCATCGTCAATGATGGAAAGAAACGAGTGATTCGCCCCATGCGCTATCGTGTTCGTCCCGAATTCTCGAAAGAAGAAGTACCCTCTCAATACAATCTTTTTAATGCTCGTAGGGATTCTCTGTTTGATCGTCAGACGTGGAATCGTCTCATTCTCAAACAACATGGGCTTTTCGTTTTTTCTCATTTTTACGAGTGGGTAGAAAAAGATCACAAAAAGAAGTTGGTTCGTTTTTTTCCAGAAGGAAGAGAGTTGATGTGGGCTCCAGTTCTCTATTCCCAATTTCGAAGCAAGAATAATTTGAATTTTGATTCTTTTGCCTTGATTACTGACGATCCTCCTCCTGAAATTCTTGAAGTTGGACACGATCGTTGTCCACTTTTTTTGAAAGAGGAGCAAATTGAGCGGTGGTTGAGTCGAGAAGGACTCAACTTTGAAAATCTTCAATCTTTATTGGATAAAAAGGAGACCATTCTCTATGGTCATGAATTTATGCCTGAAGTTACCAAAGATGGACCCATTCAGCTTAACTTATTTGATTTTGAAGAAAAGTAACTTGCTACTTTCCCTACCGATCTGTTATATCAAAGCCTTATGACAAAAGATTTCTTTTTTGCCCTTTTTAGTGAATCTGAAAGCTATCGCTCAATGGAAGCCATTGAAGAAATGCTCGATCAATCAGGCTCATTAGTAAATATTCCGATACAACCTTTGTATGTTGTTTTTAAAAATCAACAGCCTGAAAGAGTTGCTGAACTCTTACCTCGGTTAAGTAAAGAGCAGCGTCAGGTTTTTCTCGATCTCGATTTGTGGGAAAAAGACGAAGTTGATGTACAACAATTCGACTTTTGGATTCAAGCTTATAGTTCTTGCCCTGATGAAAAAATAAAAACTGAATTCGTAGACAGTGAAGCGTTCGCTCTTTTTCTAAAGAGTAAATTCAATATTTGGACTTTTGATCTAGAAGAGCCTGTTTACCCTGACCACGATAATTATTTTTTAACAGAAGATAATCAGCTGCTTTTTGAGTTCGATGAAGAATATTCTCATGTTGAAGAAGTTCAAAACTTCATAAAGCATATCTATACCTATAAAGGAGTAGAGCATGCTTACACTCATTTATTTAAGATCGTTTCAGATGCTCAAACTCAACTTCAAGAAGAAGAGTATCGTTTTCAAAAAGAACGAATGAGAGATGTCGGATTAGTTGATTATTTTGAAGCACTGGAAATTGAGAGTCCTTTTCCCAACTTGATCATGCTTGATCACTTTATTAAAAATAAGAAACCGACGATTCCAGATATTGATTCTTTTTCCAAGAATCAGACTGTTCATAGCTCTGCTCTTATTGCTTACAAAGACAAAATGAACGACTTTGCACAGCAATTAGCTTTAGTGAAGACGCAGAAACGAGTCGATTTTTTAAAATTTAATTTTGTTCGTTTGGTGAATTCTTCATTGGTTGTAAGTCGCTCATTGAAAGAGGGAACTTTGGCCATGAATAGGGTTGGGCAAAAAACCAGATGTTATATGCAGTTAGGACTTTCGTATTTAAACGACATTTCAATTCCTAAAGGTGATTTAAAATTAGATACCAATGAATCGGTCCTTGAGTATTTTGACTTTGTAGAAGTCTTTAGAATAGGACTGACATTAATACGTCAATTGCAGAAAAATGTTAAGAAATCTATTCGCGAGTACGGATTCAATGATGATAATGAGTATTTCTTAGGTGGACTCATTAATGAATTCTTGGATCACTTTCTTGATTCTCCTCCCAAAATACAAGCACATTTTTCGGAACGAGCGGTAGAGATAAATCATATAGATAGATTTGCTATTGCTGAAAAACTTGGACAAACAGTTATCGATCTTATGCCTTTTATTTATAAATTATATCAAGCCTTTTTTGTCCTCAAGGCCAATGGTCGTCTGCAAGATAACTTTTATCTTAATTACACTGTTGATGAGATTGATTTCGAAGCGATTATTATTTCAAGCTTTGCTAATTACTATTTGGGTCATTTGAAGCAAGACTCAGCAGAGAAACTCGGTTTGACAATCGATGAATGTCGTCGTTTTTCTTTATGGTTACTCGATGAATCCGGTAAAATTGATACAACTAAAAAAGATGTAAAGGTGAAGCTAAAAGAATTTATCAAACAATTTGGTATGGAGTCTGTTTCATCAATTGAAGATTTCTTCTTTGCCATTTTAAGCAAGCAAATTGAAGGTTATGATTATCAAGAGTTATTAGATAATGAATTTAAACATGTCGGCGGAGCTATTCTTCTCAATTCGGTTCGACAATAATTAAAAAGTTTTGTTAAAGAGTTCAGTTAAGTTTTTTTGAAGAACAGAGTCTGCTTTAGATAGCTCTTCAATGAGAATATTCTTGTTTTGATCAAGTTTCATCGATTGCTGTTCACATAAATCTGAAGTTTGGCCATAAAACTCATGTGTTCTCATTTGCTGAGAAAAAAGATTGTCTAACTGCTGGAGCCGACTATTTTCTTTTTCTAAGAAGGAGTAAATTTCAAAAGTATCATCTTTGTGAGTTCTCGCTTCTTGAGCTGATAAAATCTTTTGGCCATCAAAAAAGAGATCAAGAACTTCTTCAAATCCTGCCAATTCTTTCATTTTATCTTGTGTAAGTGTTAGCTTTTTTTTATCACTCATTTTTATTCGATTGTAATTGATTGATTAATGTTTCATAATAAGCGTTTTCTCTTGTCAGATCTCTTAATACTCTATTGAGTGAAAACTGGCTTTTAATATAAGTTCTTTTGTCTGTCAGATCATGGGATCTCAGTTTATGGGATAGGACACTCGTTTTTTTAAGTAAAGCTTCTTCCTTGCTTTTTAATCTTTTCGTTTTTACCACAAAATGTTGAGGAAGTTCGCCTAGGCTTCTCACGATATTTAAACTTGTTCGTGGTTTGGCCAGGGGGGAGATAATATAAAGCGGATAAGGTAATGAAATATCAAAATGAGAGTATTTAACTTGATTTTCTATTTTGGTAATTGTTTCTTCAACCTCTAGAGCATTTTCAGATTTTAAGATAATCAGCAAAGGAACTTCTCCGATCTTGGCATCAATCAGAAGCTGAGCAATGTGGCGCTCATCGTTTTCTTTGACTTCTATTTTTTCCCATTTTGGAATTCTCATTGGTTTATTGTAACTGTTCCTAGGCCATGAAGAAAGAAACAATCATAGACTTGAAGGGGCGTCAGCAATTACAATATTCATATAGTAATGTAAATTGCAGGAGTGAAATGCTCAACTATCGGTATACACATTTACCTTTGCCTTTTGTTCAGCTGTTGGCATCTAATATGCAAACAGGGGGATCAGTATTTCCCAAATTAAAATCTCATATCGAAGCTCATCCGGATATGAAGACAATATTGGCCAGAGCTGTGAGTGATATTGATCCTGAAGCGCGTTTAGAGAAAGTGATTCACTCAATTGGTTGGCTTGGTGTTCGAGATCGAATTGCAGCAATGTACTTGCAGCGAAGAAGAGATGGTGTTTATCCATACGAACCAGATCTCACAATTGTTAAAGACATAAACCTTTTTGAAGGTCGTACAAAAGATTATTGTGTCGATGGATTTAGTCGATCCTATTTGTTCGCATTCTATTTTAAAATGAGCATGCTCGAGCAAATCCAAGAGGGGAGTCACGTCAAACTGAGTGATGAGTTAATTTCTCAAGATGTTATTCAACTTTTATCCAAGACTAAGGCCAAGGTCATACATGTCGATTGGATTCTTCTTGTTTTACAACAGCTCAAGAATTTTTGGGGCATTGATCATTTAAATTTAAGATTAACTTCCAACTTTGTTTGGAAGGAAATTTATAATGAATTGAATAATAATCAACAAAAAGAATTAGTAGATAATTTGCTTTCATATGGGGCTTCTGTTGCTGAAACAGATTTCTTTACGGCGGAGATGATATGAACGATACAACAGGGCAGATGACAGGCGTTTGGGGACTTTTAAAAGATTTAGAAACAAAGAAAGGAATTACCGAAGTCACCATCAATAGTCCCAAACATATATTTGTAGAAAGAGCGGGACAATTTATTCAACTCAATTATGCTCTTACAAAAAATGATATAGTTCAATTTGCAAAAGAAGTGGCCCAATTCAATCGTCGTCCATTTGATATTAAGAATCCAATTATCGATGGAAATCTTCCAGATGGTTCGAGAATTAATATTATTAATGAGCCCTTTGCTCAAGGCTCTCCTTCTGTCTCTATCCGAAAGTATTTGAGACAGATTAATTCTTTTGATACAAATCCAGGAATTTTTGGACTTGAAACTCATTGGGTGGAATTGCTAAAGGCCATGGTGTCGGCCCGTTTGAATGTCATTGTATCGGGAGGAACAGGAGTTGGTAAAACAACTCTTCTCAATCTTTTACTTAAAGAAATTGCAGCTCAGGAAAGAGTGATCACGATTGAGGATACTTTAGAGCTTCAAGTTGAATTACCCAATTTAGTCAGACTAGAAGCTAGAACTTTTTTAAATAATGAAGGTGCATCATTATCGATACGCGACTTGGTGAAAAATACTCTTAGAATGAGACCCGATCGCATCATTATCGGTGAGACTCGAGGGGGAGAGCTCTTTGATCTTCTTCAGGCGATGAACACTGGTCATGATGGTTCCATGAGCTCTGTTCACTCTAATTCACCTGGCGAGTGTCTCTCTCGTATGGAAACCCTCTTTCTACTTGCAGGATATGAAATTCCCGTTCATGTCATAAGAAAAATGATTTCTTCCGCGGTTGATGTCATTGTACAAATTTCTCGCAACAGAGAAGGTGAGCGTGTCGTGACTTCGATTACTGAATTAACAGGAATGGAAGGTCCTAATATTTTGTCGCAGCAACTTGCGGTTTATGAAGACAATAAACTTATTAAAACGGGAATGGCTTCGCATTATATGGAAAAATTACATCGCTATGGTGGGCTACCCTTGAACTATTTTTCTTAATGGATGAAAAATGATCGAGTATGTAATTCCTGAAAACCCAGATGATCGAATTTTGAGTAAATGCTCCGAGCAGCTCAACAATGGATCGTTAATTGCTTTTCCCACCGATACAAATTGGATTGTTGCTTGTGACCCTTGGTCTAAAACGGGAGTCGAGGCACTGTATCGCTTTAAGGGAGAGTCGAAGCAAAAACACTTCGCTTTTCTCTGTCCTTCGATTGCCGTTGCTTCAGATGTCGGAGTTGTTACCGACTCCGCTTATCGGCTCATTCGCAATCGCGTTCCTGGACATTATACTTTTATTTTTAAGGCCACTAAGTTGGCCATGAAGGCCGTTAAAGCAAGTAAGACAGATCATGAAGTTGGGATTAGAATTCCTCCAAACCCAGTTGTTCTGAAACTCTTGGAATACCATGGTAAACCGATTCTCTCGACTAATCTAACGAAAGAAATGTTGGGAATTGGAGAAGATGAAGCCGTCTATAGTTTTATGATCGAAGAGAAATTTGGGCATTCACTAGCTTCTATTTTAGACCCTGGAGAATATGAATTTGCCGGAGCTTCAACAATCGTCGATTTTTCAAAAGGTGATTTTCCTATTCTCGTGCGAGAGGGGGCAGGGGACGTTTTTTGTTAAGTTCCCCGACAGATTTAGTTGTGAACATTGTACCTACTTGAGATTATTGAAATTTTGGCTAGCCTAGAGGTATTTAAGATTAATAAATATTTGAGGAACAGCTATGTCAAATCAATATCCCATGGTTTATCTCCAAAAACATTGTCCTGTATGTCATTCTGAGAATTTGAAACCAGTTAAATCTGAACGTAATGAATTTAAAAATGACGTCGACAAAGATGTTTATATTTTTGATAAAACTTGGGTTCAATTATTAAAATGCAATGATTGCACTTTTGCGTTTTCAAAAGAGATCCCATCACAAAGCGACTTTTTTTCCAAAAGATATGACATTCGTTTTGATCCTCAATCCGAAGTCGATAATAAATTTAAGGAAGAAATTAATAATGAAGTTTTAGACACAGTTCAGAAGGTATTTAAGAAAAATGGCAAGTTTTTGGACATAGGTTCTTTTGCTGGTAATTTGATTGGACTTGCAAAAGGGAGAGGCTTTGAATGCTATGGAGTTGAAGCAAACGCAACGATGGCCACTTTTACAAAAGAAAAACTTGGCTTCAATGTTTACTGTGGTGAATTTGTTAATATTGACTTCGGAGCACTTAAGTTTGACGTGATCACTCTCATTGATGTTTTAGAGCATTTGTTTGAACCAAAAAGAATTATGCAAAAATGTGCCACCGTTCTAGAGAAAGATGGTTTAGTTTACATAAAAGTTCCTCACTACTTGCCACAAAAGCTAAAGCAAGATTTCGCTAATTTTTTTGGAATAAGTAAAATTGGTATTTTTAGCACATTTGGACATATTAATCAGTTCAGTCCAAAAAGCTTATACAAATTGGCTGAAGAATGTTCATTAAAGCCTATAGCTAACTACGTCGCTCGTTCAGAAATGATGCCTGGTAATAGCTTAAAATCTCGAATTAAAAATATCTTTAGAAATGGAATATATCATCTTAGTGAACTTTTCAGAAAAGTGACCGGTATCAATATAGGTCTCAATATAATTGTTGTTTACCAAAAACAATGAGCGAAGGATCGAAATTGTCAGAGGAAGACCATTCTGGTGAACCACAAATTGAAGAAATTAAATCTAAAACCAAAAAGGGCTTAGTTTCTCTCTTTTCTAGATCTGTAATGATCTATTTTTTAAGAGGGGCTTCGATTTTTCTTTTGGCGCGATTCCTTGCTCCATCAGATTACGGCGTATTCGGAATTCTTAATAGTTGGATATGGGGAATTAATCTTATTCTTCCAGATTTGAGTATGTTTACAGCACTTATTCAGCAAAAAGAAATTCCAAGTAAAGAACAGATGCGAAATCTGTATGGCTTTAGTTTGTACCGCGGCATTGTGATTGTGATTTTAGTTTTTATTTTTGGCCATTTTGTCATTGAATATCATCAACTTGAAGCCCGAAATAACTTAATGTTCTTAGTACTTGCCGTCGCAATCTTTTTCGATTGTCTTAAAACCCCTTTTAGAATGATGATCGAAAGGAAACTAGATTTTCAAAAAGTCGTTGTCATTGAAATCTCTGAAACGATTGTTATGTATGCCGTTCAGATTTTTTCAGCTTGGAAAGGCCTTGGAGCATGGAGCTTTATTCTTGCTATTTTTTCACGTTCAATATTTGGTTTGTTGTTCTATTTTTATTATGAACACAGAGTGTATCTTCCCACTGTTTCTATCTCTGAAATTAAAAAGTTGTTCAGCTACGAATCAATGGTTCAATTAAAAAAAGTGATTATTGGTCTAAAGGGAATGATTGTTCCAATAGTATTAGGGCGAATTTTAAGTTCGAATGATTTAGGTATTGTCATGTGGACAATTGGCATTTCTTCAATTCCAGTGGTGCTTATACATAATTACGACAGGGTTCTCTTTCCGGCGCTTTCGAGACTTCAATCAAATTTAATAGAGTTTAAAAAAGTTGCTTCGAAAGGCATTGAAATGAATATTGCAGTAATGGGTCTTTTATTTGGAATTATAGCAAGTACTTCTATTCCTGGAATAAATCTATTTTTTCCAAGCAAATGGGCAGATGCAAAAATAATTCTTCCAATATGTTCAATGGCCATTTTTTTGTCTCAGATTCGCTACTTGGGAGGATCTGTATTGAACGCTAGAGGTAAACCTAAAATGCTTTTGAAAATTGAAGTTTTAGCCATTATCCTTGAAGTCATTATTGCGTTTCCAGCTTCACTTTATTTTCAAAGCAAAGGCTATTTCTATGCACTTATTTGTCTTGAATTTGTCGTTTGCATTAGTATGTACATTGTAAATTCTGATGTATTAAGAAAAACAACATTGTATAGATTTTTTACTACGATTTTTTCGGTCGTTGTCTGTTATTCAGCAATTAGTTACTTTTTAATAAACAAATTTCAAAATTTAATATTTGAGCTAACTCTTTCAACAATTGCCTTTTGTTTTGGTTATATTACTATTCTCCTCACAGTGGATAAGCATTTTAGGGAAGAGTTAAAATTTGTAGGTCGAGACGTAAAGAGAAAATATATACTTAGGAATAGTTAATGAAAACTCTGGGACTAGCAATCATAACAAAAAATGAAGAACGCTTAATTAAGAAGTGTATTCAATCTGTTCCGTTTGCCACTCAAATTGTCATTGTAGATTCTCATAGTACTGATAAGACTGTTGAAATAGCAAAGTCTTGTGGCGCAGAGGTTATTACCCGAAGCTGGGAAGGATATGCAAAACAGAAACAATATGCCATTGAGCAGTTGAAGACGGATTGGGTTTTGGCTTTAGATGGAGATGAGTATTTATCTAAAGAGCTTCAAGACGAGATAATTGAGATTATAAAAAGTGAAACTCAAACAAAAGGATTCTATCTAAAAAGAGAACATGTTTTTTTAAAAAAATTATTAAAACATGGAAAGGGAGTCGATTTTCAATTAAGACTCTTTAGAAGAGAAAGTGGTCATTATGATGATCGTGTGATTCACGAAAAAGTTATCATCAATGGTCCTTGTGAAAAAAGTAAAATGGCAATGATTCATGAATCGTCATTAAGTCTCAATGACGAAATGGAGAAGATTACTAGAGATACTGAACTTGAACGCGTTTATCATAAGGGTGGTAAGATTGGAGTTTCAGAAATTATAGGTAAGCCATTGAAATATTTTCTTACAATGTTCTTTTTTAAGGCAACTTGGAAAGATGGTCTTCCTGGTTTTATTTTTCTAACTATGACTTCTTTCAAATATTTCCTTCTCTATTCAAAGCTATATGAAATGAATTTAAATTCCAATAAAAGGAGCTCTGATGAACTGTCCTCTATGTAATGACCCTATGATTTTTCATTATAGAGGTGTTTTTAATCGTTGTGGTGTCAAAGATTATAAATTCTCTTTGGTCAAATGTGAAAAATGTCAATTTATTGCAACAGACCCACTTCCAACTAATGTCGTTTATCCTGGTTCAAGAAATGAAAAAAATGAATTTCAAGCTGTTAACACTGCTCCCTGGAACATTCGACTTATAAGAAAAGTTTTATCTCAAAAACCAAGTGGAGATTTGTTAGAAATCGGCTGCAATAGTGGAGATTTTCTTATAATAGCTAAAGATCATGGTTTTAATTGTGTTGGTATTGAAATCGATGACGTCGCTGCCGACGCGGGTATCAAAATGGGACGTCCAATGGTAAAGGGTGATGTCCTTAAGCATGATTTTGGAAAAAAATTCGATGTTATAGTCCTTAATCATGTCGTAGAGCATATTCCGCAAATTACTGAACTTCCTATGCGCTTATCATCTTTGCTAAAAGAAGATGGTGTCGTAATTATAAATGTGCCAAATATTTCAGGTTTAATTGTACGAATTATGAAGCAAAACTGGTGTCAAATGGCCCCTTTTACACACCTTTGGTTTTTCTCGAGAAAGTCTGCTCGCATTTTATTTAAAGAATCATTTCAGAACATTTCATTTTCTACTAATACAAACTGTGAACCTATTGGATTATCACCGTTTTCAGTTAAGCTTCTTATTAAAACAATTATTGTTCTCATCGCGAATAAGCTTCAATGGGGTGATGAACTCGGAATAGTATTGAGTAAACCCATTTCAAATTGAGGAATTCTATTAGATGAAATACTTGCTTTGTTCTCCACAGCCCTTAAATCACAAAATGGGAATCTCTCGAGTATTAATCGAGATCCAAAAAGAATTAGTTGCGCAAGGAAATGAATGCGATCTCATCGGTCCGTTGGAGATTGGATGTCATTTGAATTATTGTACAAGTAAAGATTACATCGATCATTATTCTCAGTTGCTCAAGGAATACATTCAAAGAAATTCAAAATCATATGACGTGATTGATGTCGATCATGAGTTTTTACCTTTTCCAAGAACTGATTTTTCACATACGGTACTTTTAGTTGCCCGCACCGTTTTACTCGTCCATCACTTGGACCAAGTCAAGTTTCCGATCAAAAAAACTTTCCGCTCTCTTGTCGGATTGATCTTCAAATCCTTTGCTCGTAAAAAAGAGAAGAATTTTAGAATCACATCTGCTAATAAAACATTAATGTGTGTCGATTTGATTAATGTACCGAATCACAAAGACAAAGAACTTTTAGTAAATTTAGGTTTCGATGAGAGCAAAATAGATGTTATTCCTTATGGCCTTTCTAATGAACGGGTGAGCCTCCTCTCACAAATCAATAGTGCTATTCCAAAAGAGAAAAAGATTGCTTTTATTGGAACTTTTGATTTTAGAAAGGGAGCAATGCATTTCTCAGAATTTTTCCAAGATGTACTTAGGAAACATCCTGATTCTGTATTAAAGCTTATAGGTTGCAAAGGAATGTTTACAACGAAAGAGGAAATTCTTGCATTTTTTAATCCTCTCGTTCGGAATCAAGTAGAGATCGTCCTTGAGTTTGACAGAGAGAAAATTGTTGATCAACTCAAAGACTGTCGACTTGGAATATTTCCATCCTACATGGAGGGCTTTCCGTTTGGCGTCTTAGAAATGATGATGGCATCATTACCTGTCGTAGCATTTGATGCTCCTGGTGCCGGTATGATGGTTCCAAGAGAATTACTCGTTTCAACAGGTGATCACTTTGCAATGGCAAAAGTCGCGAATACATTACTGGACGACGAGAAATATTTAGTTGAGATGAGAATTAAATCGAGATCTATAGCTGAAATGTATACTTGGTCATATGTGACGAAATTAACTATTGCGTCTTATAATAGGGATAATATTATTTGACGAAATAATCTCGTGCTTTGAGCAAGGGTTTTTCTATTAAGTAATAGGAAATACCTCCAGCAAAAATGCTTCCTGCTGTTCCGAGCAGAAGAATAATAATGTCCTTTAGTATAAGATTATTCATAGAACTGAAATAGACTCTTCCAATTTTGAAAATGATTATTGAATGCGATAAGTAAATACTGTATGAAAAAATGGCAATGTAGTAGAGGACTTTACTTGAGAGAAAATGACTTAATAGAGTTCTTTTGTCTGATAATGCTGATATTAACAAAAGAGTAAAGCCGATGCTCTGAAATCCATATCTAAAAACTCTAGTCCATTCTTCAGTCAAATTTACCATGTAAAATAAGTAGATACTTATAATTCCTAATATCATTAACAAATAGGGCTTTGATTTTAATGCCTTTAATTTATTTTTTTCAAAAACTTCAAAATAAGAAATTAAAATTCCTAGAATCAGTGTATCTAATGACGCTAACGTATGAGAAGTGTTTAAATTATAATATCTAAAAATGTATGAGGAAATAAATAAGGATAATGCGAATATAAAAAGCGGCTTTTTACTTTTCAATTTTATAAATAGGGAAAGCAATACCGGAAGTAAGAAATAAAATTGTTCTTCTACTGCCAAACTCCAACTTTGAACAAAAGTATTCATTTCGCTAAGGTTTTGAGTAAATGTTAAGTATCGCCAAACTTTCGGAATAACTTCATAATCAGTCTTTAGTAGATAATAAATTAAGAAGATAAAATACAATGGCCAAGTTCTTAAAAATCTTTTTCCCCAAAAACGAAAAATATTTAAATGATTTTCTTTTTCTATTTCTAAAAAAGCTAATCTTCCTACTAAAAATCCACTGAGAACGAAAAACAAATCAACGCCATTGTGACCTGTTAGGAAAAATGATTTTAAGCCATAAAGGTTTGTCGTGAGATAACTTGATAAGTGGTAAAATACAACTAAGAGAATTGCGAATGCTCTCAAGCCATCAAGCTCTTTAAACCTGTTATTTATCTTTGCCATTTTATTTATTTTATCATGATACAGAATTCGAGGAAAAGAAATTGGCCCGTCAAGGGAGTTAACGGGCCAGAGTCTTGAGGAGGGGAGATCGAGGGAACACACATGATTTTCACTTTGATCGTGAACCTCAAAGAACTTAGACAGGGACAAACTAAGTTGCGTCGAGATTTTGTTCACTCGCAAAGCGACTTCACTCTAACAATTCTGCCTTTGAATCAATGATTCATTGTCAGCAATTGGTCAATTTTGAGGAAATTAATAGTGAGAAGTACTTTGTGCGCCCTGCATTATTGAAATACCTGAAGAAGTACCTATTCTATTGGCACCAGCATCGATCATTGCGCGGGCCGTTTCAAGGTCGCGAACTCCACCACTTGCCTTAACTCCGATATTTGCTGAAACAGATTTTCTCATGAGTTTGATATGTTCGACGGTAGCTCCAGATTTTGAAAATCCGGTACTGGTTTTAACAAAATGGGCACCTGCTTTTTGACTTAGTTGACAGGCTTTCACAATTTCTTCGTCACTTAAGAGGCATGTTTCGAAAATAACTTTTACCAGATGATCTTTGGCGGCTTCTACCACGCTTTCAATATCTTCCTCGATAAAATTATAGTCTTTTTCCTTGAGTGCGCCGATATTGATAACCATATCCACTTCAGAAGCACCTAGATTAATCACCTCTTGAGTTTCAAAAGCTTTAACACTAGAGAGACCAGCTCCTAGAGGAAATCCAATAACCGTACAGACTTTGACATTACTTTTAGCGAGTAGTCGCGAGCATTCTTCAACCCAAGTCGGATTCACGCAAACAGTGGCAAAATCCCATTCTATGGCCTCTTGGCATAGAAGTTGAATTTGACCCAAGGTCGCTTCGGGTTTTAGTAAAGTGTGATCAATCAGTTTATTGAGTTTTAACATGGGAGTTAATTAATCATAATCTTCAGAACTTGTCAGCTAACAAAATAATTAAGTGCGTTATGTTGTCGAAAAGCGGTGCTCTTGCTAGGGTATTGGCATGCTTCGAACGAAATGGTTCACAAATCCTGTTACGGTATTCGTCTTCTCTCTAATTGCCCTAGGGACTTCTCTCTATTTGTATATTCAGTCTTATCTCGAAGTGAACAATATGCTTTCTGATTTTGTTCGCAAGAAGAATTTGGATAGTTCGCAGTTTTTAGAACCTCAAACTTGGATCATGATTTTAGTATTATCTGTTCTTGTGACGGTGATTCTTGTTTGTTTGGTTATTATTTTTGTTTATTACCAAAAAGTAATTCAACTCTATCGGATGCAGCAAAACTTTATTAATGGTTTTACTCACGAACTCAAAACTCCTTTAGCTTCACTCCGCCTTTTTCTTGATACTTTTCTCAAGCATGAGTTACCTCGTGAAGAGCAGATGAAGTATTTGACCTTTATGAAGAGGGATACTGATCGTTTGGTGGATAATGTTAATTTGATTTTGAATTTGGCCAAAATTGAAGAAAAAAAAATATCAGACAAATTTTAAGCAAATTGATTTAGCGATTTTAAGCCGCCAATGGTTGCAGAAAGTTTCCTTTGTAAATGAGGAAGGAAATGTGACAATTCATTCAGATGGAATTGTCGAAGCAGTTGTTGATCCCGATCTGTTTGAAATGGTTTTGATGAACTTGGTAGGAAATGCGCTTCATCATAATCCAGGAGTCGATAAGAAAGTTGATATTCATCTGATCTCTGATAAAGACTGGATTGCTTTAGATGTTATTGATAATGGGCCAGGAATTCCAGTAAAAGAAAAAAATAAAATCTTTAAAAAATTCTATCAGATAGGTAAGAGTTCAAAAGGTTCGGGAATAGGCCTCTATACAGTTTTCCAAATTATAAAGCTGCATAGAGGGAAAATAACTGTTGAAGATGGACCTAATCAAAAAGGGACTAAAATGTCAGTCCTCATTCCTAAATTCCATAAAGAAATACATAAGAAGTCATCATGAAGAAGAAAGTATTAATCGTCGAAGACGAACATCATATTGCCGAAGGAATTCTCTTAAATTTGAAATTCTCAGGTTATGAAACGGCCATTGCTTATGATGGAGAAAAAGCAATTGAGCTTTTTGAAACATTTAAACCTGATTTAGTGTTACTCGATTTGATGATCCCTAAGATCGATGGGCTCACTGTTCTCAAGAAAATCAGATCTCAAGATGAACGCTTACCCGTTCTTATCTTGTCGGCAAAGGGTGAACCAGCAGACAAAGTAAAAGCACTTAAAATTGGTGTCGATGACTATCTTGCGAAACCTTTTGATCTCGATGAGCTTTTGCTGCGAATTGATCGTCTTTTAACACGATCGCAGTGGGCCAAATCAAGTGATCTGACTGGAGTTGATACTTATCAATTCGAGGGAGGAGTGATCGATTTTGTTCAGGCCCGTGCCACGACTCCTCAAGGAGAAGTGCAACTGACTGAACAGGAAATGAAGTTGCTTAAACTTTTTATTCAAAATCCAGATGTGCCCCTTCCTCGTGCCAAGTTGCTTGAAGCTGGGTGGGGAATGACGGCCGATACCAATACACGAACCATCGACAATTTCATTGTTCGTATGCGGAAATATTTCGAAGAAGATCCGAAGAATCCCGTTTACTTTAAGTCACTACGCTCCATAGGTTATATCTTTTCTCCAAAAAAGAAATAGGAGCGGTGCCGCAAACTTCATTGAATCAAATGGTTATAAAAATTTGGGCAATATGATTGTTCTTTGCTATCTTCTTCCCTGCAAATTAAAAAAGAGGTGATTATGAAATTACTCGAAGGTAAGAAAGCGCTCATCTTAGGTGTCGCTAATGAAATGTCTATTGCTTGGGGAATTGCTCGCGCGTTCAAAGAGCAAGGTGCAAGTATTGGTATGAGTTATTTAAACGAAGCTCTTCAAAAAAGAGTTCAACCACTTGCTGATCAAGTTGGTGCTGATTTTACAGTTGAAGTTGATGTGACTAACGATGCTCATTACGGAAGTCTTGCTGAAAAAGTTAAGAAAGAGTGGGGAACGTTTGATATTTTGATTCACTCATTGGCCTTTGCTGATCGCAATGATTTAAAGGGGCGTTTTGCTGATACATCAAGAGAAGGTTTTAAAATGGCCTGTGATATTTCGGCATTCTCTCTCGTTGGTCTTTGCCATAGCTTGAAGCCATTGATGAATGAAAATGCTTCTGTCATCGCGATGACGTATCATGGATCTCAAAAAGTAGTTGCTGGATATAATGTGATGGGAGTTGCTAAAGCGGCTCTCGAAGCTTCGGCCAGATATCTTGCCGATGATATGGGTCAAGACAAAATTCGCGTTAATTGTATCTCTGCCGGTCCAATCAGAACGCTTGCAGCCTCTGGTGTTCCTGGACTACGTAAGATTTTCGAAGTAGTCGAAGAAAAAGCTCCGATGAGACAAAACGTGACGACGGAAGATGTCGGTGGTTCTGCTGTTTATCTTGCTAGTGATTTAGCAAAAGGGGTAACTGGGCAAATCATTTACGTAGATTCTGGTATGTCGATCATGGGCTTCTAATTCAAAATAAAAAAACCCTCGAAAGAGGGTTTTTTTTATCAAAATATTGAATCAAATATTAATGATGATCGCCATCGTGGTGATTGAGAAGTTCATCATCAAACTTCGTCATTGAGATTGCTGTTGCCGCTGGCAAACAGGCCCAAAAGAAAACTAAACAAATAGCTACAAATACTTCAAAACTCATATGATCTCCTCAATTACAGGACATTATGTTCAAACTCAC
>Ga0100403_1002223_pt1 | contig 15853 bp, 15 predicted proteins | sample CryGeymet201501t_FD_83663 | JGI IMG/M metagenome (GOLD analysis project Ga0100403, IMG submission 83663) | Groundwater microbial communities from Crystal Geyser aquifers in Utah, USA - Crystal Geyser metaG 2015-01t | ecosystem: Environmental > Aquatic > Deep subsurface > Groundwater | place...
GTCAAGGGACGGCCCGAAGCGCCTTACATCCGTTTTAACGGATGATGATATAGTCCACCCCATTAAGAAATTAGTGGATAAGTGTAACCAATTGGTCGTCGGTTCGAATCCGACCCCGGGAGCATCGATGAACTAACAGGTTGTAAAAGGCCTGTTTTTTCATAATCTTCGCCAAATTTTGTTAGTCCGAAACTGTTATTTACCTTAGGCATCCATTTAGTTAAAAATTCACCCTGGAAAGTGTATTTCGGCCTTATTTTATCGGCTTTTAATTCAAAGTCCGAAAATAATTCTGATAAAATAATTCTTTTACTTTCAACCGCTTCATCGGAGTTGTTGATTAGATTCGGTGCATCGATTGCAAGACGATGAATTCTAATTCCTTTTTCATAATTAGGAGCTTTATTGCCAGGATTAATTTGCTGTATTTTTTTCTCTAAATCAGTTTTTTCAGAATTAAATTCCTCATATTTTTTAGTATAAAAATCCTCAGTAATTTTGCCGTCTAGCTTGTCATTGTATAACAGGTCTATTCGGTTATTAATTCTCCTTAAACTCTCGTCTAAGGCCTGTTTCTGAGCCTCTAAAAGCTCATTATTGGCCGGCTCATCCTCTTTTATAGCTTGTTCTAACCAGTCAATTAGTTTTGGCGTTTTGGCCTGCATTTTCTTGAGATAAGGCATTAATTGCTCTAATAAATCCTGCTCTCTTACTCTGGTATTTTGTGAACAAGGGCGGTAATGATTACAGGTTCCGTAAATATGTCCTTTTCTTTCACTCCAACTAATAATGCCGCCACATTCAGCGCAACGAAGATTACCTTTAAAAATAAAGAGATGTTTTTTAAATTGAGCAGCCGATAATTTACGCTTGATTTTGATCTGCACTTTATCAAATAAGCTATTATCAACTATTGGCTCGTGATTGCCGGGATAAATTTTTTTATTCCAGATAATTTGTCCGGTATAAAATGGATTAGTCAGCATATTGTGTAAAGTATTTTTAGCGAGCATTTTACCGGACGGAGTTTTGAGGCCATTATCAAACATCACCTCAGCTAGAAAGCTTAAAGAATAATTACCACTAGAATATAGCTCAAAAGCTTTTCTAATTAAGGGGGCGATAATCTCGTCAATAATTTGCGTTTTATGTCCTTTGTCGCCGATTGTTTTATAACCTAAACAGGGACGTTGCGGCATCCAACCGGATTCAAGCTTGGCTTTCTGTCCTTTCTTTACTTCCTCGCTTAAATTATTAGTATAAAATCTAGCAATGGCTACTTTCATATCCCAAACCAAATTTTCATGAGCCCTGGTATTTCGATTAACGACAAAATTTTCTTTAACAAAATGAATTTCGTGATTTTCGTTTTCATTAATCCAGTCGCTGATTATAGCGGCATCTCTAAGATTGCGAGTTAAGCGGTCTATTTTTTCAACTAAAAGAATATTAAAGCCGTTCTTTTTAACATAAACTAACATTTCAGAAAAAGTCTTCCTGATCAGCTTGCCGCTGGCGGATTCTGAAATTTTATAAATCTTGGCGATGCCAAATTCATTACGCCCGGCATAATCTTTTAAAAGCTTTTCTTGAGCTTCTAAAGAATAGCCTCTATCCTCTTGTTCTTTAGAGGATACTCGGCAATAGAGAATGCATTTTTTATCGGTGTTTTTCATATTTTTGATAACTAAAAGGGAGCGGCTCTGTGCACACCAACGAATATCACATAAAGCAATACTTGTCAGTCAGAACCGCCCCCTTTTAGGGGACAAGTATAAAAAAGCCTTATGTGTTTGTATTCTCGTTGATGTGCATTTTCATATTAGCAAACTGTTGAGATAATTTCAATCTTTTTAAGGCTTTAAAATATCTAACTAAACCATTACCAAGCTCAAACACTTCGGAATCTGTCAGGTCTCGTCCGTATTCATCTTTGATGATTATCTTTAGTTTTTGAAGCATTTGCTTGCTAACCATATTAACTATTGTGAATTAATTTTAAAGTAAAAAGTTTGTGCATGACTTTTTACTCTATTTCTTTGAGAGCTCTTTCGTAAGCCGTCAGTTTTCGTTTCAACATTTCCTGATCGGTGGAATGTTCAAAACTTTCTCCGGCCTCTAAAGCTTTTTTCATTCCGTTAATTTTTCCGACTAACCACTCGTGATAGCCGTAGGTGCCGAAATTAATTTTTTCTAAGTTGGCCATAAAATTAAATTTTATTTATTTCAGGAGCAGGAGGAATCTTATAAATATTAACCGAAACTTCTCCCCGATATTTATTTTTAAATTCTTTCTCATAAACTTTTTCTGGAGGAGGGGAATAATTAGCCATCACCTCTTCGCCATCTGATCCCTTGAATTCTTTTGGACGGTTTAGATTACGGGAATAGAAGAATTTCTTTTTGCCGAAATATTTTTTATTAAACGATTCTTTACTTAAATATTTAGAAACATAGAGACCGACATTATTAATAGATTTTATCTTATTTATTTTAACGAAACCGTGTCGCCAAATTTTTTCAATTTTTTTAGTCTCAACTTTTTGATTCAAGAGCAAATGGTAATGAATCGCTCCGCCGAACTCTTTTTTAATGTTGGTGCGGAAATAATAATCGCCTTGAAATTCGGGGACGGCCAGATACTTAATGTCCGGAAAATTGTATTTCAGCCTTTGCATAAAAGTCATAAACCAGTAATTACATTTCTCAAATTCCGTTATTTCTTTTTTATTTTCAAATTTATTTTCGTCGAAAGTCAGAGTCAGGAAAGTAATAAAATCGGGATTGCTATTTACTAGGCGCATAATGTTCATTCTCGTTCGCCTCAAGGCTCCGCTTCTCATTTCCGTTTGTTCCTCCTGGGGTTTATTTTTCCGCTTCTTTTTACGAACCCTTTTCTTGCCGGTGGTTATCTCGTTTTGATAAATATATTCCTCAATGAATGATCCGGATATAATTATTTTGGTGCTATAAGTATTTTTAGCTTTTGATTCTCTAGCTTTCCGAATGTATTCTAAATATTTTAATCTTCCTCGTTCTAATCTATCGATATTGTCGTTATACATATATGCGAAATCTTGTTGAGTGTGCTTATAGTCAAGTTAATAAGCAGTTGTGAAGCGTTATATCTTGCCGCCTCTGTTTTTCTTTTTCGGCTCCCCCACGGGGTAGCCGCCGAAAAAGAAAAAAACCAGAGAGGCGGGCAAAGAATTAAGTAGTCGCTAGACCGTTTGTTTATTGAGAATGATTTTTGACGAAAAAGCATATGAGTTTGATTTTGAATTAGTGAGGAGCTCGACCTTTTGGATTGTCTCCTACCCTTTATGGACGAAATTTCGCAGGTAATAAAAAAATCCCCTAACTTTAGATAAGTTAAGGGATTGAATTATCGGGGAAGAAGCGAGGAAAATTCTTTAGTAGTTTGATAGGTATTCTTTCGGTGGTATCTTTTTACTGTCTGATTCGGAGATATGGCGGTCTGACCAGGATTCTCTGAATTCCGGTGGCGAGACAAGCTTAATTTTTATTTGGTATTCTTCATTCTTTTCATTATAGATAATCGGGTCGTCCTTTAAACCGAAATGGGCTTTTAGTCTTTTTGACAGGTCTTGTTTATTCTTTTTAAACAATTCTTTCTTGGCCTTACTGCCGGCGTATATATTCATCTTTATACGGCCGTTTTGAGTAGAGAAGAGAATTAGAGTGCTCCAGCTTTTGACGTAAGATGAATTTTGCTTAGAATTTTGGCGTGTATCAGCGAAGCCAAGCGCTTCATAGCTTGAATCTGATTCCTCGCCGTCTATTTTTAAAGTTATATCGTGGTTATTTTTAAAACGAATTTCAATGTTTTTCCAAGACTCAGATAAAGGCTCTTTATATGTTTTATTCTCAGTATCAGAAAATTCATTGACCATTACCGAAACATTAAGCCAAGCCATAACACTCTTATTAAAATCGAGCAGAAATCTTTTATGGAGTTTCGGTTTTAGGACTATATCTAACTTAAATTTTTTTAATTCTTCCTCCATCCCTTTTATTTCTTTGACCTGGCCGTCATAGTCATTCTCTATTAAAGCTTTCTTTAAAGGCGCTAAACTGCCGACCTTAAGAGACTTTTGATAAGCCGGCGCATAAAGGCTGGCGCCACCAATCATTTCTTTGAATAGGCTGTAATAAACCCAATTATATGACTTAGTTTTACTGTTTTTTATTTTCCCTAAATTTTGTCCGAATAAAGCGCCGTCATGATCGTTATCTTTAACTTCTTTGCGGAGTAAAATCATAAAGCCGCTAAATATCTTCTCCGATTCAATAATATCTAAATATTTTTTGATAATACTAAAAAGCTCGGGCAACTTGTCGGATATAGACAAGGTTTCAGTGAGCTTTATGTTTTTTCGGGAAAAAATAACCTTGAAATAAGTCTTACGAAATTCAGTAATAAGGCCTTCAAGGATATTTTTTAATTGTTTGGCATCTTCAGTCATAGTAAGCCTATTTTATAACATGAACTAACATTAATCAAAAGCAGGGAAATAGAGTGGATTGTCTATCTGTGGCTTCTAATTTTAACATCAGCTTATCGCCTATCAAGGTAGTAACAAGTCTCCACTTTGACTGTCGCAAGCAATCAGATGTTGTCTCATTTCGTGCCGATAGATAATTTAAGGCGACGTTATCCGGCAATTTAAAAATCAGTCGCCAATTTAATTTTTATGACAATATCAGTCAAATCAAATTGGACAGGTTCAGAGAGCACCTCTGATCTTGTTAGAAAACAGATTGCCGAGCGTTGGGGCGAAGATGAAGCTAAACGTTATAATCCGTTTGTTAATTGCTTCACCTTTAACGGTTGGCTTAAGAACGGCTATGTCGTTCGTAAGGACGAAAAGGCTATCCGGTCTTTCATTATCATTGAGAAGAAAGATAAGAAAACTGGAGCGGTGATAGAAAAGCGTCCTAAGACGATTTACCTTTTCTACGAGAAACAGGTTGAAGCGCAAGCTTAACAAATTCAGGAGCTGACTCTTAAAGGGTTGGCTCCTTTTTTTGTATAGGCAATAAAGACGTATTTTTCGCTTGTTTTTTAGCAAAAATTATGATATTTTGAATCATATAAACAAACCAATATGAATTCATTGATTTACGAGTTGCCAAAAATTATAGATGAGGGCAAAAAAGAGGTTGAAAGGATATTAGAACGCCTTTCTGGTTCTAATAAAATATCTCTGCAAACAAATGAGATTGTTTTGCCGTCCAAGGATAGTGATAACCTTTGGAGTGGACAAATGCCAAAACATGAAAATAAAGAATGGATGAATCGTCTAGTTTATGGTGACAATCTTTTAGTTATACAAGCCCTACTTGCTGGCGATTCCGAATCTGCTCTGCCGTCAATGAGAGGTAAGGTTGACTTAATTTATATCGACCCACCTTTCGACAGTAAAGCCGATTATAGAACAAAAGTCACTTTACCTGGCGTTGATTTAGAACAAAAACCGACAGTTATCGAGCAATTTGCTTATGCGGATACCTGGAAAGATGGAACTGTTTCATATTTGAAAATGCTTTATCCAAGATTGGCTTTAATGAAAGAGTTGTTATCTGATAAAGGATCAATTTATGTCCATATTGATTGGCACGTCGGACACTATGTAAAAATTTTATTAGATGATATTTTTGGGAAAAATAATTTTTTAAATGAAGTTGTATGGAAAAGAAAATTTGGAAATGCCGCAGAATCCAGAAGGCTTGGTTCTGCCTATGACACAATTTTCATCTATAAAAAAACAGATTCATATATTTTCAATAAAATTTTTCAGAAAGATTCCGATCACGTTCAAGAGTATATTAAAAATAGATTTACTAGATCTGATAATGATGGTCAACACAAAGGAAAACTTTGGATGCCATATCCCATGGCTAATCCAGGCGACCCAACACCTAATTTAGTATATGAATATAAGGGGTATAATCCACCGTCAAAAGGATGGCGAATGATAAGGGAAAAAATGGAAAAGCTAGATCAAGATAATCGATTATATTTTCCCGAACTTAAAAGTCAACGGATACAAGAAAAAAAATTTTTAGATGAATATGAAGGTCAGCCGGTAAACAGTTTATGGCAGGATATTTTTGTTATTAATTCGCAGGCCAAAGAAGCATTGAATTATGATACGCAAAAACCAGAACAATTACTTGAAAGAATATTAACGTTATCTACAAATGAGAATTCAATTGTAGCAGACTTCTTTGCTGGTTCCGGAACAACTGGCGCTGTCGCAGAAAAACTTGGCCGTAGATGGATTATGTCTGATATTGGTAAACCAGCTAATTTAGTGATGAGGAAAAGATTGATTGATCAAAATGCTAAACCATTTTTATATCAAGCGATCGGCGATTATCAGAAAGAGGCGTTTTCATCTTCCAGATTATATCGTCGAGTTGGTGATTTAGCTCAAGTTGTGATGCAGCTTTTTGGTGCGATACCGTTTGTTGATGATCAAAACCCGAATAAAAATTTAGGGTATATAAAAGATAATAGAACGCTGGTAATGGTTGACTCGCCAAGTAAATTAACAGGGCTGGCAACTCTAAAAAAAGCGATTGAATATAAAAATTCCTTTATGGGCGGCTGGAACAAGGTTGTTGTTTTGGGGTGGAATTTTACTTATGATATTACAGAGGCTATTCAATCTTTAAATGATGATAAATTGGAGGTTTTAGTTATCCCTCCGGATTTATTGGATAAATTAAAAACTAAGGCCAGCTATAAAGATTTGGTTAGTAGTGGTAAAATCAGATTTTCTTCGCTGCAGTATTTATCCATTAAGCCAATTCAGACTGAGGTTGTTGGGGGAAACGAGCAATTAACAATTGAATTGGATAACTATGTTTTATTATCTCCGGATAATATTCCTCTTGATGATAAAGACAAAGAAAAATTAAAAGAATTAATTGCCAAAGACCCCCTTTCACTAATTGAATATTGGAGTATAGACCCAGATTATGATGGCGAAACATTTAGGAGCAAGTGGCAAGACTATCGTGAAAACGAAGAAAATGATGGTGACCCCTATCACGTTATTAATAAGACGGTGTTAACTGTTCCTAAAATAGCGAGTAGGAAGGTTTGTGTAAAAGCAGTCGATGTTTTTGGCTTTGAAAGTATTGTTATTGAATCCTTATGAACACTGAAGAATTAGAAAAATTATTTGGAAAGGTAAAAGGAGAAGCCGAGAGTTTTTATAATGGCGTAAATCAAATCGATTGCCCTTATCTTAAAACAAAAGTAAATTTTAACGCAAAAGGATTAGACCATATAAAAATGAAGGCCTGGAATAAAACCAGACCAGCATCCGATCAATATTTAAGATTAAAATTTTTAAAATTGGTTCCGGATGTTTTGAGCGTTGCCGGGACGATTCAAGAAATTAATGAGACTAAGAATTTTGAGAGAATAAAAGATTCTGGTAAATGGCAACAAGTAATGAAGGAAGTTACTTATTATGCTTTTATTGCGATTGTAAAAAAAATAAAAATAAAAATTATTGTAAAAAAGGTTGAGAGTGGCCAGCCATATTTTTGGAGTGTTATGCCATTTTGGAAAAGTAGAAAAGACCCGATATTTTTACAAACAAAAAAAGTCTTCCATGAAGGAGACCTTGAATGCGATTAGAAAGCTTTTTTTGTCATGATATTTGTCTGCGGTTTTATGTTTTTAACCGCGGGAGAGCCTAAGCCCTCACAAATACCACTGAAGATATTATAACACATTTTTTAAAAAACACAATATATGCCATCAGCAATAAGCATCGGTACAAGAAATATTCCTCTAAAATTAGCTAATTCAATAACTCAAAAGGTTAATGATTCTTGGGCTAGCGGAGAAATGTTGGCAAAAGTTTCTTTGGTCACGCAAGATTTATTAAAATATTGGTTTAAAGAGCCTCACACAGAAACGAGGTATTTTAATTTTCATGAAGGTCAAAGACAAGCGATTTTAAATACAATATATTTACACGAAATTGTCGGAATTAAAAAAGTAAAAGATGTTTATGAGAATATAGATTTTGAATTGTTACCCGATATTGATATCGCTGAATTAGCAAAAGAAAAATATAATATTCCAAAATATGCCATTAAGATGGCAACCGGCACGGGAAAAACTTGGGTAATGCACGCCCTGCTTATTTGGCAATATCTGAACGCTAAATATGAAACAGAAAAAAGTGGAAAATTTACCAAGAATTTTTGTTTAGTAGCGCCAGGCATTATCGTTTATGAACGTTTACTGGATGCTTATCTGGGAAAAGAGAACGAAGATCAGGAAAGACAATTTGACCAATCTGATTTCTTTCAATTTAAAGATTTATTTATACCTCCTCAATATCGTGACGATATTTTTGGTTTTATTCAAAATAGCGTTGCTAAAAAACACGAAATTGGTACTAAGGTAACAGGAGACGGAATGATTGCCATAGCTAACTGGCATTTATTTATGGAAAAAGAGGAAATGGAAGATGAAGATAATTCCCCTTTTGATAGTCCAGAATCTATACTAAAAGAGTTATTACCGATAAGACCAGGTGTATCCGGTGGCAATGCCCTTGATTCTTTAGATTATAGTTATTTAAGCGGTAAAGAAGTGGATTATTTAGCAGAGTTGCCAGATTTAATGGTTATAAACGATGAAGCGCATCATATTCATGAGAATAAAGTCTATGGGGAAGTTAAAGAAGTTGAATGGCAGAAAAGCCTTAACAAAATTGCTAAGATTAAGAGTGATAAATTTATCCAAATTGATTTTTCCGCCACCCCTTACGATGTAACCGGTAGTGGTCATAATCGTATTAAACATTATTTTCCTCATATCATCGTTGATTTTGATTTAAAAACAGCAATCAGAAAGGGATTAGTTAAAACAATAGCTATTGATAAAAGAAAAGAATTTACTGATTTAACTTTAGATTATAATGCGGTTAGAGAGGGTAATAAAGTTATTGGATTATCGGATGGACAAAAATTAATGCTTCGAGCTGGACTGAATAAATTAAAAATACTTGAAGAAAATTTTGTTGAATTTACGAAAGATAAGAACGGAATTTCTAATAAGTATCCGAAGATGCTTATTATGTGCGAAGATAAGTCTGTTTCGCCTTTAGTTGAAGATTTTATTAAAGAAAACGGATATTCGGATGATGATGTTCTTAGGGTTGATACAGGTAAAAAGGGAGAGATACCAGAAAGTGAGTGGCTAACCTTAAAACAGAAACTTTTTAACATTGATAAACATAAAAGTCCGAAGGTTATTGTTTCCGTATTAATGTTGAGAGAAGGTTTCGATGTAAGCAATATCTGTGTCATCGTTCCGCTGCGCTCATCAACAGCCCCGATATTATTAGAACAAACAATAGGCAGAGGGTTGCGTTTAATGTGGCGTGAACCAGAATATATTGAAATTAAACAGGACAATATTAGAAGATTACTGGTTGAGAAGAAAGAGCCAAATAATTACTTAGATTTATTAACAATTATTGAGCATCCGGCTTTTGTTCAATTTTATGATGATTTGTTGGCCGAGGGTCTTATAGGTGAGTTAGACAAAGATCCAGACGGCAAGGATGTATTGGGTGATATTTTAAAGGTTGGCTTAAAGGAAAATTATAAAGAATATGATTTATTCTGGCCTTTTATCATTAAAGAATCGGAAGAAGAGTTAGTTACCGGAAATGTTGGAATAGAAAGTTTGGAACCTTTTACTGTCTATCCGTTAGATGATTTAAAGAGATTTTTCAAAAAAGATGGAGAGAGCTTTGTTTCCGAGGAAATGACTGTTAAAACAAGATTCGGAGAATATACGGTAGATGCTAATTTATTTCAATCTCAAAGTTATAATGAATATCTAGAAAAGATTCTGAATGTTGTTATAAACAGAATGGCTAAGGTCGGTGTCAGAAAAACAAAGACTTTTCCGGTAATGCAAATAAATAATTTAGAAATAGTTAAGGTTATTGATAGATATATTAGAACCAAACTATTTTCAACTGATTTTAATCCCTTTGTAGATAACAATTGGAAAGTTTTATTACTAAAGAACGGCATAGTTACTCAGCATATTGTAAAGGAAATTGCCAAAGTGATTATTGATATGCAAAAAAATGTTGAAGTGAGCGATGCTAAGATTGAAAAAAGATATTTTTCAGAAGTTTCAGAATTAAGAGTAAGAGAAAATTATTCTTTAGAAATTACTAAATCAATATACGAACGATTGCCATATCCTTCCAATAAGGGCGGCTTCGAAAAAGCAATGTTAGAATATGCCGATTCCGATGGAAAAGTTGAAGCTATAATGAAAGTTAATGAATACTATCATAATTTTGCCAATATAATTTATATCCGAACTGATGGTTTCTTGTCATTTTATTACCCCGATTTTATCATTAAAACATCTGATAAAATTTACTTAATTGAAACGAAATCGGATAAAGATTTAAATGATCCTAATGTTAAACAAAAGCAGTTGGCGGCTCTTGACTGGGTTAAGCGAATTAACAAACTAAATCCAGAAGATAGGATGGATAGAGAATGGGAATATGTTTTGTTAGGCGAAACTCATTTTTATGGCCTAAAAGATAACGGCGCATCAATTGATGAAATATGCCAGTTGGCTAAAGTAAATGAGGCTCAAGTTGTCGGTAAATTATTTTAGCTAAAAAACTCTTATATCATGAAAATAACTGAAATTACAAAAAGAAATATTTTTGACGAATTGACTGCAAGCGATGCTAGAGTTATCAATTGGCACGGGAGATTAGATGAAATAAAATTTCTTCAAAGATTATATAAACTCAATGAGTTGCCAACGACTGACGCAAGAGTTGATAATATGGAGGGAGATATATATGCGCACCGTTATGCAAACAACGACTGGAACGACTGGTGGATTATTGATGACGAAAGATTGGGATTATTCTCGGATGATGATAAGTTTATCAAATTTTTATGCGAAATGATTCATCCGGTTGTAAGAAATAATCAGGAGGAGATTGAATATATTTTAGATATTTTTAACAGATACTTAAAACAGGATGGAATCGAGGTTGTTTCTGAAAATGAAATATCTGGCAGGCCGATTTTTAACGGAAAAGTAATAGGCAGAAATAATATTATCTTAGAAAATGAAGGAAAATTTACTAGAGAATTCGCAATTGAACAATTAAATAAATGTGATAAAAAGATTAAATCTGAAGATTATGATGGCGCTATAACTAATTCCCGGTCACTCTTAGAGGATGTTTTTGCTGATATTTATTATATTATAAAAAATGAAGAACTTAAAAAGTGCGGAGATTTAAAAGATGATTATAAGGAAATAAAAAAATTATTAAGACTATCGCCAGAAAAACATACAAATGACAATGTAAAACAAATAATTAATAGTTTTGTATCTATTATTGATGGGATTGATAGATTAAGCAATCAAATGGGTGATCGACACCGTAGACTTGTTAAACCAGAAAGACATCATGCAAAACTTTGTGTAAATTCCGCTAAAGTGATTATAGATTTTTTATATGATACGGTCGATTTTCAAATAAAGAGACGTGATATTTTAGTTCAAGCTCTTTTCGATATTTTAAATAGTCCCAAGGCAAAAAGAGTTGCAAACTATGAAACATTTAAAAATTACATTAGAAGTTTTTCTCGTGAGGAATTATTAAAAGAAGAGAAAGTTATAAAATTTATTAGTTTATTGGATGAATATCAACATCGAATAATCATCGACGAATTAATTAATAATTTTGAAGTGAAGTGTTATAACGACAATAATGTATTTTTTTGTTCGTTGTATATAGTCTTTGACAGTTTAAACGACGAAGATATTAAAAAAATCAAATTAAAATTAGCTGATAATAATCAGGCTTATGAAATGGAAGGGTTTTTGGATATAATTAAAAAAGAAAAACCGCAATTATTAAAAGAATAATTATACCCAAAGATTTATAATCAAATTTTACCTGTTATTAGCCACAAACATCCTAAAGCAGTCCCTCCAAGCGAGCCAACACGATTTTGGTGTTTAAGACCGACTTAGGTCATTAAACGTTAGCTAAAATACAAAGAAGTTCAGCTTAGGCTGAGCTTTTTTGTTGAAGTCAAATGAGTGGAATAGCACATAAATAAAAGAGATTTTTGGTTATAGTCCGATTTCTGTCATAAGTATGCTATTTTTGATATACTTTAGTTATATAATCAATGATTAAAACTATGCAAAAAATTAATAAAACAATGGTTTCTCAAATTATTAGTGGTATTTTAAAATTTCTAGTAGTAGCAATTCTGGTTCTGGTAGTTATTGTTATCATTATTCCATCATTATTAAGCATCTTCAAAGGGAATGATATCCCGCCTGTTGACGACTCTCAGTTACAATTACAAATAATTAACATTCCTGAAGAAGAAAATGCTTTCTATGACTTAAACAAACTGTACGATACAGAAAAACATCAGGAGTTGATTAGTCTAAAAAATATTCCTAAAGGAAAACAATTAGTTTCTGATTATTTAGAAAGCGATCAGTGGGACCAAGAAATTCTTGCCCAGCTTTTAACTGATAATGAAGACGTTTTACAATATTTTACTGATGCTGCTGCTAAAGGAGTGTTCCAGTTGCCCGAAGCAGACCGCCAGTCAAAAATATCCAGCGATATGCCTGTGACGCCGCTAAATAATTGGCGAGAAGTAAGCCGTTTAAGTGGGGTTAAAGCTATCTGGTTAGCTAAAAATGGTAATGACAAAGAAGCGCTCGATGAAGCTCTTAAATCAATTATTATTGGGACTGCTATAGAAAATTCACAAGGCTTATTAATTACTCATTTAGTTGGCATTGGTATCAAGGATAGTGGCTTAGATGTTTTGCAAAAAGTTATTTCAATAATTCCCAAAGATTCTTTGATTCTGCCAGAATACAAATTAAAATTAGAAAACTATCAAGCGAAAGGGAATTCAGCTCCTTTTATAACCGAATATCTCGTTTCTAAGCAAGCCTTGGATAATTTAGAACAAGGTAGAAATAATCCATTTGGGGCGGTATCTAAAATTTTAATGAAGAATAAATTTTATTTCAAAAGAAATCTAACCATGAGTTATCTTTTTGATTTTTATGATCAATTAGTAATTGAGGCAAGTAAGGATTGTTCAGAGGTAAAAAAAGTTCAAAACTCAGTCGTGCCTTTAGAAGAAAATAATCTGGTAAAAATGTATTTTACGGAAAATCTAGTAGGAAAATATTATGTGGAAATTCCAGATCTAGCGCTAAATAATGTTTTAGAAAAAAAATGTACTACTGAAGATAAATTTAAAGAAACCATTCAAATTATTAGTAGTATAGAATAAGGCCCTAGATGGGCCAATAAATAGATATAAAAAGATATGAAAAAGAATTGGAAGTTAAGCATCTTAATAACATTTTCTTTGTTGTTTATTATTTTTGCTCTATTTTTTTTAGTTCCGCCGACATGCAAGCATGATTTTAAGACATATCCAGAAAAAGGATATTGTGAGTTCAATTTGAAAACCTGTGAAGGTTTATTCGGATGTAAAGAATATGAGAATGTACAAGTCCCATGTGGAAGCGTGTCTACCTTGTGTGGCGAAAAAGTTCTTTGTGATTGTGGTGATGATAAAGAGCCATTGAGTTATTCTGCTGGTGAGATTGAGGTTGTAAAAGAGTCCCGACCTTTTAGTTATAGCTCTGAACAATTAAAGGGAATGTCTGATGAATGTGGAGTAGAACGTGACGTTGCTTATTTTGATAGCTTGACAGCCAAATTTAGTGATTCAATAGAAACTATATATAGTTTTAAATATCAGGATAGAAATAATGGCTCCAGACCATTTGTTGCAACCTTATTACCCAATAAGGCAGAATATTCATCTCTTGAAGAATTTAAAAAAGATTTTGACTTATGTGCCGCCGGAGGAGACCTTTATCCAGCTCAGTTAAATAAAGATTGGCTTCTTTTTGTAAATTCTTGTGGTAGCGGTGCTTTGAGTCAGGGTTCTTGTGATGAGATTAAAAAACAGGTTGAGCCAAGTTTAAAGTTAAATTAAAATGACATTTCTAAAATTAACAAAAAATAAAACCAGGTTATTTTTATCAATGATTGTTGCGAGTTTCGTGGTTGGCGCCTTGTCTATCTTGATTAATCGTTTTTTAGTGCTTAACTTTTATGTGGAGGGGCAAATCTTCTATCATTAGCTCATTAATTTTTTTATAGATATTATTCGGTATATTGCTATCTCCTATTTAACAATGGCTTTTTATAAAAAGAAGATTTCACCTCACGGAGAGTATTATATGATCTTTAAAATAGCCATACTTTTACTTGTTTTTAGTTTTTTGTATCATCTATTTTTGAGTTATATTGGTCAACAAGCACCAGATATATTTTTTTCTAATTGGGTAAATGCGGGATTTGTGGTTATTAATTTAGCTTGGTATTATTTGTTGATTTGTATCGCTTATGATTTTAATGGAATAAGAAATAAAAATTATGAAAAATAAAATAATTTCAATCGTAAGTCTGGGGATATCGCTTAATTGGCTAAGTGTGTTTTTTTCTTATCGTAGGCTTCAAAATATAAATATCAATCAAATATTTGCTACTGGCGGTTTCCCGTTTAAAGCTTTTGAGTACCCGTTTCCGCCAATGGGCCACGATTGGCCACCAGCTGGAGCTTGGCCCCTATTTTTTGTAAATTTGTTTATCTGGATAGCATTTGCTTCGTTAATCATTTTTTTTACTGGCAAAAAAATGGAAAATCGGACAATAATGAGCTTTCTAGCTATTTCGGCTATAATTTTATCTTTGCTTGGTATATTCTATATAATGTTAAATTTTGATTAAATATGGGTAAGAAATTTTTTATTATTTTAACAGTCTTTTTGCTATTAGTTATTGCCGTTGGTATTTATTGGTTTAAGCGTGGCGACGCCTGCTTAACCCAACCGCCATATTTCAATTGCCAGACGCAAAATAAGTTTGAAGATATTGATGCTAAATTTGACGAATTGTCCAATTGGATGGCGAGCAATGAGGCGTCAGTTTTTAACATTGATAAAAATGAAAATGTTTTTTCTTTTGTGCATATCAAAGGCGATGGTGGAGTAGGTTGGACTAGAATAATGAAGAATGAGGAAGTCAAAGACTCCTTGGGGTTTTATACTAACTATATAGACCCGATACTTACGCCTTTATCAAAAAATACTTTAATTGGATCAGCTTGGCAATGGCCGCAAGACTCAAAACTATATAACGGGCCCTTCTTTAATTATTACTTAGATTTTAGCACTAGAAAAATAGTGGAATTATCAACCAAGGGAAGGTTAATTGCTAAATCAGCGGACGGGCAAAAAGTAGTTTTTTTGGAAAGTGATTGTGACAAGTATCCATTAACCCCAGAAACTGATCGTATTTGTAATAATCGAGGTTTAAGCCTTCGTCTGATTGATTTAAAAAATAATGTCGAAGGTTTCACTGTTAATCATTATTATGAGATGAACCGTCAGACAGATAAAAAATTCTTAGATTTTGGTAAAGCTATATTCTCGCCTAACAATGAAAAATTGGCGATTGAGGTCAAAATTGAAGAGATTGATTATGATACACCCAATGAGTATTGGACTTTGTTTATTGCTGATACGGAAACAGGAGAGATTATTAAACAAAAAAATATCTTGTTGATAAATTAATGGCGCAAAGAATGTTACTCATGTCTGTAGTTATGGCTATTGGTACCCTGTATTTATTTAGGAATTATTATGAAAATGACTTAGCAAAAGCTTGGA
>Ga0100403_1002224_pt1 | contig 15851 bp, 9 predicted proteins | sample CryGeymet201501t_FD_83663 | JGI IMG/M metagenome (GOLD analysis project Ga0100403, IMG submission 83663) | Groundwater microbial communities from Crystal Geyser aquifers in Utah, USA - Crystal Geyser metaG 2015-01t | ecosystem: Environmental > Aquatic > Deep subsurface > Groundwater | place: USA...
CCTACTATTGCCGATACCCTAAACGAAAGGAGACACGGGTGAAGAAAGCGAAAGAGACCATGACCACAATCCCAGCAACGAACACGACGAACACGACGAACACGACGAACACGACGAACACACCGAACACACCCCTACCAATTCCCACAACCGAAACGAAGGAGACCCCGATGGCTGAGAAAGTCGAAACCCAAGCTGCACCCGAAGAAGTCGGCGCCAGCGCTGCCGACAAGGCACTCGCGGTGCTCAAACGCGACCTGCCGGAGATCGCCGAGAAGGTCGAACACCTCGTCACCCTCATGAACCCCGACAAGCAGGGCTACGAGGAAATGGGGGGAGCGCACTGGGCACCGCCCATCGTTCGCATCCACCAGGCGTTGACCCACAACCCACCGGGCAACTCGAAGCTCGGGAACTTGTACACCGACACCGGTGACGTGCTCCCGACGCCTTGGGAGTTTGTTCCCATCTACATGCACTACGCAAACACCAAGTTCACCCAGGGCGGTGAAGACGGCAATAATCGCCTGTGCCGTTCGGAGGACACCGTGACCTCCACGCGCGGCCAGGTGTGTGCCGATTGCCCCGACCGGCCGTTCCGGGGAGGGCAGATCACGCAGTGCAAGAAGTCCATCGAGGTCTTCGTCTTCGACAAGGACTTCCAGAACATCTACAAGATCCAATTCGTGAAGACGAGCTACAAGGTCGGCAGCAAGCTGTACCGCCAGACCAGCTCGGGGTCCGTCATCTGGGAGCGCGTGTACGCGCTCGGCGCCGAGACCGCCACCCAGGAGAAGACCGGTGCGAAGTACTACGTCTTCACCGCAGTGCCTACGGGGGAGAAGACCAACCCGAAGTTCGACCCGATGGCTCGGTTCATCCACGAGAAGATCTCCGAGGCGCGCAGGCGCATCAAGGAGAACATCCGCAATCAGGTCATAACCGCGAAGGACGCAGTCGGGCGTTTGCCGGACGACTTCGCTGGTCAGGCTGCTCCGGCGGCCGAGAGTGGCAAGGGTCCCGGTCTGACGAACATGTAGCTCTGACATAAACGATGGCGCCCCGGGGTCGGAAGGTCTCGGGGCGCCTCTTTCACTTTCTTCGGAGTTCCCATGACGCCCCAATTTTCTGAACAAGCGAAAAAGCACGCGCCCTGGTCGATGAGCAAAGCCAAGTTGGCGCTCAACTGCGGACTTGCCTACAACTTGAAGTACGCGACGAAGACCAAGGGGGTTCCATCGAAGGATGGCGGGGGGCGTATCGGCATCGCGGCTCACGCGGTGCTGGAGAGCTTCTTGCGAAACGCTGCCGAGCCCATCAAAGACATCATGTACCGAATCGCGCTCGACCAGCGGCTAACTACGCCAGAAATCGACGACCTGGTCTCGTTTGCCCACAACATCGCGCATTTCCGGGACCGGCTCGAATCGTACAAGATAGCGAACAAGGTCAAGGAGCAGAAGGTTGAGATCAAATTCGGTTTGACAGCGGACTTCAAACAGACGGCGTTCTTCGGAAAGGATGTCTTCTTCCGTGGGGTCATGGACCTTCTTTTAGACACGGAAGATGGGCATATCATCATCCTCGACCACAAGTCCGGAAACCCTCCATCCTCGGCAGTAGACGCTCTGGCCCAGCATCGCGCACAGCTGAAGCTCTATACTTTGGCGGCGCTGCTGCTGTACCCTGACCTCAAGGGCGTTCAAACTGGGTTGCACTACCTGGCCAACGAGGAGATTGTTTGGGACACGAAGTTGGTGCTGCCCAGCGCAATTCGTGACGAGGTCATGCCATGGTACTCGGAGTTCCTCAATGAAGCGGGGCTTGCCGCGGAAAGCGCCACTCCGAAAGCGGGGTGGAAGTGCAAGTTCTGTGAGTTCATCAGCCAGTGCCCGATCAAACGAACCTAATAACCGGCCCAAACTGTAGGCCGCCAAGCGGAGTGGTCCAGTGTCGACAAACAAGGTCGAAAAGCTGTCTCGTGAGCAGCTGCGGAAGATCTGGACAAAACTAACGCTTGCAGATTGGCTGTCTATCCTCCAGGAGTTCAAACCCGAAAACCAGTGGAGTCAACGAAGCGGCGAAATCATTGGATGCTGCATCTATCACAATGAGCAAGCGCCGTCGTTCCACATCAAGCCGGAAAAGGGGTTTGCGTACTGCTTTGGGGGAAGCTGCAAGCACTTTGAGCACGACCCGATTCACCTATTGTCCAAGGTTATGGGTGTGTCCACCCATCAAGCCGTGCGGCAGCTCAAGAATCGGTACGGCGTTTCGTTCCCGTCTGCCTACACTCAGAACATTTCCAAGTTTGACGACAACGACCGCGTCAAGGCTGCGCTGTACCAGGTGATGAACATGGAATTCCGGGATGCGCTGGCTAATCCCACTGCACCGGAGTTTGCGTACATCATCGACGGGGGTCTGCTTGAATGGCTACGGCAACGGCAGATTCCCGAAGACACTGTGCACCAGTGGCCAGTTGGTGTACTCCCAACCCGAGAACGGCTCTACGAACGATTGGGCGATGAAGAACAGATAGCTGGTGGGGAACAACTTCGCGAGGCAGCGTATAAATACGTCGAGAAGTATCTGGCTCTTCCGAACGAATCGGCGAAGCAAGAGGGCTGGTTGGCTTTCTTCTATTTCACCTCACCCACCACTATCGGCCGCATCAAGTTACGAAAACCAAGCCCGGGGCATGAGTTTAGAATCGTCGAAGACCCGTACGACGACGAGGTCGGCTTCTTCGGACTGAACATGTTCCCCGAAGCTCGCCCGCAGTTCGGAGATATGACGCTGCACGTAACCGAAGGTGACTTTGATGCGCTGGCTCCTATCGCGCACCAGATGAGCCGGGGGCGCGGCGACTTCTTCATCGTGGGCAGCGGTGGGTCAATGGACGACCGCCTGGATCATCTGACGGAGTACGGCTTCAAGAACATTCGTCTGCTTCAAGACGCTGACGAAGGGGGAATCGGGCGGGCAAAAGCCTGGCTGAAGAACAACTCCCACGTCGACGGTGTATTCAAGTGGACCGAGGATGATGTCAACAAGGGTGTGAAGGACGTCGATGAGGCGATTCGAGCCTACGGGTTTGATGATTTCTTCGCGCGGCTTCAGGCCCCAGAGAACTACGCGCGCAACCATGAGTGGGCCACAAGCCAGTTGGCTGAAGAGCTCGACAAAATCCCAAGCAGCGACGTCAAGGCTAGAACTGAAAAGGCAATCGAGTATGGCCGGGTGCTCAAGAACGAAACTGAGCGCAACGCCTTCGTCGATGTCGTTTGTCAGGACTACGGCCTTGAGAAGGAACTCATCGTTCAGGACCTGGCCCCCGATGACACTCCCGAGGGGTTTACGGCAAGACTGGCCAAGGCCCTGAAGCAGGTTTACTTGTTCTTGGCGGTGGACCCCGAAGATAATCGGGTTGCAGTGACGGTATGGAGCATACGCCGAAGAATGGTTCAGCGTATCATGCTCGGTACACGCATTTTGAAACCTACCGTAGAAGTCGACACCGGTCCGCTGGTGTCGTTCACGCAGAAGAACGTTGGCATCCCCGAGTTCATTCTGTTCAAGCAGGGTCCAAAGGGGCGGGGTATCCCGCGGTCGGATATAGAACTGAAGCAAACGCTCACTTCCTACTACGATGATGCGCTTGGGGTAGCGGCTGACGGCTTACCGAGCCGGACGCGCCTCGAAGAAGTAGGCCAGGGCGTTCACTTCCTTCCCGACACCGACCACGAAGAAATCAACCATCTGTACCTCATCAATGGTGATCGGTTTTTCCGAGGGACTTTTGAAAACGACAGCATCAAGTTCGCAGAGATGGATTCACCCCGGGCGGGGAGGTATCTGTTCCGCGTTGCCAATCGCCCGTGGTCGACTAACCTGAAGACGCTTCGGGATATCGAAGAGGGTAGCGAGTTCGACCCCAAGGACATCTTCCGGCAGATACGTCAAATCGTCGACATCGGGTGGAAGTTCCATCACCATGAGCTTGAGACCACTTTTCTTGCTGCCGACATCCTGTACACGTCGATAGCTTCCATCTTTCAGAACATGGTCTTCGTGGACATCACCGGTGAATCCCACTCCGGCAAGAGTACACTGATGCAGGTCATCGGCGGCAATTCGAATCCGGCCTACCGTCTCTGCGAAGCTACTACCGTGATGGACAACTACACCTCGGCGGGCATCCGGCAGTTCATGGCCAACAACCGCCTGCGACTTATCCTAGACGAGTTCGAAGACGTAGACGCCGGCTCCAGGAGGCCCGATAACAAGGCCTTCGCCGTTCGAGAGATTCTGGACTTGGTTCGGTCGGCTGCCAGCGGTGCCGACTATGTCCGGGGTACGGCAGGGGGAGAAGCAATCCGGGGAAAGATAAACTTTCCCATGACGGTCGGCGGAATCTACACCATGCAAAAGGCGCAGGACCTGAACCGGTTTGTCCACATCCGCACAAAGCAGATTCCGGGGTACCGCTACCCGCTGCTCTCCATCCAGCAGGCCTTCTCAGCGGCCGACATGAAGAAGCTGCGCCGGGGGCTCACTCTTTGTCTCCTTCCGCACATCCCGAAGATTCTCAAGACGTACGCAGAAATCCAGAAGGAGTTCGAGGGTAATGCTTCGATGGCAGCAGGAACACTGGACCGGCAGGCGCGCAACTACTACCCAGCAGCGACAATGCTGAAATTCGTGGGCGAAGACCATGTGCAATTCATGACCGACTTTAGCGCGGTCAAGTCACAAGAACTGGCAGACTTTGGTGGCACCGAGCAGGAGTATAAGCGCGTTTGGGACGCAATACTGCACACCACCATCAACCTGGCGCATCATAGCAAAGAGCACCAGGGGATGCTCCCTTTGTCGACCATCATTGGAAACCGTGACTTCATGGAAGTGCTCAAGGCCACAGACATCGGTGCGTACTTCATTCCAGACAAGAAGTGGCTCATCGTCTTCTGGCAAAGAGCCCTCAGCGGAATCCTCCGGTACAACAACAACTACCGTAACCACCAGAACTACCACCGGCTCAAGATAATGGCCGACCAAGATCCACGGGTGATATCCCGTGAGCGCTTGACCAACTCCTTTCTGAAGAACGAAGTGTGGCCACGAACTGGTGGCTTGGCAGTCTCACCCGATGACATCAGCGTCATCGATTTGACTGAATCCCTGGCGGCGCGCGTGACTACTGAAAACGAAATCGTCGAGCCGATAGACGCCGACGAGAAGGTGCGGCAGTCGGTGTTGGAAGACATCGCTTCCGACATCCGACCGCCGAAGAGAGGTAACTTCTAACAAATGACCCAAGGCACTCCCTTCAAGAAGAGCAGTTTGTGCGTAGGGTGCCCGGCGTTCTATGACCCCTGCCTGGATTCGGGCGCGGGTGATGACCCGGCGCACATCCTCGTAGTCGGTTCTGCCCCTTCCGGATTCTCCGTTGGCAACCGCCAACCGTTTTTTGGCCGGGAGGGGCGTCTTTTCAAAGACATGCTGAATACCATCAAGCAGTACCAGGGTGGGAAGTACAAAGACGTGAAGGTGTACTACACCTACGCCGTCAAAGCCGGGGCCTATGAGCCAAAAGCAGGTCACCTGTCGCATTGCCAGGTGAACCTGCACCGGGATATCAACCGGATTCGTGGGGTGCTACCCAAGCGTAATCCGGTAATCATCCCCCTGGGGCCAGTCGCGGCAAAGTCTGTTGGCGTCAAGATGCGGCGCATCGCCGACGTTGTCGGTCGCGAGATGACCGTGATGCTGGCGGATTCTAGCCCACAAGGGTATCGGAAGCTGATGGTTGTTCCGCTCTTGTCCATGAAGCACGTTCTGGCCAAGTTGGGCACTGCTAACGTCGTGATGTCAGCACTCTTGCATGCAGTGCAGCTGGCCTGTGACCCCGAGGTGAAGCCGAAGAGCCTCGACGACGTCACGAAGGACTACGTCTTTCCGCAGACCATTGAAGAAGTGAAGAACCTCGTCGACACCGTCATCAACTACTACAACCCGGAACGCGGTGCCGGGCCGCAGGATTGGTTCATCTCACTTGACACCGAGACGAACACGTTGCGGCCGTATTCCCACGCAGACCCGAAGACGCTCATGCTGTCGGTTGCCTGGGATGACGGCAAGTCCGCTAGCATCCTGTTGGACCACCCCGAAAGTCCGTACGACTTGAAGGAGGCGTGGTCACATGTCGAAAGGTTGCTTCGTTGCCCAAAACCCAAAGTCCTGCACAACTGGAAGTTCGACCACAAGTTCCTTGAGACGCACCAGAACATTCGGGTCAACAACGTGGCCTGGGACACTATGCTTGGGGAGCATTTCATCGACGAGGACAAGAAGGGGCACTACCGCCTGAAGCAACTGGTTCCGCTCTACGCCGCAGAATACCAGGGGTACGACGAAACGCTGCAGAACTTCCTGCGTGGAAAGGAAGAGGACGAGGAGCGCTCGGTCGAAGTCGAAGACGTGCCTGAGGAACCTGACTATCCTCCGCTGTACCTGACTGACAACGAGCTCTCCGACTACATCGTGTACGTCAGCGTGAACGGCATCAACACCGGGCGCCCGGATGACGATTGGGACAAGTTGGCCCAAGCTGCCGCAACCAAGGACACCACCCAGAAGATCAAAGCCAAGGAGCGGACGGAAGAGCAGTTGAAGCAGTTGAAGACCGCCAGGGCAGCAATCAAGTCGCTGCGCAAGCAGATGAACATCGTGGCTCCCAAGAAAGAGAGTGCTCCCAAGAAGAAGGTTGTCGGGTCTGCAGATGAAGGTTTCCAGCACATTCCGCTAGAGACGTTGAGAAAGTACGCCGCGGCCGACGCTGACGTCACTCGGTTGATTTTGAAGTCTCAGACTGTGCGGCTGCACAACACCGGGTTGTACGAAGAGGGCACCGGTGTGATGAAGAGCCTGTACCTACCGGGCAGTAGAACGCTATCGGACATGGAGTACCGCGGATTCGCAGTAAACCAGGAGTATCTGGAGAACACCATCTTCGCGGTTGGGAAGCGTCTTGCCGAAGCTGAAGCGTACATGCACGCCAAGTTCGACCCGGCACTCAACCTCAACTCACCGAAGCAGATCAGCGCCTACATGGGCAAGCTGAACTTCGCTAGCCTTGACTCCAGCGACACGGGCAGCACAGGCAGGGATACCCTAGACCAGTACATGGAGAAGTATGCCGAAGACGACCCGCGGCACCAATTCTGTCTGCAGCTGCTGGAATTCCGCGAATCCCACAAGACGCTGAACACCTACCTGAAACCCATCCGGCGGTTTTCCAAAGCCGACGGAAAGGTCCATTGTGGGTTCAACCTGAACGGGACGGCCACGGGGCGGCTCTGTGTCTCGGGCGACACACAGTTGGACACGTCCATTGGGCAGATTGCAATTGCTGACTTGCCGGAAAAACTGTTGCCCAACGTGTGGATCAAAACCCATCGCGGCAGATATAGGAGGATCCTGCGAAAATTCTTCAAAGGCTATGAAGCGATGTTTCGCGTAACAACTGCACAGGGTAATTCTATCGTTTGTACACGCGGACACCGCTTTTTGACGCCAGATGGGTGGAGGCATCTGTATGACATCCAAGAAAAAGCGTGCATCGCCGTCGACCCGTTGTCCAGTAATTTCACAGCTACCAACAGTTCAATTGGACCAAGCACTGAACGGGCGCCGGACGATTTTGCGCGAAGACGTATTTGTGGAGTATGTAATTCGGCAGGGGCTGACGCGCGAACAGTTGCGCCTCCGGCACGACCTGACTGTGAGCTGGCACATGTGGAACGCGTCAATGGCGTATTACAAAACCAAGTACGCCAAGGAGATTCAACAACGGAAGCACGAGCACTACTCCAGCGCACTGAAGGGCAACCAGCACGGACGAAAGTTGCAACCAGCCATTCTCTTGCCGAAAGAGAAGTTACAGACGCTGTTGGAACGCGGATACGGTGTGTACGAGATAGCTACCATGTTGGAAACGTCGGCCTGGTTTGTGCGCGAAAGCGCGAAGCATCATCGCTTGAAAACAAACAAGCGGTTGCCGTACAAAATACAAGACACCGACCTGGAGCTCATGCGACAATTGGAGATGTTGGTACCGGGCATCACAGGGTGTGCAGAGAACTATTATCAGGACCCACACGCCTTCTTCAGCAACCTTTACTTGGCATTCATCCGACTGAACGAACTGGTATGGTTTGTCAAGGAATTCAAAAAGCCGCACGCACACTATATAGAGAAAAACATCATACCCCGCGACCACATCTGCTGGTCCACCAACCGTGCGGAACTTCGGCTTTCGATGGGTTTGTTGGGGAAGAAAATTGCACATCTTCGCCAAGTAGCTGTGCACAGGAATATCCTGGTCGACTTCCTATTTCCCGGTACCAGGCTAGTCGTGGAGGTGGATGGCGAATTTCACCGGAAGGACACTGCCACAAGGAGACGCGACCACCGACGAGAAATGTTGCTCAAGAGGCAGAAGTACCAAGTGCTGCACTTCTCGGATGTAGAAGTCTACATGCAACTCCCTCAAGTTCTCCGCCGTATACAACAAGCACTATCCGAAGTATCGAACCCGTTGGAGTTCGCGGAGTGTGGGACATTGAAGTAGAAGAAGACCATTCTTATGTGGCACAGGGCTTCGTCAACCACAACTCATCGTCCAAGCCCAACATGCAGAACATCCCGCTGTACGCAGCGCGGCGGACCAAAGAAGGCGCTGACGGAAAAGAAATCGTCATCCATCCGGGCTACAACGTGAAGAAACTGTTCATCCCCTCAAAGCCGGGCAACATCATCGTGAATGTGGACATCAAGGGTGCCGAGATACGGGTGTACACTGCTTATGCCCATGACGAAGCCATGATCGATTCTCTCAACAAGGGCATCGATACCCACTCTTGGGTGACCTCGATGGTCTACAAGGACAAGCTCACCTACGACCAAATCCAAGCCGGGAAGGAGACTGACCCCACCATCAAGAAGTGGCGCACCAACTGCAAGAAGGTCTTCTTCAGTACGTTGTACGGCGGCAGTGAGTACAAGATCCGGCAGCTCATCAACTCGACTTTGAAGTACGCCCGCGACCTGCAGCAAAGCATCTACACATCTCTCCCCAAGATGCGCGCCTATGTCGACGACGTCGCCCGGCAGGTCCGCAACCGGCGGATGCTCAAGACCTACTTTGGGCGATGCCGGCGTTTTCGGCTAGCGCATGTTACCAGCGAGATGATGGCGGAGGCCATTCGTGAAGGCACCAACTTCTTGATTCAATCCACCAGCTCGGACTTGGTGCTGTCACAGCTGTGCGAAATCGACGAACACATCCACGAACTCGACGCCGAACTGCTTATCACCGTGCACGACTCACTGACGTTTGAAATGCCGGACAACAACGTGTCGCTTCTGTTCCCATTCCTGGACCACTGGATCACCCAGCGGGTCAAAGAGCGATTTCCTTGGCTCCCCGTAGACTTCTTATACGACGTTGAAATCGGACCGTCCTACGGTGAGTTGAAACCGCTGAAGCGGCCCAAGAAGGAGGCAACCTGCTGATGGCCAAGAAAGCTCCCAAATACATGCTGTACGCTGCCGCGGGCGGAACGATGTTTCTCGCGGCCGAAGAACTGGGGCGAAAACCTGGGCGCATCATGGTAAAAGATGCTGCGTTCATCGGTAGGCCAGCAAACGACGTTGGCTTCACCTTCACGCCCCTGAAGTGGGTCACATCCCCCACGCTGTATGAGTCAGCTCTTCTCCTGGATGACGCGTTGCCTCCCGACATGGTGCCATACTTTCAGCAGCACCAGAAGATGATGGCCGAGGCGCGCAAGTCCCAGCCGAAGTAGATTCCGTTTACGCAGTAAATCCGTTCAGACGCTTTTGAGCAAAGCGAGGTGACGAAACGTCACCGGTTCTCGCATTCCGCTTCGCGGGAGATCTGACAGTACTCGGTTAGTCAGTTCAGATCCCTTCAGCTCATCAAACAAAATTTGTGAACGGATCCCAAGCTTGCTCGGTTGCTCGGTCTTTTCGAGCTGTGGCGCGTAACGCGCCGCGTTCAGCTTCTGGGTTCGGCTTCGTCACTTCGGCGAAATTTGCGCGCAGCGCGCAAAGTTCGCCTCGCTCCTCGCCGAAACCCAGTGCTCCGGCGGTAACCTTCGCGAGCAAGCCAGGAGGACCCCCCTCCGCCCGGCCGGACACAATCTTCGCGAGCAAGTGTATAGCAGCATAGCATTCGGTTGCCTTTTTCACGGCAGTGCTGCGAAACGCAGCACACGACGCCACCGGCTTCGCCGGAAAGGAGAGTCATCTTGAAGGCGGATTCCTTGATGACACAAATTCGCGAATGCTACTGTTCGATGTCGCGCTCGTAGAGTTCGATATCGCCTTGGAGCACCTTCATGGCGAACCATCCGAATATCTGAGCGTGAAGGCAGTCGTCGGGCTGCGACGGGGCATGAAGCCAAACCTTCTTCCCAACGCCGCCGTGCGCTGTGATGGTGGTCTCGTACTCCGCCAGGATGTCCTGGATGGGAGTGGCCATCTGGCGCGGGTTGCAGTAGATGATGCCCTGCTTCTTGAGCTGCATCATGAATGAATCGATAGCTGCTGTTCGGTTGATGAGGTACTTGGTGCCCTGCTTGTTCCAACCGATGAGCTTGATGAAGCCGGCGCCACCGCCGTACTGCGCCTGGCCAACTCGGTGCTGCCCAAGCCGATTTCGGAGCATCGAGTTGGCTACTGCGCCTTCCCCAGCGTCGCCGAGGACGTAGCGAACGCTGAAGTCCTCGAGTATCTTGGCCACCTCTTCTACGTCTTGCACACAGTTGGCCTCGGGGAAGATTTGGAAGTAGAGCGTTTTGAGTCGGAAGTCGGGCATCAGCCCCCAAATCCAAATAACGGTACGGGAGGTGTACCCCTTGCCGTTGCCGGCCCAGTCAACGCCGGCTGCGACAGCCCGAACGTCGTGAATGACGTGCGGGATAGGAGGCCGGTCGACGTAGTAGTCCTGACACATAGCCACCAGCTCGTCTTGGGAGATGAACCGGGAGCCGATGGCGTCGGAGATGCCGAGAACCTCATTCTTGAACTTGGTCTCGGAGTAGGTTTCGAGCTTGGCCAAGATGCGTTCCCAGCGAGACCGCATTTCTGTGTTGCGCGGGAGCATCGGCTGCGATACGTGGTAGCCTTGTATCTTGGCGGCTGGGTTGAACTCGTACCATTGGCCTAAACGGGGGTTGATGTCGTGGTTACACTTTACACACACCACACCTTTTCGGCCAATCGACTTCGTCGAGTCGATGAACTGGTACGAACCGCAGCCCGCGCACTTCATGATCCACTCGGACTTGGTGCTCTGCTGCCAAAGGTACTCGATGGTGTTCTCCATCGACTTTGGCGTACCCGCGTAGGTTGTGAAGCCGTAGTCGGAGTTGGACATGCACTCTTTGATGACCGGGATGACGGCCTCATAGAGGATATCTTGCACTTCATCTATGAATTCGTGATCAGCGGTAATCGACCGGACTCGGTCGGGGTCGTCCCAGGCATAAGAGAGAGACATTTCCGACCCATTCTTCAGGATTTGCAAAAGGACGTTGTTAGGCAACGTTGGGTCAACGTACAGGCGGCGAACGAGAGGCGAATAGTGTATGATTTTCGATAGCCGGGTATTCGAGAACCGGCTAGTCTGCTCACGCAGGGGCGCGATGTACAGAGTTTTGAAGTGGTCGCGCATAATGCTTCCCGACAGCATCAGGCAGGCACAACTTGTTGACTTCGATATCTGTCGGGATGTCTTCATCAAGACATCGGTTGCCCCGGTGTCAAAGATGGCGGGCATGAACGGGTAGTCGTGTAGGCTGTATGGCTTTCCGTCGAGCCAAAACAGTTTCTGGGCAACGTAGTATCTAGTAAATTGGCCTAGCGGTTGTGGTGTTGCGAGCATTGCCACAATAATACGGAGGAATTCGTGACCGAGCAAGAGCTAAAGAATGATGTCAACCATTACTGGGAAAAGCTGGGAATCCTCACCGCCACCCTGAACGACGTCTCCAAGCTCATCAAGTTGTCATTCGAAATGAAGCACGTCGTTTGCCTGGTTGGCGAAGCCGGTATCGGCAAAACACAAGTTTTCAAGCAAGTAGCCGAAGACCTCGGCTACGGCATTATGTACTACTACCTTGCGCACCTGGAGCGCGAGGACCTGGGGGGCATCCCCATGCCCAACGACCAGAAGACAGCCTATCGGTTTCTGTGTGAGGAGAGCATCTACGAGCTCATTCACACGCCCAAACCGGTGGTGATGGTGCTGGACGAGTGGAACCGGGGAGAGAAGCCCGTGATGAACGCGGCCTTCACCCTCATGGAGCAGCGGCGCTTCGGCGCCTACACGCTGCCGGACCACATTCACGTTGGAGCCGCCATGAACCCCAGTGAAGGCGCGTATCTGGTCAACGAGGCCGAGAAGGACCCGGCGTTTCGCCGGCGCCTATGCTTCGTTGGCGTCCGCACGGACCCGACTGTGTGGCACCAGTGGGCTATCGGCCGCGGCAAGGTTCACTCGATGGTGTGCGACTACCTCGCGACCAAGCCCGACCACTTGATGGATGTCCAATCGCGTGAAGCCGGGAAGATCTATGCCAATCCGGCCGCGTGGGAAAAGGTCAGCGAGACGCTCAAGGTCATGGAGAAGCTGAGCCTGAACTTCCTTGAGAACTCCAGCGTACTCCGCCTGAAGCTGGCGGGGCACATCGGCGCGGGTATGACCGAATCGTTCATGGCGTGGATCCGGGAGAGCGCAACGGCTATCGACCCCATCGATGTGCTGAAGCACTACAAGTCCAAGGGAAGGGTGAAAGTCCTGAAGCTCGTCGAGGGCAACAAGAACGACGTCCTCACCGAGGTCTGCGAAGCCGTAGCCCTGACGATGGTATCCTGCGAGATGCCCCCGGCCGAGATCGCCGAGAACGTAGGTCAGTTCGCAGTCGACCTGCCGGAGGACGTTTCGATGGCCTTCTTTTCGAAGGTCACGAAGCACCTGCAGTCGCTGGGCAAGCCGGAGTACAAGATGAACCTCTCCCGGACATTGGCGAAGTTCCCTGCCTACCGGCAGGCGCTGTCCCGCATCCAGGAGTCGCACCAGAAGGTCGAGGAAGAGAAGTCAGGAAAGAACGGCGACCTCTGATTTGAACTGAATCGCTCGGTTTGCGAGGTGAATGAACACGGCTGAGAGCTTGGCAATCTGTACGTCGGTGGGCGTTTCTTTCAGCTCAAGGCCTTCGAGAGTAGTCTTGTCCAGGGACTTCCACCTGGACAAGACTTCTTCTTTTATGTCCTGGTGCCCCCGGTTGAGCTTGTCGAGCTCGGCCTGGGCGAAGCCGAGCGGTTCGGGTGCAATTACGAAGCCGTCTCTGTGCAGGCTTACGGCAGCGTACTGCGCCGGTTCATAGTCGAACGCCCCCTCTTCTTGCCCCTCGCGGTGCAGGATGAGCTCGGCTTCACAAATGCCCCAAGCCATCTGCGCGGGAGAGGCCTCCTGCAAGATTTCGGGGGATGACCATTCGTGGTTGAATGCCATTACCGTGTTTTCAAAAACGGCCGCGTCCCAGTAGAACGAACCAGTGGCCAGCAAAGTCGTCACGGCCAGCAACTTGTCGCGATTGAGTTCCGACAGGTCGATGCCCTGTGACTGAAGTTCCAGCCAGATGCTCTCGGGCTCCCAAGCAGCAAAACCTGAGCCCAACAACTTGCGAGCAGCCAAAAAAACGGCCGCGGCGCAGCTCTCTTGGTTGTTGAGAATGTCGGCGGGGGTTGGCACTCAGATCCCCATCTGGGCTGCCAGCGTTCGCTGCAGATCCAGCGGGACCGTCGGCAGGATGGTCTTCAGCTTCTCGGCGTCGATTTCGTTGGTGGTTGGGTCGATGAACTCACCGGACAGGTCCTCACCGAAGACGTCCTTGTACACCTCGGGGTCGATGGCGAGGAGGTCTTGCATGGGCACCTGTTTACCAGCGAGTTCGAAGACATCGTCGGCAAGCTTCTCGGTGTTGAAGACGGTGCTCAGCGGATCCAGCATGCTGCGGTCGTAGAACTTCTCGAGTCCGGCGGCTTCGTCGAGTTCGCGTATCACCGATGCTACCTTGATGAGTTCGTCGCGGTCGCCGCACATCTTTGGCAGAGGCTTCAGCTCTTCGGCCAACTTGCTGTAGCCGAACTTCAGCTGGGCGTCTTCGGTGGCTTCGGCGCGGGCACCAATCCAGTCGCGTAGCAACACGGTGTCGCACATCGTGTAGCCCGCAAACTTGAGGACCCACATCGGCACCTTCTGCTCCAGCTCAACGGCCTTCTTCACGAGGTTCGTGCAGGCCTGCGCCCGGGTTCGGGTGTCCATCTTCTTGAGGTTGTTGCGGATGGCCTCGGAGGCGAGCTTGACGTCGTTCTTGTCACGGACCAACAGGCGCCGAATGCCCGGCAGCAAGTAGTCGTCATCGGCAGGCATGTCGGCTGCGGCGGTCTTCACCGTCAGGTCGAGCTTGATGCCGAACAAGTCGAGAGCTTTGTTGCAGCGAGCGCGGACGTCCGTGGGAATGTGCTCGGCTTGCTTTTCCATGAACAGCCTGGAGAGTGAAGCATGAGCCGGGCTATCGATTCGGAACAACCGGCGTTCGGGCCACGCAAAGGCGCTGTCGGCGACCTTCTCGTTTTCTTCGAAGTCCATACTCGCCGTCTTGACGAGGTCTTCGGAGTCAGGGTGTTCCTGCACCATCTTGAAGACGGCCCGGTAGGACGGATCGGAAAATTGGTCGAAAATCAGACGTTCCACGTGTAAACCTCCATGAAGGAGATGGAATCAGACGAAAGAATAGTACGACAAAACCACTATCGGCACAAGCGAAAGGAGAGAACCGTTGGAGGCTACCCTATCGAATTTGCTGTGCTATTTGGTCAGTGGCCGCGGCAACAACTTCTACGCTCGGATACTGACCGCACTGGAGTTGCGCGAAACGCGCGCCGTACCCGCGATGGCCGTGACCGTGAAGGACCGGAAGTTCATCTTGTTTCACAACCCGGACTGGTTCAAGGAAGCTCCGTACGACAAGGTCCTGGCGGTCATCGAGCACGAAGTCTGTCACCTCATCTGGGAGCACGTCCCGCGCTCCATCGAGATGATCGTCGCTGCGACAACGCCCGAACGAAAACAAGAGGTCAATTCGGCATTGCCGTTTGCCTGTGACATGGCCGTGAACACCATCTTGGAGAAGACAAACGTTTTCATGTACAAACACCGCAAGGAGTTCGTTCTTCCCGATTGTCCCGAGAATGGCTTCAACTTCCCCAAGGGTAAGGCGATGGAGTGGTATGCCGAAGCCATCATCAGACAGATGCGGAAACAGCCCAAGATGTACGTCGACCTCAACCAGATATTGCAGGAGGCAATAAGCGAACTGGAAGAGGAGAATGAAGACGGAGAAGGAGAAGAAGGCGAAGGCGAAGGAGAAGACGGGGAAGACGGAGAAGAGGGCCAAGGGCAGCAAGGTAAGTCCAAGAAACCTGGCAGCGGCAAGCAGCCCGGCAAGGGCAAGGGTGTACAGAAGGGTAAAGGCCGGGGCAAGGGCCAAGGTTCTGGCAAGGGTGAAGGAGAAGGCGAAGGAAAAGGCGAAGGCGAAGGCCGGGGCAAGAGCAGCAAGAAGAGCAGCCAGGGAAAGAGCGGTGGAAAGGGCCAGAAGAAGGGCTCCGGTCAAGGCGGAGACGAAGAAGGCAACGAGGGCGACGAGGGCCAAGGCAAGAAGAACTCCCGTGGTATCGGCTTCGACCTCTTGGCC
>Ga0100403_1002225_pt1 | contig 15843 bp, 23 predicted proteins | sample CryGeymet201501t_FD_83663 | JGI IMG/M metagenome (GOLD analysis project Ga0100403, IMG submission 83663) | Groundwater microbial communities from Crystal Geyser aquifers in Utah, USA - Crystal Geyser metaG 2015-01t | ecosystem: Environmental > Aquatic > Deep subsurface > Groundwater | place...
ACTCTGGCATAGACTTGGATACTCTCAACTCTATTTTTTAGTTGCTCATCAGTAAGCTCACTTAACTCTGCTCCAGTAACCACGCCATCTTCTGATGTCTCCTCATCATATATACCAACCTGCATAGCGATTGCTAAGGCAGTCTTTTTATTGTCCCCAGTAATCATCACTACCTTAACACCAGCCTGCTGACACTTTTGGACAGCTAAAAGAGATTCTTTTTTAGGAGGATCAATCATCGCTGTTAGACCAAGGAAAGTCAGCTTATTTTCTAGGTCATCATCAAGATTTGGTTTTTTATCAAAGAATCGGTAAGCCACTGCAAGGTTTCGGTAAGCTTTCTCAGCTAAGTTATCGTTCTCGTTAAGGATATTTTCTTTTTCATTTTTATTGAGGTTTGTTTTATCTAAAATAATCTCTGGAGCTCCTTTAGAAAATAAAAAGTATTTATCATCTAATTTAACTAGCTTACTCATCAACTTTCTCTCAGAGGTAAAGAAGAACTCCTTAACTAGTGAATATTTCTTATTAGCCTCGCTTAGATCTACTCCATATTTCTTCGCCAAGATTAATAATGCTCCTTCGGTAGGGTCTCCAACAATAGAATTTTTTCCTTTCTTAGTTTCAACAGAAGAATTATTACAAATCACCATTGCTTCTAAAAATAATTGAAACTCCTCTCTATTTATCTTATCTATTTTTTGGGTAGTATCATAACCATCACCGGGGATATCAATGATTACATCATCAAAAAGAACTTTCTTGACCGTCATTTTATTCTCTGTCAAAGTGCCTGTCTTATCTGTGCAAATGTAAGTACAGGCCCCAAGAGTCTCCACCCCAATAAGTTTTCTAATCAAGGCATTATTTTCAGCCAATCTTTTGGTGCCATGCATTAGTGTAATAGTTAGGGTAAGTGGTAATCCCTCAGGGATCGTAGCAACAGATAAAGTGAGAGCTAAAATTAAAACTTCATGTAAATCAGCGCCCACAAGGTATCCTAAGAAAGCTGAAAAAAGAGAAATAAATACTCCTAGAAAAGCCAATTTTTTTGTTAGATTATTAATATTTTTTTGTAGGGGAGTCTCATCATCTTTACTCTTAATACTCTCAGCTATTTTTCCAAACTCTGTATCTGAGCCAACCTTTATTACTAGTGCTTTACCAACCCCATATACAACTTGAGTCCCTGCCTTAACTTCTTCAAAAATTTTCTTCTCAACCGCCACTGACTCACCGGTCAGAGTACTCTCATCAACTTTGATAGAATTTGAATCAATCAGAACAGCATCAGCCGAAAGATTATCTCCAGCTTCTAAGACTAAGAGATCACCAGCAACTAAATCATTTGTTTCAACTTCGATTTGTTTACCGTCTCGAATAACTATGGCAGTGTGTTTAATTATCTGTTTAAGTGCCTCTAAAGTTCTCTCAGCTCGGTACTCTTGAAGAAAGCCTAATGTAACCACCATTAAAATAATGAAATTAATCACATAAAAATTAATTTTTTCATCAGCTACAAAAGATATCAATGCAGCGGCAATTAAAACAATGATAATAAAATTTTTAAACTGTTTTAGGAAAATACTGAGAGCATTATGATCACTTTTACTATCAATCTTATTTTCACCGAACTGTTTTTTTCTCTGATCAATCTCATCACTGGATAATCCTTCGACAAAAGTTGATTCCGTGATATTTAATAATTTTGTTAGTTCTTTTTTATCCATACTATTTTAGTATATAGAGCAGAATAAAAATTTAAACAACGAAAGGCAATTTCTCACCGCTATTTAAGATATCTCTATTTACTTAGACCAGCTTTTGGAACAATATCCTGAATAATTTGGGCATATTTTTTAGGTTCTGGGATGTTATTTAGATATAGATTTTCTCTCAATAGTGGATTAAATATATCAATTGACCCAAAACCAAGTATTCTACCTAATAAATTTTGATGTACTGACATCTTCTCAACATTATCATATTGCAACAGCTTTTCCTCAATGTTAAAAACCCCACTTTTAATAGCTATATCATTGTTTCTAATAACATAAGTATGATTATACCAGCCGACAATGATCCAAATTAATAATGAGACATTAATTATCTGAAAGAGGAAATATGTTAAAGCGTAAATTATGTAACTAGAGAGACCAACGTTATAATTATTTAAGAGATATATTATCGGAACCCTAATTGCCAGCCCTGATAAACCAAGAAACGTCTCTGCAAAAAAAAGTCTAATACTCAATGAAGCAATAGACTCTCTTAATACAATTGTATTACCCTGATACTTTCTAGTAGGATTTACAGAACTTTGATTATTGTTGATTGTGCTTTGAAAAACTTTTTTATTTATTCTCATCTTTTATTTATTAATTAATGATAAAAAGTGATATTATCATTTTTGCAACAGTGTCGCAATATCCAAAAGCTCTCTATTTTTATTACTTGCAACATTGTCGCATTGATAATAAAATAACCCTGATGAAAAATAATACCTATATACAATTAATTAAACGGCTAGAGGATGACGGGGAAAATATAACTCCTATAAGACAAAAGATTATCTCAATCCTTTGTACAGAGGTCAAACCAATCAGCTCCAGAGAAATTCTTAATAAGATGACAGAAGAAGGTGTCTCTGTACATAGAGCAACTGTTTATCGAGATATAGATTTCTGTGAGAAAAGAGGACTAATTAACTCTTATATGTTCAAAGATAAGCCTGTGGTTTTCTATGAAATAGCAGGAGAACATCATCATCACGTTATCTGTGATGTTTGTGGAGAGATTCAAATAATCTTTCCAAATAAAATAGAAAAGTCTATTAAAGACTTTGAAAAAGATTTTTTAAAAAGTAATAATTTTAAAATAAACTCACACAGGATTAAATTCTACGGTCAGTGTGATAAATGTCAATAATATGCAAAATATCAAACAATCATTTAAAACTGTAATCTTATTAACCCTCATATCATCGGTTTTCCTTATCAGTGGTTACTTTCTAGGAGGACAGTCTGGTTTATTTATCTCACTAATAATATCTCTAGCTTTTAACTTTGGATCTTATTTCTTCTCGCACAAAGTAATCTTATCAATGCATCGTGCAAAAGAATTAAATAAATCCCACAAATTATACGTTTTAGTAAATAATATTTCTCAAAATGCTCAGATACCTACCCCAAAGGTATATCTTTATGAAAATACTGAGCTCAATGCATTTGCTACAGGTAGAGATCCAAAGAATGGAGTAGTGGCTCTAAGTACTGGGCTAGTAAATAGACTTGATCAAGAAGAACTAAAAGGAGTAATTGCTCATGAGCTTGCCCACATTAAGAATAGAGATGTATTAATTGCCACAATCTCAGCCACCATTGCTACAGCCATTTCATATTTAGGAAACTTTATTTTCTTTAGTCCTAATCAAAATGATGAAGAGGGGGGTACAAATCCTATCTATACAATATTTTTGATCTTTGTTGCTCCAATAATCGCTTCTTTAATTCAATTTTCTATCTCTAGAAGCAGAGAATACATTGCGGACTCTACTGGAGCTAAGATTGCACAATCTCCAAACGGATTAATCTCAGCTTTAGAAAAGATTAGTCAAAGTTATTCATCAAAGGCAAATAATACTAATAATAATATCAATAAGTCGATGTCTCACATGTATATTTTTAACCCATTTAATAATTCTAACCTAACAAAGATATTTTCAACTCATCCACCGGTAGAAGAGAGAATCAAAAAACTTAAAAAATATTATTAAACATTCTTTGTTCTATAGCGAAATTAAACTAACCGTTCAGCTATAATGAAATAATGTCTCACAAAAAAACAAAGATATCAGCACAAAAAGTAGCAATCGTTTCATTTCTAGTTGATATCTCTGATATCATAGTCAATTTGTTTTTTGCAATCCTTTCTGGGAGTGTCGTCATGGCAACTCAATCTCTTCAAGGTGGGTCTGACCTGATTGCTTCAGGACTACTAGTTTTTGGTGTTAATAGATCAAAAAAAATTGCTAATAAAAAACATCCTTACTGATATGGTAGAGAAGCATACTTTTGGACATTTTTATCTGCACTACTGACCTTTACTTTTACAGCAGGTTTTTCCTTTTACTTAGGCTTCAAGAGATTTCTTAATCCAGAACCAGTCTCCAATGTCAATTTCCTTATTATTGTCCTGATCATTACTACTCTCACTAATGGTTATTCTATGTCTCTTAGTTATAGGAGACTACTAGGTAAACAAATCCATAAAAAAATCATTAAAATATTTCTCCATTCTGCATTTATTACTAGTAAGACAGCCTTCGTCTTAGATCTAATGGGTACTTTAGCCTCAATATTAGGTTTAATCTCAATTACACTATACAAGCTTACTGGTTATCAGAGACTAGATGGGCTAGGAGCTATGTTAATCGGGATCACAAGCTCTTTCTTAGCTATCTTTGTCCTCAAAAGTGCCAAAGACTTACTAGTAGGGCAGAGTGCTACCCCAGAAATTGAAGCAAAGATTAAAAAACAAATAGAAACTTTTAATAAAGATGTTAAAGTAATTGAACTGAGAACTCTACATATGGGCACTGGTAATTTACTTGTAGATATAGAGGTCAGTTTAAACCATCATTTCACAGGAGATGAAATAGAAGTCCTAATTGATAAAATTAAGAAAAAAATAAGTAAAGAGATTCCAGATGCTAAAGAGATCAATGTAGAGTTGGAAACTCCAGAAGTTAAGACATTGGAAATAAAATCTAACTAATATAAATTTACCCCTGTAATATTGATAGGTAAATATTATATAAATAAGCTATGAGCAAACACTATGACAGTCCTAGAAGTGAGAGAGGACCAAAAATAAATCCAGAAGTAGCTATCTCAAGATTTAAGGAAATCATGAAAAATATTTATAAGGATTGGGGAATTGGATTACCTAGCCAATTATACCTTGCAGATAGTGCCGTTGAAGCAGAGATGAGAGTCCCAGGAGCTAGAGTATATGGAGGGACCAGTGATATCGATATTATTGCTCCAGAGCCAAAAGATCTAGATCAAAGTGAAATCAGTAAGTTAGAGGAAGAAATTAGGCATAGTATTGGAGAGTCTGGAGTTGATTTTAACTTTGCTCCAGAAGATGATTTAACCAGTGGCAATGCATACGACAGAGTTTGTAGACCTATTAAGAATTTTCAATGGTGAATAATTTAAACTGAAGGTATTACTCCTAAAGATAACTCTTTATAAGCCAATAATTATTTATTAACTATATCTTTATTCTCAATCTTAATTTATAAAATTAAACAAATAACCCATAAATACTATCCCTAATGTTGTGATTCCAAAAAATATAAAAAGTAATTGCCACTTAAGTATTTTCTTTAACATTAAAGCTTCTGGAATAGAAAGAGTGACAGTAGCAGTCATAAAAGCCAGAGCAGTCCCCATTGGGATACCTTTATTTACCAATGCTTCAATGATCGGAATAACACTGACTGAGTTAGCATAAAGTGGAATGCCTAAAATCACAGCTAAAGGAACAACAAAGATATTTTGCTTGGATAAAGAACTTGCAATTAAACTTTGAGGGACAAAGCCATGGATTATGGAACCGATAGTTACCCCTAAAATAATATATGGATATATCTTTTTAGTAATATCTAACATTTCCTCTGTCCAAAGTTTAAGCTTTTCTTTTAGAGGGATATACTTCTCTTTATACTTTTCCTGAAGTTGTTTTTTACCTGTAAAAACTAAAATTTCCGGTTGAATAAACCTCTCTAATTTTAATCTTTGGATTAATATTCCCCCTAGAATACTTATTAGAATACCAATCAAATTATATAAAAGAGTTATCTTTAAACCAAAAATACTAGGAAAAATAAATAGAGAGGCTTCATTAACTAGGGGAGAGCTAATTAGGAAAGTAAAAGTTACTCCCAAAGGTATCCCCGCTGAAAGAAAACCAATAAAAAGTGGGATAGAAGAACAAGAACAAAATGGAGTAACTACTCCCAGCAAAGCCGCTAAAAGATATTGAAATCCATACCAGCGCTTATTTGTTAATAAATCTCTGACTCGTTCTAGGGGAAAATAGAAACGAGTGATTGCCATAAAATAATTAATAACAACTAGCAAAAGACTAATCTTTAAGACATCATAAATCCAAAAGTTTACTGCACCACCTAAATAACTATCATTAGTAATACCTAGTAGTTGATAGGTAACTAAATCTGCAAAGTTCTGGAGGGGGAGAAAGATATCCATAATTATTATTTTGTTTTAGCTACACTTAATATAGCTTGAGTAATCTTCTTTTTATCTGAAGTAAAACCAGTAAAAGCAACTTTTCCATCAACAGTAATAACAGGACCACTCATCACACCTAGTTCAATCATGCTCTGAGTTCCTTCAATGCCATCTACATACTCTAAATTAACTTTACTATCTAAAGAATCAACAACTTCTTTAGTTGCTTCATATAACTTCTTACAGGTGGTACAACCTGATCCTAAAACTTGAATTTTCATAATTAACCTTTTTTACTAAGTAACTTTAATAATTGCAAAACATTAATACCTTTGGGTGAAAGAGAGTAGTGTACTGTTCTTCCTTTCTTCTGGAAAATAACTAAATCCATCTCTTTTAATGAGATTAAGTGATGTGAGATAAGGCTTTGGGACTCTTCTAAATGGTCAACTAGTTGTGTAACAGTATGAGAGTCAGAATTTAAAATACACAACATTTTCAAACGATTTTTATCAGCCAGTAGCTTTAACAAAGATAATTGAGAAAGAATTATATTTCCCTCTAAAGAAGATTTAACACAGCAATTATATGAATTCATATTCATATATTATGAACTTTAAAATGTAAAGTCAATGTTGACTTCTGAAGATTGTAACAAGATATAAATTTACTTGAGGATAATATCTTGAAACCAACATTTAAACTCACCATCTCAGGTGACAATCGGTTTTTATTAGGCTCAAAAAACGTCGGTAAAACTAAACCAGCCAATATTCGAATTACAGAACTAATTAAGCAAGGATACTGTCCAGGACATCTGAATCATGTAAAACAAGGTGTTTGGGAAGTAGAGTCAAGACACCATTCTGTAGTAGACATTGAAGATATGATATTTGTGGTTAGTGAAGATAATTCACATCTCTCAACTTATATCCCTTCTTTACCTTTAGGGATGTATTTTTCAATAGGAAATCCGCACATTGAGTTAATTAACGATGACTGGATACAAGAACGACTGGTCTGTGATGGCAATTAAAAAATATGCCATTTAAATGGCCTATCAAACTCTAAGAATCAGAAAAATCAGTAACAAACAAAAGAAAGTAACCATTCATACTTGGCTGTTTTTATTTATTTATTTTTTTGAAAATCCGTGATGGCACTGTTGGACTATGTTAAGAAATGCGTACTTTACTTAAGATGCAGAGAGTGATTTTGTAATAATACGCCATACATTAACAACTTCTCTGCTTTTTCCTTAGAAACACTTAAATCATTATCTGAATCTATATCTAAAATAATGTTTTTTATATAACCTTTTAAAGGTTGTCTAGATAACTCAGCTGTCCATCTCTTTGATTCTCTCCAAAATCTATCAGCTGCTTTCTGAGAGTCTCTTCCTTTTAAATTAGCGACTCTATATAAATCATTAGATAAAGATCCTATTAACATTTTTATATCAGTCATAGTATCTCCTCAAAAAAATATTCTGTTAATTCTTTATATACTTTTTTAATTTCTTCACTTTGAATCTCATTTTTTGTGTTGTTATCTCTAGGTCTAATATTAATAAATGAGTTAAAATCAATTTCATTTGTTTCTAAATCTATGCCACCGCCCCATAAATCCTTTTGCTTAGAATTTTGTTTTAACAGTATTTGCTCACCTTCAAAATGTCGATCCATTCCAGCCGAGCAAACTTTATTTTCAGTATCAATCACTGTTTTTATATAAACCTCAAACTCTTCCTTAAGTTTTTCAATTTCCTCTTTGGTAAACGGTTGTGATTTTGTAATTATCATTAAGTATATGATAACAGATTAATAAAGAAGTTTTTTGTCTTTTAAAAAAATAAAAGCAGAAACAATAAATAGATTTCTATTTTATGTGATTGCTCTGCTGGACTATGTTAGTAGCTACTTCAAATGCTCAACTTCAATCTTAGTTTCTATGTAACCTTATCCATTCTAAAATAGAATAATATCTACCATTCTCAGCTACCACCACAGACATATCTTTAGTCTTTTCTTTAAAGGAAATTAAAGTTTCCCCTTCGGGTAATACTTCTTCTATTGCTTTAGATAATCCTTCAGGTGTAGAAGGTAAAAATGAAACTTCATCAGGATTAAAATATGTTACAAAACTAAAATCAATTTCTCCTTTAGGATCAATAGTCACAGATTCAATAGTATGCTTAACAGAACCTTCTTTAGCTCTAGTCATTGAAAAGTAGCTTTTCCAACCACCGTCTCCTGAAGCAGATAAGTTCGGTTCAATTTCACCTAAATCTGTAATTGTTCCTACGTTATTAATACCAGAACCAACACTCTCATAACCTTGTTCCTCTAACCACACATAAACCTTATCTCTTAACTTCTGACCTACACCTCTACGCCTATGATTAGGATCAATAAATCTATATACAAATTCAGGCCTTACTCCTTCTTTTTCTGATATCTCTATTTTTGCAAAACCCACAAATTCTCCACCTTCAACTGCTTCAAAGAACAGTTGTCTCTCATGCATATGTAAAGATGTATACTGTTGAGCCTCTTCAGGTAGAGAATTAATATCAATACTCAAAGTATCTTTTACCTGTATTTGTCCAGCAAAAGGACGATTTTTTTCAGTTTCTTGTTGCATATAATCTCATTATACCAACAAAAAAATACATCATCGCTTAGATAAATAGAGTAGAGAATAGATTGATATAGATCGATATACTAGAAATTGATGGCTCTGTTGGACTATGTCAGGAACTCTTTTAAGTTTTCAACCGTATCAATAAAAGAATATTCTCAACTTTTTCTCTTAATTTAGGCAAATCATTTTCTATTGTTTTCCATACAATATCTAATCTTATTTGATCATATCCATGAATTATAAAATTACGCATCCCAACTGATTCTCTAATAGGAAAATCAGTATTTTCCTCAATAAAATCTGTGGATAATCTATTTGCAGCTTCTCCAATTACTTCCAAAGCATGAAATACAGCGAATTGAGTTCTATCATCTTGTTCAAAATCCACAAAACTCATCCCACTAAGAAATTGGTCAACTTTTTTCATTGCTCCTAAGATATCTTCTAGGTAAACAGAATCAGTTTTTTTCATAAACTGTAATTAAATCTTTATTAATGTATGACTCTAATGATTTTTTTAAGTTTCCCTTCATAGCCAAATCGACTTTTTTTCCTAAAGTATTTTGAAAAAAAAGTTGAATATTAACCAAATCAAATAAAGACTTAGTCTCATCAAAATCAATCAGCAAATCAATATCACTTTGATAATTATTCTCCCCACGAGCAAATGAACCAAATAAACCAAGATAATTAATACCTTGATTCTTATACATGGTCTTTAGTTTACTCTGCTGGAGATCTCGAACTATTTGTGTCATAAAATAATTATACACTAAGAAAATATAGTTTAATCTTAAAATATTTGTCTTATGCTAACAAAAGCCCGTCATACATCAGATAAATGGAGTTTGAAATAGATTGATAAAGAGATATTAAGCCACTTCCATGACCTGACGGTTGGGGAAAAGTTAAGAGGGATATATTAGAAATTGAAGGCTCTGTTGGACTATGTTAGGAACTCTTTAATCTATTCTAATTCCTTAAACCAATTTTCTAGCTCGTTAATCATAACCTGATTAGTATCTCCTTTGTAAAAAGAATGATCAGCATCTTTGATTAATACATGAGTCACTTTTTTTCCTCCAACCTTAACATAGTCTTTAGCTACCTGAGAGGGAACTTGTTCATCATTTTCAGCTTCAATTACTAAGATATTACCCTTAAATTCCTTCACTGCTTTTAAGGCTTTATTATCTCTTTCACTATGAGACTTAAGTCTATACTGCCTTCTTTCTTCAGCATCTTGGGCTAACTGTGGTTCATCAAACATTTCATCCTGATACTGTGCAGGAGAGGAGAGAATAAGTCTCTTTATATCTCTTTTGGTAGATAACAAAGTAGCAAGATATGATCCATAACTTGAACCCAATACAGAGATATTATCTAAATCAATATCATCAATTTTTTTAATATAATCATATGCAGATATGCAATCATCTAGATGATCTTTACGAGAAAAAGGAGCTAAATCATATCCAGTATTTCCATGACCCCTCATATCAGACATCACACAAACATATCCCATGTTAATTAGGGGTGTGACTCTTTCTGGGAATCTTCTAGTACTACTTGTCCAACCATGCAAAACTAAAACAACAGGTCTCTTTCCTTTAAATGATTCATCTCTTAAAACAAATCCTTTTAACTCATGTTCTTGACTCACTGGAATTGTGATATTAGTTTTTTTCATTTACTCAATTAAACCTTTTTCTTTTAAGTCTTCAAAGATTAAAACATCAACAAATGACACTTTATCTATCTGGTCATAAGTAAAATAATCCATTTCTGCTATTTCAGCAGCAGGGACCATCTCACCTTCATAGTCTGCTTCATAACATGTCATCCTCACCATAGTGCCTTTTGGTTTTCCATGAGCTTGTGCTTCAAAAACTCCATATTTCTTAATGGTTGATTCAACTAAATCTACAGTTAACTCTTCTTGAACCTCTCTAATTAAAGCTTGATAATCCGATTCACCTGGATCTCTTTTACCACCAGGAATATACCAAGTATCTTTACCCTTGCTTAGAGTAACTAGAACCTTTTTATCTTTAATTAAAATATAAGCAAGTTTATCAATGTAATCTTTATGCATAGTTATTTCAATATTTTTCTATTATTTTTAATTATACCAACAAAAAAAACACATCATGTTTTAGACAAACATAGTAGGGAATAGATTGATATAGAGCGATATACTAGAAATTGATGGCTCTGTTGGACTATGTTAGGAACTCTTTCCTTACTTTTTTACCACCAGTTCATACTTAATATTTCTCGCTGCCCCTTTTTGAGTGATGATGTTATTTTCAACCAATCTTTTTAATCTTCTTTGAGCTGTTCTTTCACTAATACCCAGCATATCTACAATATCTCTAGACGAAATTGAACCAAAATTCCTCATGTAATCAAGAATAGCAACGTCATCTTCAGAAAAATCTAATTTAACATCACTGTCAATAACAGATAAAATAGTAATTTGATGAGCCAACTTTTCTACACTTACTAAAAAACCAGTAACAAAGAAATTTATCCAGTCAGTCAAGTCTGCTTTTCTTTGACCTTGATAATCAAGTGATTGATTTAATTCTTCGTAATATCTCAAACGATTCTCTAGATAGAAATTATCTAGACTCAACCCCCCTCTAAAATCATAGCCGACACTATTTAAAAATAACTTAACCAAAAGTCGAGTTACACGCCCATTGCCATCACTGAAAGGATGAATAGATACAAATTCATAATGGAGAATTGCAGCTTTAATAATAGGGTTAAGTTTATCTTTCTTTGACAGCCATTTAAATAAATCTTTTAAATACAAGTTAATTTCGTCAGCGGCTGGACCCTCATATCTAATGATTTCTTTGCCATTCTCAATATCAACTATATAAATTGGACCTTTTCTAAATTTACCCACTTTTAATTCTGGTAACAAATTTTGGGCAACCAAATTATGTAAATATAACACCTGATCTATAGAAATCTTAGAATCCATAGGAGACTTGCTATCTTTATTTTTACTAACCCAATCAAAAGCCTTTTTATAATTGGCAACTTCAATAACTGCATATTCTTGTGAATCGAGTTTTCCACTCATCACTTGCTCAACTTCTTTTTTGTTTAACTGGTTTCCCTCTATTGAAGTAGAACTGTGAACATCATCAACTGTAGCTCTATATCTCAAACGAACAACCTGTTGAGGAAGAATTTTTGCTGAATCAATCTTTTGCTTTAATTTTTCAATTTCAATCAAAGCATTATTAATCTCACTGGTAATGATAAATTGAGGAATGTACATAAGTTGATTCTAACACAAAACTTAAGAATTCCGACAGTATCCCGACAAATATCCCGACAGGTTTTGGATTTAAGATTTTGTAATAAAATAAAGAATATGTTGATATATTAATATATATTTAACTTGATGGCACTGTTGGACTATGTCAGGAACTACTTAGCAATGGGCAACAAATCTGAATTTTACTGTCTTTCAACTTACTAGATTAGTATTTCTGATGGTAGAATAACCATGATGAATACAATAAACATTGACCAAAACTATAGCTATTTTGAAAAAAATAGATCTCAATTGTTAAAAAAGTATGAAGACGAATTTTTAGTAATTGTTAACAAATCTGTAGTTGGAAATTTTAAATCAGAAGAAAAAGCCATTAATTATGCAATGGAAAACTTTAAATTAGGAAACTTCTTAATAAAACAGTGTCTGCCCAAAAAAGAAGAACAAACTCAAGTGTTTCACTCCAGAGTAATTTTTTAAGGTAATGAAAATAAGAAAATACCAGTCTCTAACTGTTAAATATGATGGTATACCTGGATCAATTATGTGTGAAGTTGGAGTTAGCCTACCATTTAACCCCCAAACTACACCAGAAAGCCAATCCCCTCCACTTAAAAAATACCTAGCAATATGGGACACCGGAGCTTCAATTACCGTAGTAACAGAAAAAGTTGTCGATGAACTTGATCTTAAACCAATTACTAAAACTACTGTTAGAGGAGTTCACGGAGAGGAAGAGAGAAATGTCTATTTAATGAATCTTTTCTTTGAAAACGGAGCCAGAATTTTTAATGTTAAAGTGGTAAGTTGTAAATCTCTATCAGATGGAGGTGATTTACTTCTGGGTATGGATATAATTTGCATTGGTGATTTCAGTATCACTAACAAAAATAAAAAAACTGTTATGAGCTTCAGAACTCCTTCACTTGAAACAATTGATTTTGTAAAAAAGCAAAATGCAGAAAACCTAATGAACAAAGTTACTCACAAAAAAAGCAACAAAGGAACGAAAAAGAAAAAAACTAAGAAAGAAATAAGACAAAATAGAAAAAAGAATAAAAAATAATCTTAATCAGACAAAACCTCAAATAACATTACAAGAATTCAAACACTTCTTGCCTAATCAATCAGTAAAATAGTTAACCTAACCTTTAATTACCCTAGTTCTAGACCATTTGTCATGCCAACCTCGGACATCTTTATTAAGAAAAGAAAAAGCCTCAAATGGAATTAATCTAACAAGTGTTCTAATAAAAAGAGTGCTAAACAAAGGTTTACTTCCATCTTCAAGAACAACCTTAGTACCAGTCATTAATTTTCCTAAGGTTTTACCAGTGAAATATTCCGTGAAGATATAGTAAAAGAAATAAACAAAGACTCCAAAGACAATCCAACCATCATCGCTCATATCTTCTGGAATGAACCCAAAAACTCCACCAAAGAAACCTAGGATATAACCACAAATCGATAAGCCAAGCCAGTTATCAATAATTGCATTAATAAACCTGGTTTTTCGTGTAACTGTATCTTCCTTTTTAGTAGATTTTAAACCAGCTAATTTAAATCCACATTGTGAACAAAACTTAATACCTATTTTTAATTTTTGACCACATTCTGGGCAATATTTCATATCAACCTTTATATACTTTCTTCATCTTTTATTGATTGGTAATAACCGATCAATGATTCTATTCTATTTAAAATATATGGATGAGTTAAAAATAATTCTCCGACAGAGGAAAATGTTGATGACTCTCCTTTTTCAATTTGTTTAATTAAGCCACCCACATTAACCTCCTTTGATAACTTCTCTCCTACTGCCATCTTAATCATTGCTTTAATGGTCGTAGGAACTTTTCTCACACAAGAAATTCCAGCTCTGTCTGCCGAATACTCAGATGTTCTTTGCCATGGACCATAGATAAATGAGAGAAAGGGATTATTTTGCCCTAAAGGACTAATTAGTGAAATCCACTTAGTATGACCAAGTTTTATATGACCAACCTCATGTGCGATAACAAACTCTAATTCACCTTCATCCAATGCTTCAACTAGTGAAGAACTCAACACTATGCTAAATGGTTTTTTAAAACCTATTGCGAATGCATTAATATATGGATCTTGTTGTATAAAAACACTAGGTGTATCTACATCTAGATTTTTACACACTTTGGAAACAATATTATTAATGGTAGGGAACTGCTCTTCGTTCACTAACAAAGCATTACCTAAATATTGTCTTTGGGCCACTAAAACATAACCTAGTTGAACTATGACAAGAAAAGCGAGAAGGATAAAGCTAATTTCTAGAATAAAATAGGAAATTACTATTAAAATAAGAACTGATGAATAAAGCAAGAACGTTTCGTTTTCTTTTCTTAAATTAAGATTATTCATTACATTTTACTTCCACAATACTCACAAAATTTATTCATTTTCCCTTGTTCTTTACCACAAGACTTACATGCATTATCAATCTCTTTCCGTACTTCTTTTTTGTTATTTTTTTCAACACTTTTTATTACTAATTTTTCACCACAACCATCACAGAACTTATTGTTTTTATCCTGCTCTGCATCACAATTTTTACAAACAAATATCATTTCCTTTTTTATCTCAATTTTTTTATCATCTTCTTCTCCAAATGACTTTCTTAATAAAGAGACTCGTTCCTCTTTTGATAAATCATTTAATACAGATCTATCATGAGCCACATATTTGTACAGGCCTTTCAAAAACGCCCATCCACCAAATATCACTGGACCGTAGAATATATAGTAAGACCCACCGTCACCTGATAGTGACAATGACAGCCCTCCCCAGGTAATAATTAAACCAAGAAACATTGCAAATGTACTTTTTGTTAAATCAAAATAAATTTCGGACCTCATTTTTTCTGCTTTAATATAAGAACTATTTTTAGCTTTGAGGAATAAAAATATTGATATTATTCCAGATATTATCCAACCCCAAAAAAGATATGTCTGAAAATCCATGTAACCACTAACTCCAGAAACCTCATTGTATAAGTCACTGATCTGATCATATTCATTTATATATTGAACAAATAATTCATCGCCATTATCAAGATAAACATTTCCAAGGTTTTCTAAATCTTCATTTAGATACATTCTATAATAATCGATAGCCTCTATTGCAATTTCTGTATGACTTTTTGCGTGTCTTGATAAATTTGCTATATCAGTGTGAGTGGAATTTGAGTAAGTCGAATAAACACTTTTACTATTCTCAAGGATTCGCTCCCATTCGATAATTTTACTTCTAAATTGTGAAATGATTTCGTAGTATGTAGATGTTGTATCGTTTTCAATATCAACTGAATAAGCATTATAATCACTTATCAGCTCATATTCATTATCAAGAGCAGTGTAAATTTGATCTAATGATTCTTCTCTAGTTGATGAATATGTCTCTGCTTTAACACTATTAAAACCTAAAGGAAAAATTAAAAAGAACAATAATAAGGAAATAATTTTCTGCTTTATTTTCATCTATATTTCATAAAGTTAATAAGTTATTTTATCACTTCTTAAATAACTTTGATATATTATTGCGAAATTGATGATAAAGTCTCATCAATGTTAATTTTAGAAAAACTACAGTACTTTAAATACTTTTGAT
>Ga0100403_1002227_pt1 | contig 15841 bp, 15 predicted proteins | sample CryGeymet201501t_FD_83663 | JGI IMG/M metagenome (GOLD analysis project Ga0100403, IMG submission 83663) | Groundwater microbial communities from Crystal Geyser aquifers in Utah, USA - Crystal Geyser metaG 2015-01t | ecosystem: Environmental > Aquatic > Deep subsurface > Groundwater | place...
CGCCATCATGGACGTCCTCTACCGCCTCGGACGCGCGACGGCGGCGGAGGTGATGGAGCAGATGCCCGATCCGCCGAGCTACTCCGCGGTCCGCACGTTCCTGCGACTCCTCGAAGAGAAGGGCAAGGTCCGCCACGTCGAGGACGGCCCGCGGTACGTCTACATGCCGAAGGTCGCGCGCAGCGACGCCCGTCGCTCTGCGCTCGCGCACGTCGTCCGCACGTTCTTCGACGGCTCCGTCTCGCAAGCGGTCGCGACGCTGGTCGACACGAAGAGCCAGCTGTCGCGCGAAGAGCTCGATCGGCTCGCGGAGATCATCGACAAAGCGAAAAAGGAGGGGCGATGATCCTCTGGATCGCGCGCAGCGCGGTGCTCCTCGCGGCGGCGCTCGCAGCAACGATGCTCATGCGGCGCACGTCGGCGGCGACGCGGCATCTCGTTCTTCTCTGCGCGCTCGTGGGCGTGCTCGCGCTCCCGTTGCTGGGCGTCGTGGCGCCGAAGTGGCGCGTGGCGCCCGCGCCGGTGCTCGTGGCCGACGGGCTGCCGGACGCGCCGCCGGTGACGCCGGTGGCGATCGTGGGCAAGGCGCAGGAGGCGACCGCGCCGGTGGCGATGCCGCGGCCCGACGCCGGCCCGCGCTTCGCCTCGCGCGACGTCGCGCTCGTGGTGTGGGTGCTCGGCGCGCTCGTGGTGCTCGGGCGGCTCGCGGTGGGGCTCGTGCGCGCGGCCCGCGCGGCGCGGCGCGCGTCCTCGATCGACGGCGTGCCGGAAGCCGGCGCGATCCGCGACGCGCGAGATCGACTGGGAGGCGACGTGCGGATCTCAGCGGAGGTCGACGTGCCGTCGGTCACGGGGATCTTCGCGCCGGTGATCCTGCTTCCGCGCGCCGCGCTGGAATGGAGCGCCGAGCGGTGCCGCGTCGTCTTGATGCACGAGCAAGCGCACGTGCGCCGGCGCGATTGCCTCGCGCAAGCGGTCGCGACGATCGCGTGCGCGCTCGTATGGTTCAACCCGCTCGCGTGGCTCGCCGCGCGGCGAATGCGTGCGGAGCGCGAGCTCGCGGCGGACGAGGACGTCGTCGCCGCGGGGGCACGCGCGAGCACGTACGCGCAGCACCTCGTGGCGATCGCGGCGCTCGTGACGCGCGCGACCCCCTCCAGCGTCCTCGCAATGGCGCAGCCGTCCGAGCTCGAACGGCGCGTGCGCGCGATCGTCGCGGCGCGCAAACCGCGCCCGCGCCCGCTCGTCGTCGCCGCGACGGTGACCGGGCTCGCGTTCGCCGTCGCGTGCGCGTCCGAGAGATCGACGTCGACGGCGTCGTCGAGCGTCGGATCCGCGGCCGCCGCAGCCGCGCCGCATTCGACCATCCATCCCGAGCTCCAAGCGATCGCCGACGACGAAATCGCGCGCGTCATGGCCGATTGGAAAGCGGACACGGTCGGCGTCGTCATCCTCGAGCCGTCGACGGGAGCGATCCTCGCGATGGCCGGGCGCTCTCCCGGCGTCGGCGCCGATCCGCTCCTGCCGCTGACGCGCGCGCAGACGCCGGCGTCGACCATCAAGCCGCTGCTCGTCGCCGCGGCGCTCGAAGAGAAAACAACCGCCGTCGACCAGCGCTTCTTCTGCGGCAACGGGCAGCGCGTCTACGGACCGCAGACGCTCCGCGATCACAACTCGTTCGGTTGGCTCGACGTGGGCCAGATCATCGCCTCGTCGTCCAACGTCGGCGCGTCGAGGATCTTCGACACGCTCGGCGGCGAGCGCTTCGCCCGGTGGCTCGCGCGCTTCCATTTCGGCGAGCGTCCGCCGCTCGAGGACGCGTTCGCCGGCGTCGTTCCCGCGTCGATCCCCGACGGCTTCGGCGGCGCCGTCGTGGCGCTAGGCGAAGGCGTAAGCGTGAGCCAGGTGCAGCTCGCCGCCGCGTACGCCGCGATCGCGAACGGCGGCGTCTACAATGCGCCTACGCTCGTCCCTCGCGCCGCCGCGAGCGGAGAGCGCGTCCTCGACGCGGACACCGCGCGTGCCGTCATGGCGCTGCTCGAGCGCGCGGTGAACGACGAGAAAGCCACCGGCCGCGGAGCGCGGATCGAAGGCGTGCGCGTCGCCGGAAAGACCGGAACGGCCGAGCCCGTGGCGGGACGCGAGTACGCGACGTTCGTGGGGATTGTCCCCGCGGACGCCCCACGGTTCGTCATCGTCGTCGGCGTCGAAGCTCCGGAGACCGAAGGCTTCGGCGGCCCGAAGGTCGGCGCGCCGATGTTCGGACGGATCGCCGCGCGCGCGCTTCGCTGACTCGCGCGCGCTGACTTACTGAGCCGCTTTTCCGAGATCCTCAGAGAGTGTCTGCGACAGCTCGAGCATGTCCGCCTTGACGTCCTCTTCGAGGCCGCCCGGCTGCTGCGCGCCCTTGTCGCGGCGGATCATGTCGCGCAGGCCGACGAGCTGCGAGACGAGCTGCGCGATCTGCCCCTTTTCGGTGCTCGGGAACGCGCGCTCGAGCGTCGCCGGCACGACCGGCATCGCGTAGGCGTCCTTCTCTTTGATCTCGCCGCCGGTCCACTTGGGCAGCTCGACGTTCCCGGATCCCGAACGCGGGTTCAAGAACGTGAGCTTGTCCGGAAGATTCGGCTTCTCCTTCGTCGGCACGAACGGCGGCTGGAGCGGCGCGAGGTACGCGCCTTCGCCCGCGCGCTGGCGATCGATGACGACGACGAACGCGATCGGCGGCGCCTGGCCCGCCGACGCGAGCATGTCGCTGATCGGCTTCTGCAGGCGCGTGAGGAGCGACTGAACGAGCTTCTTCCGGTTGTTGACGTCTTGCACCTTCGTCACGAAATCGACGAGGCCCTGCGTCGTCTTGTTGCCGAAGCCGTCGAAGCGGCGCCCCGCGAGCTGCTGCCCGTCGAAGTCGACGTTGATGTTCGCGAGGTCCTTCGACAGCTCCGTCGGGAACTTCGGCGGGTTCGAGCGGAGCGAGTCGGTCCCCGCCTGGAGCTTGTCGGCGAGCTGCGTGAGCGAGTCCTTCGCTTTACCGACCGACTCCTTGAGCTGCGTCGCGTCCGCCTTCGCGCGCGCGCGGTTCGCGCTCTTCTCACCGGCGCCGCCGGCGAAGTAGCCGATGACGCCCGCGACGACCATCGCGAACCCCATCACGACGAGCATCTGCCGGCGCACGCCTTTGCGCGCGTCTTGAACGGCGCCCTCGTCGACCTCGATGCGCTGAGGCGCCGGAGCTTCGCGCACCGGCGCGGGCGGCGCGGTGCGGAAGTTCGTCGCCACGGCCGCAGCGAGCGGGTTCGACGGATCGAGCGGCGCAGGCTGCGACGGCCGAACCGCGGGTGCGGGCACTCCCGGCGGGAGCGACGGCGGCGGAATCGGCATCGGCGCGACGCTGCGACCCGGTACCGGAATCGGCGCGGGCAACGCAGGTCCGCTCCCGGTGGCGGGCGCAGCGCCGCCCATTTTTTGGAGCCGGGACTTGAGGTCGATCTTCGGCTTCTTCTCGTCAGCCATCGAGCATCCTTCGGAGAGACGCGTCCGCGCGCGAGCGCCGGAACGGGGGAACGGGAACGCGCGCGGAAACTTACGTTTCCAGGGGCGTTCGTGTCAAACCTCGGTAGCAGGGCGGCGCCGTCTCGGCCGAGGCCGGGGGCGCCATTTCACGACGATGTGCGCTATACGCGCGTCACGATGTTCAGACGGGCGCTCGCGCTGGCGGTTTGGATGGGGTGCGCGACTGCCGTCGCGTGCAGCCGGAACGAGCCGCCGCCGCCCGCCTCTGCCGCCGAGGACCGCGCGGCCCTCGAAGGGATTACCACGGCCGATCTCGCGATCGAGCGCACGCTGAAAGAAGCCGACGACGCGCTCGCGGCGGGGCGCGACGACGATGCGCTGCGAAAGCTCGAGTCGAGCGCGCTCCCGGCGATCGACGCGGCGCTGGCGAAGGCGCGCGGCGCGACCGTTCGGAGCGCGTGGGGGATCGCGCGCCGCGACGAGTGGGTCGCGATCCTCGCGGATCGCGCGACGGAGATGAAGCGGTACGCGGACGCGATCCGAGGCGGCGAGCTCGAAGCGCGCGTCGCGGCGATGCAGTCGCAGGCCGCGCTCACGCGCCGCGCGATGGCTGCAGCGAGCGCGGTGCAGCGAGGTCCGTAGTCAGCTGTCGGCCGTTAGCCGTTGGCGGTAGAAAGAGCTAAGGGCTAACGGCAAACGCCAATGGACGTCCTCGTCATCGACAACTACGACTCGTTCACGTTCAACCTCGTCCAGTACCTGGGCGAGCTCGGCGCGACGACGCGCGTCGTGCGAAACGACGCCATCACCGTCGACGCGATCCTCGCGGCGCCGCCGCGCGGGATCCTCGTCTCGCCCGGACCGTGCACGCCGAACGAAGCAGGCATATCGCTCGAGACGATGACGCGCGTGTCCGGCAAGGTTCCGATCTTCGGCGTGTGCCTCGGGCATCAGTCGATGGCGCAAGCGTTCGGCGGCAAGGTCGTGCGCGCCGCGCGCCTCATGCACGGAAAGACGTCGCCGATCCTGCACGACGGGCGCGGCGTGTTCGAAGGGCTCCCCTCGCCGTTCGAGGCGACGCGTTACCACTCGCTGATCGTCGAGCGCGCGTCGCTCCCGGATTGCCTCGAAGTGAGCGCGTGGACCGCCGAAGGCGAAATCATGGGCCTGCGGCATCGCACGCTCGACGTCGAGGGCGTGCAGTTTCATCCCGAGAGCGTGCTGACGAGCGAAGGAAAGCGCTTGATGGCGAACTGGGTGAAGAGGCTGTCGTGAGCTTCGCGGGGACGATGGCGAAGCTCGTCGCCGGCGAGGCGCTCGCGCCGGAAGAGGTGCGCGCGGCGTTCGACGCGATCCTAGCGGGCGAGTGGACGCCGGTGCAGGTCGCGGGGTTCGCGGTGGCGCTGCGCGTGCGCGGCGAGAGCGCCGAGACGATCGTCGCGGCGGCGCAGGCGATGCGCGCGAAGATGAGCGCCGTCGATCACGGCCTGCCCGCGGTCGTCGACACGTGCGGCACCGGCGGCGACGGCGCGCACACGCTCAACATCTCGTCCGCGGCGGCGCTCGTCGTCGCGGCGTGCGGACACGCGGTCGCGAAGCACGGAAACCGCTCGGTCTCGAGCCGATGCGGCAGCGCGGACGTGGTCGAAGCGCTCGGCGTTCCGGTCGACGTGCCGATCGCGCGGCAAGCCGAGGTGCTTCGCTCCGCGGGCATCGCGTTTCTGTTCGCGCCGGCACATCACCCGGCGCTCAAGCACGCGGCGCAGGCGCGGCGCGAGCTCGGGACGCGCACGATCTTCAACGCGCTCGGCCCGCTCGCGAACCCGGCGCGCGCGACGCACCAGCTCGTCGGCGTCTACGAAGACTCGCTTCGCGCGGTCGCGGCGCGCGCGCTCGGCGATCTCGGCGTCGTTCGCGCGTGGGTCGTGCGCGGAGAAGACGGCCTCGACGAGGTGAGCCCGTGCGCGCCGACCGCGGTGAGCGTGCTCGAAGACGGCGTCGTGACCGAACGAACGATCGCGCCGGAGGACTTCGGGATCGCGCGGATGGATCGCGACGCGATCGCCGGCGGCGACGCGCGCGAGAACGCGATGGCGATCGAGCGAATCTTCGCGGGCGACGCGCACCGCGCGCGCGACGCCGTCGTGCTGAACGCGGCCGCGGCGCTCGTGGTGGCCTCGGGCGATGACCCGCGCGCGTGCGCCGAGCGCGCGCGCAAGGCGATCGATCGCGGCGAGGCGCGCGCTGTGCTCGATGTCTGGCGGCGCGCGGCGATCGCCGCCAAAGAGGCGGGATGAACGTCCTCGCGGCGATCCTCGCGTCGAAGCGCGCCGAGATCGCGGCGCTGCGCGAAGGGGCGCACGCGGACGCGCCGTACGCGGCGCGCGCGACGCTCGACGTCGTCACCGCGCTCCGTCGCGACGGGCCGCTGCGGCTCATCGCCGAGGTGAAGCTCAAGAGCCCGAGCGCCGGCGTGCTCTCGCGCGTGCTCGACGCGCCGTCGCGCGCCGAAGCGTACGCGCGCGCGGGCGCTGCGATGGTGAGCGTGCTGTGCGACGCGCCGTACTTCGACGGCGCCTGGGCGCACCTCGCGTCGGCGCGCGCGCGCGTAGAGGTGCCGCTCCTCGCGAAGGAGTTCGTGCTCGACCCGCTGCAAATCGCCTGCGCGCGCCGCCACGGCGCCGACGCGGTGCTCGTCATCGCGCGGATCGTCGACGCCGCGAAGCTCGCGGAGCTCGTTCGTGCGGCGCGCGCGCACGCGCTCGAGCCGCTCGTCGAGATCGTGGACGAGCGCGAGCTCGAAGCGGCGCTCACCGCCGGCGCGCGCGTCGTCGGCGTCAACGCGCGCGATCTCGACACGCTCGCCATCGACGCCGCGCGCACCGCGCGCGTCCTCGCCGCCGTCCCGCGCGACGTCGTCGCGCTCCACCTCTCCGGCCTGAGGACGCCCGAGGACGTCGCCGCGGTCGCGGCCAGCCGCGCCGACGGCGCCCTCGTCGGCGAAATCCTGATGCGCCAGGACGATCCAACCGAGCTCCTTCGGCGGTTTCTTCGCGCCGCCGACGGTTCGCGCTAAACGTCATGAAGCGTGAACCTCCACGGCTGGATCGACGTCTACCTCGATCACTTGCGCGTCGAGCGCGGTCTCGCGAAGAACTCGCTCGACGCCTACGCGCGCGATCTCGGCGATCTGGCCGAGCAGGTCGGCGACGTCGATCCGGCGAGCATCGGGCCGGGCGATCTGGCCGAGCTCCTCGTGGCCAACGTGAAGCGCGGCTTCGGCGCGCGGTCGAGCGCGCGGCAGCTCTCGGGGCTGCGCGGCTTCTTCAAGTTCCTCGTGCGCGAGCGCGTCGTGCCGAGCGATCCGACGACGCTCGTCGATCGCCCGAAGCTCGGACGAAAGCTCCCGAAGGTCCTGTCGTTCGACGAGGTCGAGCGCATCCTCGCCGCGCCGAACCCCGCCACCGACCGCGGCGCGCGCGACGCGGCGATGATTCAGCTCATGTACGCATCGGGCCTTCGCGTGAGCGAGCTCGTCGGCCTGAAGATCGGCGACATCGACACGAAGACCGGGGTCGTCAGTGTGCTCGGCAAAGGCGGCAAGCGCCGCCTCGTTCCGATCGGCGAGGTCGCGCTCGCGTACCTCACCGCGTACGTCGCGGGCCCGCGCGCCAAACGCGCGCGGCCGAACGAGACGCCGCTGTTCCTGTCGCCGCGCGGAGGGGCGCTGTAGCGGCAAGGCTATTGGAAGCTCTTGAAGCGCTACGCGCGCGCGGCAGGCGTGATGACGCCGCTCTCGCCGCACAAGCTCCGGCACTCGTTCGCGACGCACCTGCTTCGCGGCGGCGCCGATCTCCGCGCGGTGCAAGCGATGCTCGGGCACGCGGATCTCGGCACGACCGAGATCTACACGCACGTCGCGCAGGACCACGTGCGCGACGCGCACGCGCGCTCGCATCCGCGCGCGTAACACGCAGCACGAAGGTCCCGAAGCGGTCAGCGCCGGCGTCGACGAAGAAGCGCGAGCGCCAAGAGCCCGACCGCCGCGCCCGGCACGTCCGCGCGCGCGACGCCGCAGCCGCAGCCTCCCGCGCTTCCGCTCGTACCGGCCGCGTCGTTGTTCCCGCCGCTGCCGCCGCTGCCGCCGCTGCCGCCGCTGTCGCTGGTTCCGCCGCCGCCTCCGTCCGTGACGCCGTGCGACGCGTCCGTCCCCTCGAAGCCGGAGTCGCTCGCTCCGCCCGAGTCGGGCCTCGACGCGTCGCTCCCCGAATCCGTCGCGCCGCCGTCGGCGACGACCGTGCACGTACCTGTATTCTGCACCGATACGTTCGCGAGCTTCGCGTCCGCGGCGAGCGCGCTCTGCGCCAGCGCGCCTGCGGCCGTTTGATCGCCCTTCAGCCGCCAGAGGAAGAACGCCGTCGCGTGCCCACCGTACTCGTTCTGGCGCGCCGGATCCGCGGCGCCGCCGCAGAACGGCCCGCACAGCGCGCGCGCGTTGTTCTCGCCGTCGCAGTGCGTGGAGCCGACCACGTCGAAGAGCACGTGCGGCCCGGGGCTCGTCGCCTTGAACGCGGACCAACCCGCGTTGTTGTTGCAGGAGCTCGGCCCGGCGAAGATCGCGAGCAGCGGGCTGCACATCGTCGCGTACGCGGCTTTTCCCGACGCGGCCATGTCGTCGACAGGATCGAACAACACGACCGCCTGCGGTCTCACCGCGGCCGCCGCGACCGTCGTCGCGACGCCGCCCGCGCTGTGCCCCTCGAGCCCGACGCGCGCCGCGTCCACCTTTCCGCGCGCCGGCGACACCGTGTTCGGATTCGAGAGGCTCGCGACGAGCGCCTCGATGATGTGCGCGTTCGTCATCGTGTCGGGAGAGAGCGGGTTCGGAAACGCGGGCACCGCGACGACGAACCCGTAGCTCGCGAAGTGCTGCGCCCAACCGATCTGGTTGTCCGGCGACGCCGACCAGCCATGGCTCGCGACGAGCAGCGGATAGGGCCCCGCGCCGGTCGGAACGACGAGCTTCCCCGTCGCGCCCGCGTCTGCCGGAAGATCGCTCGTCGCGAACGTCTCCGGCCCCGCCGCCGAGTAATCCGCGCGCGCGCTCCCAGCGAGCGTCACCAACGCGGCCCCGAGCGCAAACCCCGCCCTACATCCTCGTGCTGCCATCTCGTCCCTCCGGCCGCGAGAGGAGTAGTCGATAATCTACCCTTCGGTAGTCTCAATGAAGGCTCAGGGTCGGCCGATGACGGAGTCGTTTGCGCGGTGCTACGGTCGCCCGTCAGCGATGGAGGCGTTCTACGTTCGCGAGCCCGAAGCTCGAGAGACCCCCGTCGTCGTCGAGGTCCCGCACGCGGGCCTCGCGATTCCACCGGGCTGCCTCGCGCCGCTCACCGCGCCGGTGCGCTCGCTCGGGCGCGACGCGGACCTGCTCGTGGACGAGCTCTACGCGGACGCCCCTTCGGTCGGTGCGACGCTCATCGTCGCGCGGGTGTCGCGCTACGTCGTCGATTTGAACCGCGGCGCGAGCGACGTCGACCCCGAGGTCGTCGAAGGCACGACCACGAGCCAGCGCTTCAACCACGGCCTCATCTGGCGCCTCACGAGCGACGGCGACCGCGTCCTCGCGCGCGCGCTCACGCGCACCGAGCTCGACGAGCGCCTCGAGCGCTACTATCGGCCGTACCACGACGCGGTGGCCGCGGCGCTCGAGCGCAAACGCGCGCGCTTCGGCTTCGCGGTGCTGCTCGCGGCGCACTCGATGCCGAGCGTCGGCCGAACGACCGCAGGCTCCCCCGGCGTCGCGCGCGCCGACGTCATCCCCGGGACGCGCGGCCGAACGACGGCCGCGGCGCGCTTCATCGACGCTGTCGACGCGCACGCCAAAGCGGGCGGATTCACGGTGCGCCACGACGATCCGTACGCCGGCGGCTTTTCGACGCAGCACTACGGCCGCCCGCGCGACGGGCTTCACGCGGTCCAGGTCGAGCTCAGTCGGCGCCTCTACCTCGACGAATCGACGCTGCGGCCGCGCGCCGATACGTTCGACGCCGTGCGCGGGTGGTGCAAGAAGCTCGTCGAAACGATGGGCGCGGTGTAGAGGCGCCGCCGCTTTCCCTTGACAGATGACGAGGTGCGCTTCATGGTGCGCCCCCTCCCGAGAACGGGAGTCATTCCCAGGGACTTCGTCATGGCCAAGAGCGACATCACGGGTAAGCGCAAGCTCAAAGCGCACAACGTCAGCCACTCGAACATCAAGACGAAGCGCTGGCAAAACGTGAACATCCAGACGCGGCGCGTGTGGGTGCCGGAGCTGAAGCGGTTCGTCACGCTCAACTTGACGACGCGCGACATCCGCACGATCGACAAGATCGGCGTGACCGCGTACGCCAAGCGCCACGGCGTCAAGCTCGGCTGAGACGGTCGGCGCGCCCCCTCTGCGCAGAGCGCGCCTCGATTCAGCGAACGACGCGCGCGGCGTCGCGCGTGCGCGCGACCGCGACGAGCGTCTCGGGTGCGCCGAGCGTTGCGAGCGTGAGCTCCGCAGCGTCGCCGGCGGCATCCATCGCCGCGAACAGGATCTTCTCCGCGTCGCGCGCGCGCGGCGCGCCCATCGCGAGCTCGACGACGGCCTCGCGCAACGCGAGCGCGATCGGCGCCGCCGCCGGGCGCGGCGAGCCGGGACGAACGCGGGTCTCGCCGCGACGAACCGGCTCGGCCGCGAACGGCGCGACGAGGCCGAGCGCGTCGATCGAAAGCCCTTCCGGCGCGATCTCGTACGACGCCACCGCGACGAGGCCGCGCGCGTCGGCCGCGGCGACGATCTCGACGGCGCTTCCGTTCGCGCCTTCGCACCACGGCACGCTCGCGATCTCGAGCGCGCCGCGCTCCCGCAGCCGCGCCGACGCGACCTGCGGCAGCACCGCGTCGAAGTCCCCTTCCCCGAGCACGCCGCCCGCGACGCGGCCCGCCGCCGCGAGGAGCTCATCGCGGATCGCCGACTCGCCCATCGCGCCCGCGCCTCGCCGCGACAAGCGGCGCAGCGTCGCCGCGCGCTCCTTCGACTTCGCGCGCGCGATTTCGATCGCGGGGCCGAGCGCGCGCGCGAGCGTCGCCCCCGCCCCGAGCGCGAGCGCCGCCGCGAGCGCCGCGGGGAGCGCGGGCGTGGCGACGCGCGCCGCGGGCGGGACGACGTCCCCTTCGCGAAAGCCGCGCGGTCGCGGCTGGCCGACGCCCGGTTGAAGATTGCGTCCGTCGATCGCGCGAAGCCCGGCACCCGCGCCGCCGACGAGGATCTGCACCGGCCCGAGCAAGACGCTCGGCGACTCCGCCGCCGCCGCGAGGACCGCCGCGGCGACCGCGTCGACCGCGTTGCCGCGCGCGAGCGCCTCCGCGGCGACGTCCGCGGCCACCCCCTGCGACGCCGCCGACGCGCGACGACGAGCCGCGAGCGTCGTCATTCCTGCTCGTCGTCGCGAACGACGATCCCGCCGCGCGGCCGAACTAGCCGCCCCATGCCGCCCGTGCCCGCCTTTCGCGAGCGCTGCGCGATCGTGCGCAGCCGCTTGCACTCTTCGAGCGCGCCGTCGGTCTCGATGACGACGTACGCGTCGCGCCGCTCGCCGATCGATCGCACGATCCGCTCGAGCGCCGAAGGCCCGAACGATCGCGTCTCGCCCAGCGCACGGAGCCGAACGTACGCCACCGGCCCTGCCGGCACCGGCTCGCGCGCGGCGTCGACGCACAAGACCACGCCCCATTTGCGCGCCGCGACCGCCGCGTCCTCGACCTCCCACAGCCCGCTCGGCTCCCACACGACGCTCGTGACGTCGCGCGATCCGAACCGATCGAAGAGCTTGCCCAGGCGGTCGCGCGCGAGCGCGCTCGGCGTCACTTCCTGCGGCGTGCGCACGACGATGCAGCGCGCGTGGAGCGCGGCGGCCGCTTGCTTCGCCGCGTCGAGCTCGCGCTCGAGCTCCGCGCTCGGCTTGACGCGCGAAAGGTGCGGACCGGCCACGACCGCGAACTCGAAGCTCGGCGGCGTTGCCTTGCGCCACTGCTTCAGCGTCGCCGCCTTCGGCACGATCGGCGCGGGCTTCGCCTTGCTCGCCGGGTCGATCGAGACGGTCACTTCGAGCAAATCGAAGCGCTTCGCATACGCGGCGATCGCGCCGCGCAGCGCTTTTGCTCCGATGTGAAACCGCGTGGCCATGGGCGCAGCTTTTCGCACGCGCAACCGCAATCGCCAAGGAGAATTGCGCGGCGCGAAGCTGCGTCACTCGTGGAAGTGGAACCACTGCGTCGGGTGCGCGACCAGGAACGCGCTCATCCCGTCGGCGAGGCGCTGCGCGGCCTTCGCGACCTCTTCGCGCGGCGCGCGGCGCGCGAGCCGAATCGGCTCGAACGCGCGGATGACGTAGCGCCGGTAGCTCGTGCGCGCGGCGAAGATCGGCAAGATCGGCGCGCCCGACAACTGCGCGAGCCGCAGCGGCCCCTCCGGGATCGCCGCGGGCCGGCCGAACATCGTGACGTCGACGGAGCGCGCCTGCGACGGCACGCGATCGATCTGCAGCGCGACGATCCCGCCGGAGCGAAGCTGCCGCAAGAGCGGCAGCGCCTCGAGCTCGTCGCCGCCGACGTGGACGATCCGAACGCCGTGCTGCGATCGCGCGCCGTCTTGGATTTGCCGCGCCGCCGCGTCCCGCTCGCGCTCCATCACGAGGACGATCGGATGCCCGTGGTCGCGCGTGAGGAGCGGTCCCGCGATGTCCCATCCGCCCGTGTGCGCGGTCGCGAAGATCGCGCCGCGCCCTTCGTCGAGCGCCGCGAGCACCTGGCGCTCGCCGTGGATCACCGCTCCCGCCGGCGGCCCCGCTTCACCCGCGAGCGCTTCGGCGAGGCACGACGCGTACGACGTGAACGTTCGCGCGATGTCGATCGCGTCGCGCACCGCGCTCCCCTCGCCGCGAATGCGATGGAGGTTCGCCGCGATCGTCTTTCGCGCGCTCGGCATCGCGGCGGCGAACGCGAGGCCGAAGAGCGGTGGGCTGTAGCGACGCAGCCACTCCGGTCCGCGGCTCGCGCCCGTGTGCGCGAGGCGTCGCCAGAAGAGCCCGTCAGCCGCGAAGATCCCGTTCTTCAAGTCGCCTCTCATCCGATGAGACTGTTCAACATCACCCTGGGGGAAGCGAGAACCAGGCCGGCGCCCCCGCGCGAGGGCACGAAGCTCGGGGGACGCGGCACCTTCGCATCGAAACGCGATCCGAGGCTGAATTCTCGGGCTCGCGTGCGCGAAAAAAAAGCGGGAACGCGCGTTGCACTCGACCGTACCAAGCGCGCACCACGCGCGCGTTCGGTACCAGAGGGAGGCTCCCGTGGCAATCTCGCGTGTTCTTTCGTTCGGGCTCGCGTCGTTCGTGGCGTTGTCGGTCGCCGCGTGCGGCGGCTTCGACGGATCGCTCTTCGGCGGCGACAACGGCAACTCGAACGGCAACAACGGCGGCGGGAGTGCGGGCAATCCGGATCCGGGCGGCGTCAACTTCGGCGATCAGGACGGCGGCGTGAACGCGCAGTGCGCGACGTCGACCGACAAGGCGGAGCTCGTGCCGGTCTACCTCGTCTTCATGATCGACCGCTCCGGCAGCATGTCGCAGAACTCGAAGTGGCCGACGATCGTGAGCGGGCTCGAGACGTTCTTCGCCGATCCGAAGTCGGCGGGGATGAGCGCGTCGATCGCGTTCTTCAAGTCGACCGACGAGTGCAACCCGGCTTCGTACGCGAACCCGGCGGTGGCGATGACCGCGCTGCCGTCGTCGGTGTTCAAGGCGACGATCGACACGTACGCGCCGAACGGCGGCACGCCGACGCTCCCCGCGCTGAGGGGCGCGATTCAGTACGCGCAGCAGCAGCAGCAGATGCACACCGGCTCGAAGGTCGCGGTGGTCCTCGCGACCGACGGCATTCCGAACGACTGCAACAGCACGGTGCAGAACGTGACCGCCGCGGCCGCGGGCGTCGCGTCGACGCTGCCGACGTACGTCATCGGTGTCGGCGATCAGCTGCAGTCGCTGGATACGATCGCGGCCGGCGGAGGCACGACGAAGGCCTTCGTCGTCGGCATCCAGAACCCGCAGCAGACGGCGAGCGACTTCGAGAACGCGCTCAGCGTCATCCGCGGCGCGACGCTCTCGTGCGAGTTCAAGATGCCGACGCCGCCGGCGGGGCGCACGCTCGACATCAACTCGGTCAACGTCGTGTTCACGCCGCAAGGCGGGAGCGGGCAGACGCTCACGTACAACCAGAGCTGCATGGGCGGCGCCGGCTGGCACTACGACGATCCGCACAACCCGTCGAAGATCGTCCTTTGCCAGAGCTCGTGCAACACCGTTCAAGCGGCGAAGGGCGGACAGATCGACGTCGTGACCGGCTGCGCGACGCTCGGCGGCGTGCCGCGCTAGCTGCCCGCGCGGACGGCGACCGGCCCATGGCGGGCTACACGCGAATCAAATCGGGCTGCTCGCGCAGGAGCTGATCGAGCCAAGCGTTCGACAGCTTCTCCTGCATCGAGTTGACGCGCAGGCGCTGGCGGAGGTGCCCGAAGTCGACGCGGTCGAGCTCCTGATCCTGGTTGTAGCAGGAGAAGACGACCGTCTCCTTGCCCGTCACCGGATCGTGGTGCTTCTGGAGGCACTGCGCGCAGATCTCTTTCATCATGCACTGCATCGGCGAGTTGATGCTGCCGATCGCGAGGTGCCGCGGGTTCAAGAGCGGCAAGAGCACCGTGCGCCGCGCTTGCTGGACGGCGTTCATCATGCCGTCGCTGCCGATCGCGATGATGCGGTTCACCTCCGAGAGCTTCGCCGCCTGCGCGCCGAGCTCACCCTTTCCGTACGCGACCATGGCTTGCACGAGGTTGCCGCGGAAGTGGCGGTCCTGCGGGCGACGCGGCGGGATTTCGGCGCCGCCGTCGGTGCACCAGACGACCTGATCGCTGAAGCTCTCGAGGTCGTCCTGCTTGAAGAGATCCTCGCCGCGCTTGTAGCCGGCGAAGTAGATCACGCGGCTCCCGAGCGCTTTGAACGCGCGCGCGATCGAGAAGAGGACGGCGTTACCCAATCCGCCGCCGCAAAGAAGCGCCGTCTCCTTGTGGCCGATCTCGGTCGGCGTTCCCGTCGGGCCCATGAGGACGATCGGCTCGTTCGGCTCGAGCGCCGCGCACAGGCGCGACGAGTGCCCCATCTCGAGCACGACCGTCCCGAGCAGCCCCTTCTCTTTGTCGACCCACGCGCCGGTGAGCGCGAGGCCTTCCATCGCCAAGCGGCTGCCGCCCACGATCGGCGCGAGGCTCTCGAAATTCTGCAGCCGATAGAACTGCCCCGGCTCGAACTTGCGCGCGGCCATCGGCGCTTTGACGACGATCTCGACGATCGTCTTCGTCAGGCGGTTCACCTCGACGACGCGCGCGACGAGCTCCTCTTCCATTCGCGCGAAGGTCGCGCGCAGGCGCGCGTCGCGCTCGTGCGACGGCGCGATCCCCGCGACCTCCGGGAAGAGCGCCACGACGTGCGGATAACCGTCCTTCGCGCTCGCCATCGCTTTGACGACGCTCCCCGCGTAGTGCGGGTGGTTGTCGCCGTAGAACGAGACGCACTTGCCGTCCTTGGCGTAGCTCGTGAAGAAGCCGACGCTGAGATCCTCGGTCGGCTCGAGCTTCAGCGCGCCGCCGTCGACGCGCGCGGCGTGCGCCTGGAAGAACTGGCTCTTCTTGTCGAGCACGAACGTCCCCGGGAACTCGCGCTCGTACGTCACGTTCGGGCTCGTGCCGGCCGCGACGCACACCGTCCGCGCCGGATACTCGACCTCGGTGCCGTCCTTGCGCGCGAACTTCATCGCGATGACGCCGCCGCGATCGTCGAGCACCGCTTCGGTCGGCGACAGGTTCTCGACGTAGCGCACGCCCTCCTCGAGGCTCTTGATGACCTCCTCGTGGTTCAAGCGGTACGCGGGCGAGTCCGCGAGCGACTTTCGGTACACGAGCGTGACGCCGCCCCACGAGTCGAGGAGCTTCTGCACGTTCGCTTCGCGGCCTTCGCGCTTCGCGTTCGCCTTCTCCTCCGCGAGCTCGCGCGCGTGGGCCAGATGGCGCTGCAGCGTCTCCCACTCCTCGTCGTCGAAGAGCGCGCGCAGCGACTTCTCGTCGTGCGTCTTCGCGAGGTGCGCGTAGCGCTCCGCCTCTTTCTCGATCTGCACCTGGTAGTACGCGAGGAGCTCGGTCGCGGTGTCGATCGCCGTCAAGCCGCCGCCGATGACGACCGCGGGGAGCGTGACC
>Ga0100403_1002228_pt1 | contig 15836 bp, 11 predicted proteins | sample CryGeymet201501t_FD_83663 | JGI IMG/M metagenome (GOLD analysis project Ga0100403, IMG submission 83663) | Groundwater microbial communities from Crystal Geyser aquifers in Utah, USA - Crystal Geyser metaG 2015-01t | ecosystem: Environmental > Aquatic > Deep subsurface > Groundwater | place...
CGCCGCGAAGACGACGCTCGTGATGATGACGATCGCGGCGAGGAGCGCGAGCCCGCCGGTCGCGAGGATCGATCGCAGGCGATCGCGGAGCTTTTTGAAATTGAGCTCACCGCCGGCGGACAGCGCGATGAGGCCGATCGCAACGCCGTTCACGAGCTTCAGATCGTCGACCATGCGCTTCGTCACGAAATTGAGGACGGCAGGGCCGGCGACGAAGCCGCACACGAGATAGCCCGTGAGTCGCGGCAGGCGGACGCCGCTGAACATCGTCCCCATCTGGAGCGACGCGAGGAGCACGAAGCCGAACGCGAGCGCCGCGCCCGAACCGACCAGCGACGTCTCGTTCGGCAGGAACGAGCACGCCGCCGCGATGAGGACGACGACGATCGCGAGGAGGAAGAGCGCGCGAATCACGGCGCGCCTCCGCTCGGACCGCCGACGCCGGGATCGGTCGGGAAGTGCGGAACGGGCGGCGGGGGCGGCGCGCCCGCGGGGACGAACGCGGGCGGCGCGGGCGGGGTCATCGACGCCATCGACGGGCTGCGCAAGTCGGCGAACGAGAGGCCGCCGCGCACGCGGACGATGAGCTGCACCGTGAGCTCCGTCAGCACGGCGCCGCCGATGCACGCGGTCATGAGCCACGGCATGCTCACGGCGCCTTCCGCTTGTTTGTAGAGCGTCGCGTAGCTCACGATCGTCGCGATCGCGATCGGCGATTGCGGCGACAGCGCGAGGCCGAGCGTCTGCGCGTCGGGAAGCTCCGCGGGGCAGGCGGCCTTCGCGGCGTACGCGCCGCCGATTTTTCCGGCGATGCGCGCGAACACGAACGCCGGCACGAGCAGCCATCCTTGCCACGCGGTCGGATCCCAGAGCGCGCCCGCGATGAGAAGGAAGATGAGATAGAGCGGCCGCTCGACTTGCACGATCGTCTCTTTGAGCTCCTTTTGCTGTTTGTGCGGCAGGTTCGTGAGGAGCGCGCCCGCGATCGCGCACGCGACGAGCGGCGAGATGCCGAGATAGCCGCTCATGCCTGCCGAGAGCGCGACCGCGCCGAGCAGATACGCGACGTCCTCCGGAATGCTGGTCGCGCTGCGAACGAGCAGGTACGTGAGGAGACCGAGCACTCCGCCGAGCCCCATCGTGACGAACAGCCACGCGATGTGCGGGAGCTTCCACGCCGCGTACGCATCGGTCGGTCGAAAGAACGCGCAGACGAGCGCGAGGACGACGACGCCCGCGACGTCGTTCAGCTGCGTGACGCGCGCGACGACCGACGCGCCGATCGAGCCGGAGGTTCGCGCGATCGCGACCGCCGCCACGGGCGCGGCTGGCGCGGCGCACGCTCCGAGCGCGAGCGCGTCGCGGAGCGACGCACGACCGAGCGCGTGCGACAGCTGCTCGCCGAGCGGCGTCGCGCCGCCGAACGACCAGCTCGTGTCCATGCTGACGAGCGCCAACGTGCACACGAGCGCCGTCGTCGCGAACGGGATCGCGCTCTCGGCGAAGACGACCGCGCCTATCTTGTCCGGCAGCGTGTCGAGCTCGCGCACCTCGAACTGCATTCCGACGACGAACCCGAGCCACCCGAGGCCGAACTCGAGCGCCGGTCGCAGATCTTGAACGACGTCGTCGGTGAGAATGCCGACCGCGGGGATGCGGAAGATCACGCCCATCAGCAAGAACGGCAGGCCGCTCGACAAGAGCACGGTGAGACCGAGGCGACGCTCGACGCGGCGAACGAGCGGATGCGCGGCGAGCACCGCGAGCACCAGCGCCAGCGCGAGCCCGAGGACGACGCGAAGCAGCCCCGTATGCGACGACGCCGCGCCGAGCTCCGGTGGCGCAGCGGGCTCGCCGATCGCGAGGACACTCGCGCCGAAGACGGTGTCGAGCGTCATCGACGAAGAGTATCGTCGAGCGCGAGCTCACTGTCAGCTCACGAGTCGGCGCGAGGCGGCGCGCGCGCGCTCAGCCGACGAGCCGCTCGCGTCGTCCCATCGCGAGCGCGCTCCGCGCGTGCGCGTCCGGCGGCGACGCGAAATCGCTCCGCGTCGGAATGCCGTCGACGACGAGCGCCATCGTGCACGGCGCGCCTTCCCACGCCCACTCGATGAAGCACGGCAGCGTGATCTCCACGCCGCTCACCGCGTCCGCGACGCGCACGATCACGCGCGACCCCACGGCCATTCGCGTCGCGCTCGCGACGAGGAGCGCCGCGGCCGACACGTTGCGGATCTCGATCGGCGTGATCGCCCCTTCTCCGATGATCTGCGCGGGCAGCGCGCCTCGCGTTCGCTGCACCGGCCCAGCTTCCGGCAGCTTGAAGTCACCGGTCACGAGCTGCATGAGCGACAAGAGCTCGATCTGCTCTTGCGGAGCGAGCGGCTGACCGAGCGTCGCGTGCCGCGCTTTCAGCTCCCAGAAGCGCACGAGGAAACCAAGCTTCTCGATCACGGAGTTCCCTTCGGAGACGGACATGTGCGAATGAATTCGGCCGGTGGTTTTGTCGCACCCGAAATGGGTGAGCACGATCGACGATTTGTGCAGCGCTCGTGCCATCGGCCTCGTGATTGAGACGGGCGAGCAGGCCTGAAGTTTTGCGAGCAGGTCCAATCGAATGCGCGCGCGCGTGTGGGTGCTGGAGCGCGAATGCAGCGGAAAAGATGGACGTCGCGCGCGCACGCCGTGACCGCGGCGCCATGCGGCCGCGCGTACGCATGCGGGAACCGGCGGCGGTGTAGGTCGGTCGCTTTTTGCGCTCGAGGTGGACGGATGATCCACGCCTCTACGACTTGCCGCGTCGGTCGAGTAGGATCGCACCTACATGGCTCGCGTGCTCGCATTGCTCGCGCTTCTCTCGCTCGGCTGCGCGACGCAACGCGTGTCGCTCGCAGGCGGACCGCGCGAGTACGTCGCGTCGGACTATCCGCAAGTCCTCAAGCGTTGGACGCGCACCGAGAGCCTCGTCGTCCTCTACGATCTCGACGACAAGCTGACGGTGACGGCGACGTTCGAGTCGTACGATTTTCGTTGGGCGTACGTCGTCAAATACGCAAGCGACTATCGCCTCACCGTCGAGCAGCGCCGCGAGCTCCTCGCGAAGGCGCTGCGCGACACCGAGGAGACGCACGAGTTCTACGTCGCGCTCTACGGAACGAATCACCGCTGGACCGATTTGACCAAGCCGACGAGCGCGTGGGTCGTGCGCTTGATCGACGATCTCGGAAACGAGACGGCGCCGCGCAAGATCGAGCTCATCGATCGGCCGGGCGCGATCGAGCGGAGATATTTTCCGTACACGACGGTGTGGCGCCAAGTGTTCCGCGTCCGCTTTCCGCGGACGACGCCCGACGGACGGCCGACGATCGCGCCGAACGCGCGATGGTTCGGCCTGCGCTTCGCGGGCGCGGAGGGAAATCAGGAGCTGCGTTGGGAGCTCGAGGAGAGCGATCAGCGCGCGGCGATCGCCGGGCCGACGCTACATGCCCGCGAAGATCTCGAGCAGCGGCGGACACGTCACGAGTAGCTCCTGCGCGGTCGCGCGGTCCGCGGTCATGACGAGCGCGCCGCCTTTGCCCGCGCGCGCGGTCGATGGCGCTTTGCCGCCGCCGAGCACTTCGGTCGCGAAGAGGAACTCGCCGGGATCGAGCGACGACTCGACGGCTTCGCCGTGAACGAGCTCGATCTCGCCGGCGCCGACGACGACGAGGCCCGGCACCGGCTTGCCTTGCTCGACGACGACTTCGCCTTCTTCGAGCGCGCGCAGCGCGAGGCGGCCGGTGACGAGGCCGCGAAGGCTCGCGTCGAGGCGCTCGCCGAGCGGCCCCATCGTCACGCCCGCGAGCGCTTGCACTTGGTTCGCGGCGGAGCGCAGATCGTCTTCGACCCACGGGCACGTGCGGAACGCTTCTTCGACCGCCTCGTCGTTCCACGTCGCGACGCGCGCGCCGTCCGACGCGCAGAGCAGGCGGATCGGGACTTTGTGGTCGAGCGTGCCGCGCGCGCGCAAGACGGCGCCCCGCTCGAGGCGATGCGCCGGCGCGTCGACGATCGTCGCGGCGACGTCTACGCTTCCGTCGAGGACGAGGACGAGCGCGAACGCGGAGACTTCTTCTTCGCGCGCGAGCGACGTGAGCGTCGCGGCGCCCGCGAACGCCGCGCGCGCGTCGTCGGGGAGGTCCGCGAACGCCTCCACGGTCGCGAGATCGATCGCGCCGGGCGCGGCTTCTGCCGCGGGCTTCGGTGTCTCCGGCGCGGCGCTCGGTGGCTCGGCGGCGGGCTTCGGTGCGTCGGTCGTGGGCGGCTTCGCGCGCGGCGGAAGCGGCGGGGGCTTGCGCGCGGGCACGGGCGGTGGCGCTGCGGGCGCGGCCGCAGGCGGAGGCACGGGCGCCGGCGGAGGAACCGGCGGCGGCGGAGGAACGGGCGGCGGAGGCGCCCCCGATCGCATCGCCGGAGGCGGCGCGCTCGTCACGACGTCCGCTTGATCGGACGACTCCGCGTGCGTCGCCTCGCGCACCGGCACCGCGATCTCGCGACGAGCCGGCTCGCCCTCCGATTCGGCCCACGGATCGAGCATCCCCGCGTGCGCCTCGGCCGCCGTCTTCGGCTCCACGTCGGGGATCGATCGCGGACGCGTGCGCACCTCGGGCTGCGGCGGCTCGGACGGCGGCTTCTGCGTCATCACGGGCGGCGGCGGCACGCCGCTGTCGCGCGGAACGAGCGTGTCCTCCGGCGACGCGGCAGGCGGCGTCATCGCGGTCGGCGCGGCGCTCTGCTCCGGCGGGAGCGTGTCCTCGACGTTCACGAGATCGATCGACATCGGCACGGCCGACTCGCGCGCGACCTCCGCGATCTCGATGTCGACTTGCGAGCGGCGCAGCAAATCCTCGACCGCGTCGGTCGATCCCGGCGGCCCGTGGCTCGGCGGCGAGGGCGCGCCCGAACCGGACGGCGCGTTCTGCGCGATGAACTCCGCGAGCTCCGCCGCGTCGCGCGCGAGCGCGAGCGCGCGATCGTCGTCCTCCGCTTCGCCCGCGGCTTGCGCCGCGCGACGCAGCCATACGATCGCGTCGACGCGCTCGTTGCGCTTCCAGAGCGCCTCGGCCGTCTGGAGCGCCCAAGCGACGTCCTCTGCATCGGAGTCGAGTGCGGGCGGGATCCCCACCATGGGCGCGGTATTCGTAACACGCACGCGCCTCTCAGGGCGCGAAGAAGTAAACCTTGCCGTCGTCCGAACCGACGACGAGGCTACCGTCCGACAGGAGCGTGAGCGGCGCGTCGACGTCGCCGCCGGTCAGGTAGCGCCAGCGGAGCGCTCCGCTCGCGTCGATGACGTACACCGCGTCGTCCTGCCCTCCGAACGCGAGCGCGAAATCGTCGTCCTCGAGCGCGCCGCCGTGAACGCCGAAATCGCGCGCGCCCGTACCCGCGATCGCGAACGCTCCTCGAGCCGCGCCGTCCGCCGCGACGCGAATCTGCCGCGGTGACGGTCCGTACACGCCCGCGAGCACGTCGCCGTTGCGCGCGACCGACAGCGCACCGCGCACGTAGCCGCCGACCTTCGTGCGCCACGCGATCGCGCCGTCCGCGCCGAGCTTCACGATCTCGCCGCCGTCGGTGCCGACGAAGATCGATCCGTCGTCGCCGATCGCCGGCGCGCCGTCGACGTCCGCGCCGAGATCGACCGACCACGCGAGCTTGCCCGCGTCGAGCGCGTACACGCGGTTGTCCTGCGATCCGACGATCACTCTTCCGTCGTCGGCGATCGCTGGCGAGGTGAAGATCTTCTTCTTCGCCTGAAAGCGCCACGCGACGTCGCCCGTCGGACGCGCCGCGATGACGTTCGTGCCGGCGGCGAAGACGACGTTGCCGTCTTTGCCGATCGCCGCGCCCGTGTCCGCGTCGCTCGGCGTGTCGAGCCTCCACTTCGTCCGCCCGTCCGGCGCGATCGCGACGAAGCGCTTCGCGTCGACGCCGACGTAGATCGTCCCGTCGTCCGCGACACATGGTGTGCTGTACACACGATCGCCGAGCGCGACGCTCCACTTCTTCTTCCCGTCGCGCCCGAGGGCGGTGACGCTTCCGTCGTGCGACGCGACGTAGAGCGTCTGCTCGTCGAGCGACGCGGTCACTTGCGCTTCGATCGGCCCGCCCGCCGCGTACGTCCACGCGAGCTTCGCCTCGCGCGGGAGCTTGCCGCGCGCGCGGTGCGTTCGCCGCGCGTCCGCGTGGAGCATCCGCCACGGCTTCTCCGCGACGCGCGCGCTCGTGCTTCCTTCCGGCGCCGGCGCGCCCAGCCCCGCCGACGCGGACGCCGACGGCGCGACCTCGATCGTCGGCGCGCTCGACGACGCGACCGGAAACGTCGCGACGACCTTCGGCCGACCCACGCGCCACCGCACGATCGCAGCCGTCGCCACGATCGCGACCAACACGACGAGCGGCGCCGTCCGCCCCCGACCCGCCCCCAAAATCTTCAGCGAAGCTTCCGCGCCGCCTTGATGCGCCGCTCGGACTCGCGCGCCTCGGGGATGCCGATCGCGTGCGGAAGCTCGCCCGGAAGTCTTCGTGCGAGCCAACCGATGAGCGTCAGCCCCGCGGTGCGTGTCGTTTCGGGCATCGACGGATCACGAATCACGCGCGAGATCTCGTTGATCAGGCGCGCCCGCTCATTCTCGTCTCCCACTCGACAACCTCCGGCGTGAGCTCGTCTCACTTCGCTCACCGGTGCAGGCGGTTCAGCCGTGTCGGTTGAGGCCCCACCCCCAACCGCGCGAGCAGAGTTTACCCGTTTCTCGCTGTCCGTCGAATTTGGCTTCCTCGCTGGCTGCCGCGCGAAACGAAAATCCGAGTCGTCCATCCGCTCATCTCCTAGGCACATCTGCCGGGGACGTGACCGTGGGTCGAGGAGAGGCGGGTCTAGCGCCTTCCGTGCAACGTACAAGTCCCAAGTGCGTGTCTCACGCGCTCTGGATGCACGAATTTTCGGCCCGATCCATGCAGTGTCAGTCGCATCCCGACTCGCTCGGCTCGCGGGGCCCCCGACGCGCATCAAATGGCGTCGACGAGGACCTCGCGATCCTTCGCGCCGTTCGCCGGGCCGACGAGGCCGCGCCGCTCCATCATCTCGACGATGCGCGCCGCGCGGTTGTAGCCGAGGCTCAGCTTTCGCTGCAGCCACGACGTCGAGCAGCGCCGCGTCTCGGTCACGACGCGCACGGCGTCGTCGTACATCGGATCCTGCTCGGCATCGTCCATGTCGTCCGCGGCGGCGTCGTCGTCGCGCGGCTTCAAGATGTTGTCGTCGTAGATCGGCTCGCCCTGCGCGCGCAGGTGCTCGGTCACGACGTTCACTTCTTCTTCGCTCACCCACGGGCACTGCACGCGCTTCGTGTCGTTCGTGCCGTTCAACTTAATGAGCATGTCGCCCTTGCCGAGCAAATGCTCCGCGCCTTGCTCGTCCAAGATCGTTCGCGAGTCGACGCGCTGCGAGACGCGGTAAGCGATCCTCGTCGGGAAGTTCGCTTTGATGATGCCGGTGATGACGTCGACGCTCGGACGCTGCGTCGCCAAGATGACGTGCATGCCCGCCGCGCGCGCCTTCTGCGCGAGGCGCGCGACCGCGGCCTCCACTTCCTTTCCTTGCGTCATCATCAAGTCGGCGAACTCGTCGACGACGATCACGATGAACGGGAGCGGCTCCGGAAGCGGCGCGGTTCCTTCGTCGCTCCCTTCGGCCGGCTTCACCGCGTCGGTGAATCCGTTGACGTCCTTCGCGAGCACGGTGCGCGGCGCCGGATTTTTGATCTCGCCGCTCCGAACGCGCGACACCCAGTTGTTGTACGTGCCGATGTTCTTCGTGCCTGCGTCGGCGAAGAGTTGATAGCGGCGCTCCATCTCGTCGACCGCCCACTTGAGCGCGGTCGCCGCTTGCTTCATGTCGGTCACGACCGGAAGGAGCATGTGCGGGATGCGATCGAAGGGCGCGAGCTCGACGACCTTCGGATCGATCATGAGCATGCGCAGCTCCTCGGGCGTGCGCCGATAGAGGAGCGACGTGAGCATCACGTTCAAGCCGACGCTCTTTCCCGCGCCGGTCGCGCCGGCGACGATCACGTGCGGCATCGACGCGAGGTCCGCGTACACCGGCGCGCCGAGAATGTCGCGCCCGAGAACGACCGGGAGCGGAACGTCGAGCGACTGGAAGCGCCGATCCTCGATGAGATCGCGCAAGCTCACCGGCACGCGCCGTTCGTTCGGCACCTCGAAGCCGATGCGGTTCTTCCCTGGAATCGGCGCGACGATGCGCACGGTGCGCGCGAGCGCGAGCGCGAGATCGTCCGCGAGCCCCGCGACCTTCGACACCTTCGTTCCCGGCGCGGGCGACACCTCGTACGTCGTGACCGTCGGCCCCGGAAGGATGTCCTCGACTTTGCCCTGCACGCCGTAGTGCGCGAGCGTCTGCACGAGCTTCTCGGCCGTCTGAAAGAGCTTGTCCTTGTCGATCGCGAGGTTCGGATCGACCTTCGCGGCCACGAGGAAATCGATGGACGGGAGCTCGAACGACTGCGGCACCGGCGCGGGCGGAACGAGCTTCGCGCGCTCGGTCTCTTTCGCGAGCGCGGCGCTCGTGTCGACGATCGTCGGCTCCTTCGGCGCGCGCTGCTTTCGCGTCTTCTTCGCGGTCGCTTCGGCCGCGGCCTCCGCGAGATCCGGATCCGGGAGCGGAAGCTGGATCGGCTCCATCGCCGCTTCGATCGGATCCGGCGTCGCCTTCGCGGCCGGCGGCGTCGCCGCCGCGACGTCGCTCTTCTCTTCTTTCGGCTCCTTCTTCTTGCGCGGAGCGCGCTTCTTCGGCGCTTCTTTGGCGATGGCTTCGGCGACGCCGCACGCTTCGCCGAGATCCATCTCTTCGGCGGGCAAGACCGCGATCGTCGCTTCCGCGCCGCGCGTGTCGCCGATCTTCGGCAGCGCGTCCGCGCGCTCCTTCTCTTTGCGTCCGCGTTCGAGCTCGCGCGCCGCGCTCCACGCTTCGGCGACGCTCTTCGCGGCGCCAGCAGTCACCGCCGCGCTCTTCGCGCTCCACGTCGCGATGTTCCGCGCGAGCGTGATGAACGAGAACGTCGCGCGCCCGATCAGGATCAACCCGAGCGCCGCGAACCCGACGAGAAACGATCCGATCGTCGAGAACAAAGATCGCCCGAGCTCGCCGAAGAGCTCACCGACGACGCCGCCCGCCGCGTGCGTTCCGAACGCGGTCTTCCCCGGCCACCCGACTTGCACGAGCGCCGCCGCGAGCACGACGATCAGCAAGTCGCCTGCGAGGCGCGCGGGCGTCGCGTTGTTCTTCGTGTGGCGCACGAGAGGAATGCCGAGCAAGACGAGCTCGAGCGGGAGCGCCCACGCGACGACGCCGACGAGCAGCACGAGCCCGCGCGCGCAGAGCTCGCCCACCGGCCCGACCCAGTTCTCTCCGGGCGGCGTCACGCTCGCAGTCGCGTCGCCGTGCGGCGGGTCGCCCGCGTACGACGCCAGCGCGAGCGCGATGAACACCGCGAACGTCCACATGAGGAGCGCCGCGACCTCGCGACCGCGCCCATGCACACCGGCGTCGCGCCCGATGACGGTCGCGACTCGTTGGTTCGAAGGGACCGGCGTCGAAGCGTCAACGCCTCGGCGCGGAACGAAGAGCGGGATCGCCATTCCTACGTTATCCTACATAGGAACCTACGACGATGCCTTGATAATCGTCAACTTTCGACGCTGTTTCCGCGCCGCTCGTCGTACCATCGGTCCGGCGCGCCGATACTGGGCGGCGTCGCATCGATTCCGTTAGGATGGGCGACCGCTCGGTGAAGCCGGCCGTGCGTGACCGTGAAAGCATCGTGAGGAGACAGGCGACCAGATGCGCGAGCGAGCCGTAGGGGTGAGGGCCCGGGCGAAGTCGACTTGGTTGGCGTGGGTGGGCGTCGCGGCGTTGGCGTGCACGGCGATGACCGGCACGCTGACGACGGGATGCGCGGTGAGCGAGAGCGACATCCGCCATTGGGAGCTGACGGAAAGCGGCCCCGAGAAGCTCTACGCCGTGATGACGCACGACAAGTACGCGTGGCCGCTCCGTTACGAAGCGGCGATGTCGCTCGTGCGGATGAAGCCGCGCGCCGGACAGCACGTCGGCCTCGAGACGCTGCTCAAAGCGCTCGAGAGCAAGGACGCGCTCACGCCGACCGCGCGCGACAAGATCGTCAACGACATCGGCCCGAAGATCATCGAGCAGATGCAGCAGAAGCCGGTGACGCTCGCGGACGGGAACATGCTCGACCCGTCGGTGCCGTACAAAGACGCCGCGTACGGCTTGCTGACGGAGCCGTCGCTCGTGAGCGACGACAAGCTGAAGACGGATTTGACCAACGCGGTGGCCGCGTGGGTGCAGTCCGATTTCGAGACGCGCCTCGACAACCGCGCGCAGGCGTACGGCGTCGAGCAAATCATGCGCGCGCTCGGCTCGCCGGCGGTGAAGGCGCTGCCGAGCTACATCCGCGAAGAGTCGGCGAAGGTCGATCGCCTTTCGCAGCTCATCGCGGAGATCGGCGACGACGAGACGAAGAAGAAAGGCTCCGAAGCGCTCGTCGCGCTCGGAAAACTCATCGACTCGAAGGAGTGGATGGACAAAGCGCGCCAGACGGTCAACGAAGCCAACGCGAAGGCGAAGGCGGCGAACCCGGCGATGCCCGACGTCACGCCCGCGCAAGTCGATCAGCAGCTCAAGGATTTCCAGAAGGGCGAGCTCGAGAAGATCTTCGGCAGCATGAAGAAGGTCGGGCAGCGTCCGATCATCGAGTGGCTGCTCACGTACGCCGCCGATCAGAGCAAGACGCCGGATCTCCGCAAGGCGGCGATCGCGGCGCTCCAGGGCAACCTCGACAAGAACAACCAGAGCGACGTCGATCGCTTCTTCAACATCGTCAAAGACGACAAGAACCCGGACGAAGTTCGCGGCCTCGCGCTCGAGCGCATGGGCGAGCTGTCGAAGGACTTCGTCGTGCCGAAGCTCTACTCGCTCTTCGACGGGAAGAAGTGGCAGGTGCGCCTCGATGCGGGACGCAAGCTCATCGAGATCTTGAAGCCGATGGACGAGAAGGCCATCGCCGAGTTCATGAAGCACCTGCCGCAGACCAAAGATCAGAAGATGGGACGCAACGAGCCCGTCGTCTTCGGCGCGAGCATGGCCGGCATGGAGGCCGTCGGCGGCAAGAAGCCGGCGGATGTGCTCAACACGTATCTCCAAGCGAAGGAGATCGGTCCGCGCCTCACCGCCATCGGTCAGTACTGGGGGAAGAAGAAGGACGACGCGAAAGCGATCATGTCGCTTCAAGACGACGCGACGCCCGTGCCCAAGTGCGACGACGCCGACAAGTGCGGTTGGGAATGTCAGGTCCCGAAGCCGGGATCGAAGGACATGGAGACGAAGAAGATCACGACCGTCGGCGAGTTCGTTAAGTGGTGCGTGATTCCGTCGCTCGAGTGAGACGAGGAGAGACGCGCTTTCGAGCGCGCATTTGTGCTTTATTGACTCTGGAATCGCCTCTCGCGGTATTTTTGTAGATGGCCAGGTAATTGAGATGAGCTCGGACCCGAACAAGAAGAGCGCACGCAACTTCCAGTGCCGCGACGTGCTTTGGGAGACGTTCGAGCAGATGGCGCGCGAGCTCGAGTGCAGCGTCGATTACCTCATCAACGAGGCGATGAAGCAGTACGCACGTCAGCGCAGCTACGGATCGCGGACGCCGTTTCCGGGCGCGCAGCGCGGGGTGGAAGCGCCCCCGACGAATCAGATGAACCCGCCGTCGAGCGGCGGTGGCTTTGCTCCCGCCGCGGCGCCTCCGATGTCGCCGCCGCAGCGTGGTGGAGGCGGGCAGCTTCCGCCGCCGCCGGCGCGCGTGCCCCCGCCGCCGATGCGCGGCGGTGGTGGTGGCGGCGCATTGCCGATGCCGCCGCCGCCCGCCGCGGCGCGCGGTGGAGGTGGTGGGTTGCCGATGCCGCCGCCGCCGGGCCGCGGTGGAGGAATGCCGATGCCGCCGCCCGCGGGCGCCCGCTCCGCGCCGCCGCCCGCTCCGCCGCGCAGCGTGCCGCCGCCGCTCCCGCGCGGCGGATCGCAGATGCCGTCGCTTCAGCAGCCGCCGAGCCACAACGGCTTCCCCGGCGTGCCGTCGCACGGCGCGACCTTGAGCGTCGTCTATCAGAACGAGAAGGTGCCGGTGACGAAGGATCGCTTCGTGATCGGCCGCGGAAAGCAATCGAGCGATCTGACGCTGAAGGATCCGAACGTCTCGCGTCAGCACGCGATGATCGAATTTCAGAACGGCGTCTATTTCATGGTCGACATGGGATCGACCAACGGCGTCGAGTACAACGGGCAGCGCATCGCGCGGAAACAAATCGCCGAGGGCGACGTTTTCCGGATTTGCGATCACGATCTCATCTTCACGTACCGCTGAGCGCGGCCGCGGCGCGCGGGTGACGACATGAAGCGGCCCGATTTGCGTCCGATGCGCGTGCTTCCGATGCTGGAAGAGCGGCGCAGCACGCTCGAGAAATGCGTCTTCTGCCCGAAGCTGTGCCGGAGCGCGTGCCCGGTGTCGAACGCCGAGCCGCGCGAGACGATCACGCCGTGGGGGAAGATGTCGATGGCGTACTTCGCGGCGCACGGGGACGTGCCGCTCGACGCGTCGCACGCCGCTCCGGCGTGGGCGTGCACCGGATGCATGGCGTGCCGCGAGTCGTGCGACCACAAGAACGACGTCGCGTCGACGCTCGTGATGGCGCGCGCGGGGCTCGCGGCCGCGAACGTCGCGCCCGAGGGGGCAAAGCGGACGATCGCGCGCTTCGCGGATCACGAAGAGGCGACGCGGCAGGCCGTGCGCGAGCTCCTCGCGCATCCCGCGGTGCGGAGCGACGCGCGCGACGCTTTGTTGATCGGATGTAGCTATGCGCGCGGCGCGGTGGAAGAGGCGAAGCACGCGATCGACGCGGCGAGCGCGCTCGTGCGCGGGCCGGTGGCGCTCGTGGAGGCGTGCTGCGGGATTCCGCTCGCGCTCGCGGGCGCGGGCGGCGGGTTCGTGCGGCAAGCGCAGCAGTTCGCGCGCGAAACGAAGCGCGCGCGCACTCTGCTGGTCGTGGACGCGGGGTGCGCGATGGCGCTGCGCGTCCGTTACGAAGAGGTCGGCGTGAAGCTCGCGCCGAAGGTCGAGCTTCTCGTCGAGCGGGCAGCGGAGTCGCTCGGCGATTTGTCGATCGCCGCCGAAGCCAACGACGAGCCGGTGCGCTACCACGATCCGTGTCAGCTCGGGCGCGGGCTCGGGATCTACGAGGCGCCGCGCGCGGTGCTCACGCGCGCGCTCGGTCGTGCGCCGGACTAATTCATCGCGAACCGCGAGCGCGCCGCGTGCTCCGGCGCGGGCGGCCTGTTGCCGGCGACGATGCCCGCGACGTCGCGCGCGATCGCCGACGCGCGCTTGAACGATCACGAAGAGAGCGGCGGCGGCCGCATCGTGACGGCGTGCGCGTCGAGCCTCATCGCGATGCGCCGTCGCGGCGCGCCCGTGGACGACATCGTCACGTGGATTGCGCGCGCGGCGCGGCCTTGGCGCGCGGTGTGAGCCGTGCGCGCGTCGATTCCGAACGCGGCGCCAGCGCGCTCCACCATCGCGACGCGCGTCCTCGCGTCGTTCGCGATCACGGTGCTCGCGTTCGCGTTCACCGTCGGCTGGGGGATCATCGCGCAGCGGCGCGCGGCCGACGACAGCGTCGAGCTCGCGCGCGGATACCTGCCGGTGTCGCTCAAGCTCGGGCAGCTTCGCGCGACGCAGGCGACGCTCTCGACGCTCGTCGACGGCATTCCGGACGAGCGCAACGCGGTGTCGACGCGCATCGTGCTCGAGACGCTCGCGAGCGCGCGGCGCGCGAAGTTCGTCGAGACGCGCACGGCGATGACGCAAGGGCTGACCGCGGTCGGAAGCGCGGAGACCCAGAGGCTCGCCGCGTCGCTCGCGGCGGAGATCGATTCGATCGAGAACGCGCTCGCCGACGATCGCGCGATGTTCGAGCAGCTGTTCGACGCGGTCGCCGCGGGCGACAAGGACGGCGTGAACCGCGTCCTCGTGTCGCTCGGCGCGATCGAGCACGACGCCGACAAGCGACTGCACACAGTCGCGGATCGGTTGACGACGTCGATGGACGAGCTCTCGTCGGCGGCGAACGCGCGCGAGCGCCGCGCGATTTACGCGCTCGTCATCTTGGCGGTGCTGACGCTCGCGGTCGGAGTCGCGGTGTCGCTCCACACGCGGCGCTTGCTGGCGCCGCTCGCGCGCGTGACCGAGCGCGCGCAGGCGGTCGCGCGCGGCGATCTCGAGCCGCGCGAGGTCGTCGCGTCGGACGACGAGATCGGTCAGCTCGCGACGGCGTTCGAGAAGATGGTCGCGGGCGTCGCGCGCGCGCAGGCGCTCGCGCTGTCGAACGAGCGGCTCGCGGCGATCGGAAAAATGGCCGCGCACGTCACGCACGAGATTCGCAATCCGCTCTCGTCGATCGGCCTCAACATGGAGCTGCTCGAAGAGGAGCTCGCCGGCGACGGCCGCGACGAGTCGCGCGCTCTTCTCAAAGCGATCAAGCGCGAGGTCGAGCGACTCGAGCACCTCAGTGAAGAGTATCTGCGCGTCGCGCGCTTGCCGTCGCCGCGCATGGAAGCGGACGACGTCGCCGCGGCGGTGCGCGAGATCGTCGCGTTCGCGCGGCCCGAGATCGAGCACGCCGGATGCACCGCGGAACTCCACGTCGAGGAGAAGCTCCCGCCGGCGCTCTTCGACGAATCGCAGTTGCGGCAAGCGCTCCTCAATTTGCTCCGCAACGCGCGCGAAGCGATGAGCAAAGGCGGACCGATCGACGTCGGCGTGAAGGCCGAAGGAATGAGCGTCGTCGTGAGCGTCGACGATCGCGGCGGCGGCATCCCCGAGGAAATCCGCGCGCGCGTCTTCGATCCGTTCTTCTCGACGAAGGGCGAAGGCACGGGCCTCGGCCTCGCGATCACGCGGCACATCGTCGAAGCGCACGGCGGCTCGGTGACCTGCCACGCGCGTGACGGCGGCGGCACGAGCTTACGGATCGCGCTGCCGATCGCGCCGGCGCGCGCGTCGCTTCCGGCCGGCGAAAGCGCGCGGCGCATGGCAAGGTGACTTTCTCGCCGGCGCGATGTAGACGGCGAGGATGGCTCGCCACGATGGTCGCACGCTCGACGCGCTCCGCCCCGTCGAGATGGTCACCGGTTTTCACCGGCCCTCCGAAGGCTCCGTCCTCTACCGCGCCGGCGGCACGGTCGTGCTGTGCACGGCGTCCGTCGACGAGACGGTGCCGAAGTTCCTCGAAGGAAAGAACAAGGGCTGGCTCACGGCCGAGTACCAGATGCACCCGCGCGCGAACCCGAAGCGGCAGGATCGCGACGGGCGCAAAGGTCCGCTCGGCGGACGCACGCAGGAGATCCAGCGGCTCGTCGGGCGCGCGCTCCGCGCCGCGATCGATCTCGACAAGCTCGGGCCGCGCACGATCACGATCGACTGCGACGTGCTCGAAGCCGACGGCGGGACGCGCACGGCGAGCGTCACCGGAGGGTTCGTCGCGCTCGCGCTCGCGCTGTGGAAGGTGCGGGGCGCGCTTACGACGCGCGTGCTGCGCGAGCCGGTCGCGGCGACGAGCGTCGGGCACCTCGACGACGTCGGGCTCGCGCTCGATCTCGTCTACGTCGAAGACTCGCGCGCGCGCGTCGATCTCAACGTCGTCGCGAC
>Ga0100403_1002229_pt1 | contig 15831 bp, 16 predicted proteins | sample CryGeymet201501t_FD_83663 | JGI IMG/M metagenome (GOLD analysis project Ga0100403, IMG submission 83663) | Groundwater microbial communities from Crystal Geyser aquifers in Utah, USA - Crystal Geyser metaG 2015-01t | ecosystem: Environmental > Aquatic > Deep subsurface > Groundwater | place...
TCGGGATGGGCGCGGCGGCCGCCGCGGGTTGCTCGTCGAGCAGCAGCGGTCCGACGAACGGCGACGCCTCCGCGGCTGCGGACGGGAGCGGGTCGCACGACTCGTCGACCGGCGGTGACTCCGCGACGGGCGACGACGCGTCGGCGGACGGCTCACCGCACCTCGACGGGTCGAGCGCCGACGCGTGTCTCGGCTGGGCGCCTTGCTGCTGAAGAAGAAACGCGGCGCGCAATCGCCATGGTGGGCGCGCGCCGCACGCGACGCGAAGTCGTTCGAAGACGTCGTCGATCCCGTCATCGAGGAGACGCCGCCGGAGTCGCGCGCGAAGCTAGCCGCCATTTGGCAGAAGCGCGCGGGCCTCGAGCTGCGCGTGGCCGCGGGGTTCTCCTCTATGGGCCTCGAGCTCTTCGAGCACGGCGCGACGCAGATGGTCTACGAGATGGTCGGCCAAGCGGTGCGCGACGAGATCCATCACGCGCAGATCAGCGCCGAGATGGCGGCGAAGTACCGCAAGGACGCGCCGATCTGGCCCGAGCCGGAGCCGACGCACGTTCCGCCGTTCGCGCCGACCAAAGGCGCGATGCACGCGACGCTCTACGTGATCGCCCAATCTTGCATCAACGAGACGGTGGCGTGCGGCGTCCTCGAAGCCGCGATGGCGCAGTCGAAGAGCCCGCTCGCGCGCGCGGCGTACGCGTCGATCCTCGCCGACGAGATCGATCACGCGCGCGCCGGTTGGGCGCACCTCGCGTCTTCGTACGTGACGCCGCAGATGAAGCGCGCGCTGCCGAAGTGGCTCGAGCATCTTCACGCGGTGAAGCTCCGCGAGCTCGTCGAAGAAGACGGGCCGCTCCCCGGAGAGCACTTCGCCGAGCACGGGATGCTCACGCGCGCGCAATCGCGCGGCGTCGTGCACGCGACGCTCGTCGACGTGATCATTCCGGGGTTTCGCCGCGCCGGGATCGACGCGACGCTCCTCGAGAAGTGGGCCGCGAAGGCGTTCGCAGAAAAATCCGCTTTGCCACGAATCGACGGCCCGTAGCCTGCGCGGCCATTCGCAAGTGGTACCTTTTCTCTCGGAGGAACAAATGCGAACGCCGTACCGCGCACTCGCCGTCGTCGTCGTCTCCGCGTTCGCGACCGCCGCCGCGCCCGGCTGCGGCAGCAGCGATGACGGCTCGCAGTTCGGGCATCCCGGAGACGACGGCGACGGTGGACTCATCTTCGGCGACGGCGCCTTCGGCGACGACGGCCCCTGCATCGGCATCTCGTGCAACGTCGCGTCGTGCACCGGCGGAGGATCGACGACGGTGAGCGGCACCGTGTACGCGCCGACGAGGAACAACCCCGATCCCTTGTACAACGCAATCGTCTACGTCCCGAACGCGCCGCTCGAGCCGTTCCCGGCGGGCGTGTCGTGCGACAAGTGCGGCGCGCTGACGTCGGGCAAGCCGATCACGACGACGCTCACCGGACCGGACGGCAAGTTCACGCTGAAGAACGTGCCGACGGGCACCGACATCCCGCTCGTGATCCAGCTCGGACGATGGCGGCGGCAGGTGAAGATCCCGATGGTGACGTCGTGCACGAACACCGCGGTGCCCGCGGAGCTCACGCGTCTCCCGCGCAACAAAGCGGAAGGCGACATCCCGAAGCACGCGGTGTCGACCGGCGGCGCGGACGCGCTCGAGTGCGTGCTGCGCAAGATGGGGATCGACGACGCGGAGTTCACCCTTCCGCGCGGCGACGGGCGCATTCATCTCTACGAACAGAACGGCGCGACGATGCCCGGCATCCCGCCCGCTTCGGACTTGTGGAGCAACGTCCCGACGCTCAGCCAGTACGATCTCGTCATCCTCGACTGCGAGGGCGCGCAGAACGACAAGCCGCCGGCGGCGCAGCAGAACATCATCCAGTACACGTCGGCCGGCGGGCGCGTCTTCGCGAGCCACTACAGCTACGTGTGGCTCTACAACGACGCGCCGTTCAGCGGAACGGCGCAGTGGGTGCCGAACAGCGCGCGGCCGAACGATCCGCTCACCGGGTTCATCGACACGTCGTTTCCGAAGGGGCAGGCGTTCGCGCAGTGGCTCGGGATCGTCGGCGCGCTCTCGGGGCCGAACCAGATCGCGATCCACGTTCCGCGACACGACGCGGTGGCGGCGGTGGCGCCGGCGCAGCGGTGGATTTACTCGACGGCGCCGGCATCGCTCCAGCACTACACGTTCAACACGCCGGTCGGCGCGGCGGACGACAAGCAGTGCGGGCGCGTCGTGTTCAGCGACTTCCACGTGACCGGCGCGAACGGTACGTCGACGGGCAAGCCGTTCCCGACCGAATGCGACAACGGCCCGCTCTCGCCGCAGGAGAAGGTGCTCGAGTTCATGCTGTTCGATCTGGCGTCGTGCATCCAGAAAGACACGACACCGCCGAGCCCGCCCTGATCGCGCGCGCTCAGCGCTGGAGCTTCGTCGCGAACGGTTTGTCGCCGGTGACCGGCGTCGTGTTCGCGACGAGGTAGTAGTACGAGTACGTCGCGCTCGTTCCGATCGCGCCGCCGGGATCGTCGGTCGGAACCTGGCCGTAGACGAAGCCTCCGCCCGACGTCGCGAGCGCGACGAACGCGAACGACGCGGGGCGCGCACCGCCCGTGATCATCGTCCACGGGATCGCGTACTCGCGCGTCGTGCCGTTCGTGCACACGGTGAGCTGACCGGCGATCGCGTTGCCCCAACCGCCCGCGCCGTCGGCGTTTCGCACTTCGTCGTACGAAGCCTTCACGTACGACGCGACCATCGCGTGGAACGGGAGCGACGCGATCTTCTCGGCGTCGTACGTGAACCCGACGAGCGTGCCGTCGAGGTTCGTCCCGGCGTCGATGCCGACGTTCGGCGACGTGCTCACGTACACGATCGACCCTTCCGCGGTGTTCGCGCCGGTGAGCGCGAGGTAGAGCTTCGTGTCGTCCCACGTCGCGAACCACGCTTGGCCACCGGACGTCTGCTGGTTCTGGCCGTCGGTGTGCACGCCGTACTCGCCCGACGCGACGACGCCGTCGCACGTCGGCGGGACGAACGCGGCGTCGCTCGCGTCGCCCGCGGCGTCGGCGGGGGCATCGGAGGGCGCGTCGTTCGCGGCGTCCGCGTCGGTCGCCGCGTCGGTCGCGTCCGCGCCCGCGTCGTTCGCGGCGTCCGCGTCGCTCGCTGCATCGCTCGCCGCTTCGTGCGCGGCGTCGCTCGCGGCGTCCGCGTCGGTCCCTGCGTCGCTCGCGGCTTCGTTCGCGCCGTCATTCCCCGCGTCCACGCCGCCGTCGCTCGTCGCGTCCACGCCGCCGTCGTGCGAAGCGTCCCCGGCGGTCGCGTCGTGACCGCCGTCGCCGTGAACGCCGACGTCCGGAAGACCGCCGGCGTCGCTGGCGTTGCTACCGGAGTCGCTGCTGCACGCGGCGAGCGCGCCCCCGGCGAGCGAAGAGACGACGAAGGCGGCGGCGAGGCGTTTTACGTAACTCATTTCTGCGTGACTAGGTCTACTTCAATCCGGCCCCGCGTCAACCGACCGCCGGCGTATCGTGCCGGCGATGAAATCCTTTGACGGAAAAGTCGCCGCGATCACCGGCGCGGGCTCGGGGATCGGACGCGGCCTCGCCCTCGCGCTCGCGAAGCGCGGCTGCCACTTGTCGCTCAGCGACGTCAACGAGGTCGGTCTCGCCGAGACGGCGGAGCAGGCCGCGCGCAACGGCGTCAAGGTCACGAGAGCGAAGGTCGACGTCGCCGATCGCGATCGCGTCTTCGCGTGGGCCGAGACCACGGTGGAGGATCACGGCCGCGCGAACCTCGTCTTCAACAACGCGGGCGTCGCGCACTCGTCGACGGTCGAGCGCACCGCGTACGAAGACTTCGTCTGGATCATGAACATCAACTTCTGGGGCGTCGTCCACGGCACGCAGGCGTTCCTCCCGTACCTTCGCGCGTCCGGCGAAGGGCACGTCGTCAACATCTCGAGCGTCTTCGGTCTCATCGGCGTCATCGGGCAGAGCACGTACAACGCGACGAAGTTCGCGGTGCGCGGCTACACCGAAGCGCTCCGCCAAGAGCTCGAGGTGAGCAGAGCGCCGGTGAGCTCGACGTGCGTCCACCCGGGCGGCATCCGCACGAACATCGCGCGCGCCGCGCGCACCGACGACGCCGCGCTCGGCGAGGTCGGCATGAAGGATCCGGCGAAGGCGCGCGCAGAGTTCGACAAGATGCTCCGCATCAGCCCCGACGTCGCCGCCGAAACGATCTTGCGCGGCGTGCGCAAGAACTCGCCGCGCGTCCTCATCGGCCCGGAGGCGTACGCCATCGATTGGACGCAGCGCCTGATGCCCGCGACCTACCAGCGCGTGATGGCGGCGCTCGCCCGGCGGCGGCTTTGAGCGACTACTGCGCGACCGCGAGCGCGTGCATCGGGAGGCCGGCGACGAGCGCTTCGAGGTCGGCGCGCGTCGCGGTGCCGCCCGACTGCACCTCGATGTGAAGCCCGCGCGCCGTGTGAACGTGCAAATCGCACGCGGCGCCCGCGTCGTCGCAGTCGTAGAAGCCGAACGCGTCGTCGTCCGAAACGCCGAGCGACGCGATCGGGTAGCCGTACTTCTTCGTCGTGCGCTTCCACTCTCCGAGGCGCATCGATCCGGTGCGGCCGATCGTGAGGACGATCCGCGCGCGGCCGCGCGTGTAGACGCGGCGGACGTACTCGGGCGCGGTCTCGATCGGCGACGCGGCGAAGCCCTCGATGTCGACGAGGTGCGCGGCGAGACCCGCCGGCGCAGCCGATGCGATCGGCGCGACCGACGCGCTGGCGCTCGCGATCGCGTCCGACGCGTCCGACGTCGCGCGGCGGCACGCGATCGCGCCGACGCACACGACGAGCATCCACACACGCGATCGCACGCCACGAGCCTAGCGCAAGAGGCTCGCGCCGCCTCGCGATCGCGCTATCGCACGGTGTCCGCCGCTGCTAATCCTCGTCTCCGGTGGGCAAAGAAGAGCGTCGCCAGCAAATCCTGTTGCACGCGCGCGACGTCTTCGCGAAGCGCGGCTACCACACCGCGAAGATCGACGACATCGTGGCGGCGGCGGGCGTCGCCCGCGGCACGTTCTACCTCTACTTCGAGGACAAGCGCGCCATCTTCGAGGAAATAGTCGATCGCACGATCGCGCGCCTCGGCATGACGATCCTCCGCGTCGATCCGCACGACCCTTCGCGCACGATCGCCGATCAGGTGCGCGAGAACATCCGCCGGATCGTCGGCCTTCTGCTCGAAGATCGCGCGACGACGAAGATCCTCCTCGCCGACGCGGGCGGCGTCGATCCCGCGTTCGATCGAAAGCTCCACGCGTTCTTCGACGAGCTGACGACGCTCCTCGAAGGAAGCATCAAGGACGGCCAGGATCTCGGCATCGTCGCGACCGGCGACGCGCGCCTCCTCGCGTACCTCACGATGGGCGCGCTCCGCGAGGTGATGTTCCAAGTCGTCGTGCGCGGCGCCGACTACGACGGAGAGAAGCTCGTGGAGGCGATGTTCACGTTCTTCCGATCGGGCTACCTGCGCGTCGAAGAGGTCGCGCGACCGAAGCGCGCGCGACGCCGCTGACGACGCCGGGCAGGCGACGATCCACTCTGAAGCGCCACGCCGTGGCGACATTGCGCGTCATCACGAGCTTGGTGACGCGACAATCCCGCATTTATGGTGAGCGGCGGGCGCCTCGTCCGCGAGGCACATGCGTTGCTAGCTCTGCGGTGCTCGAGGGGAGCTCTGCGTGCACACGACGTCTCGGCCTCGCGCGAACGCGGAAGAAGAAGAGCGCGACTCGGAGACCGCGCCGGTATCCGGAGTATCGCGCCTGCTCGCGGGGAAGTACCGCGTCGTTCGCACGATCGGGCGCGGCCGGTCGGCCACCGTCGTCGAGGCGGTGGACGCGCGCGAGCGGCGCGTCGCGATCAAGCTCTTCTCGCCCGAGGCGTGCGACGGCGATGATTGGCGCGCGCGCTTCGATCGCGAGGCGCGCGCGGCGGCGCGCGTCGACGGCGCTCACGTCGCGCGCGTTCGCGACGCCGGCGTGCTCGACACGGGCGTGCCGTACGTCGTCATGGATTTCGTGGAAGGCGAGGACCTGGTCGCTGCAGTTCGCCGGCGCGGTCCGCTTCCGCATCGCGAAGCCGTCGCGCATGCGCGCGCGATCTGCGACGCGCTCGCGTGCGCGCACGCGCGCGGCGTCGTTCACGGCGATCTCGCGCCGGCGAGCGTCGTGCTCGCGCGAGGTCCGGACGGATCGACGGTGAAGGTCGTCGATCTCGGCCTGCCGCGCATCGCGCGCGCCGACGGCGACCGCGCGCGCGACGAGCGCGACGACGTTCGGGCGGCCGGCGCGGTCCTCTATTACATGCTGACGGCGCGACCGCCGTTCGTCGTGCGGCCGGGCTCGTACGCGCCGCGCGTCTCCGCGGCGCCGGCGGCGCCCTCGGTCCTCGACGACGAGATCCCGCCGGAGCTCGACGACGTCGTGCGCGCGTGCCTCGCGGCCGATCCGAGCGCGCGCTACCAGAGCGCCGACGAGCTCGCGCGCGCGCTCGAGGCGATCGCCGAGCCCGCGCCGACCGCGCCGCCGAGGCGCGCGCTGTGGGCTGCCGTGCCGCTGGCGATGATCGCAGGCGCGGCCGTCGCGGTCGCGCTCCCCTCGCCTACGCCGATGCGGGCGAAGCACATGACCATCACCGTCCCTCCGGTCCTCGCTTCGCCGTCGTCGAGGTGACGATCACGCCAAGCGCGCGCGCACCTCGGCGATCCGCGCGCGCTCGATCGGCCTCCCGGTGCGCCGCGCGATCGCGTCGAACGCCATCGCATAGTCGTCGTCGCGCGACGCCACTTCGTCGAGCGCCGCCGCGGCGACCAAGTAGTCGCCGAGCGGACCGAGCGCCGCCGCCGGAAGCGCGGCCACGTCCTCGGCGACGCGCGCTACGCGCTCGGCGAAGCCGTCGTCCGCGGGCGATCCGAGCACGCTGCGCGTGTGACGGAGCGCGTCCTTCTGCCCTTGCGCCCAATCTCCGCGTAGCGGCGCCGCCATCACCGACTCGAGCGCCGCGAGCACCGTCTCGCGCGGCGTCTCCGGCGCTGCGTCGTACAGCGCGAGCAGCGGCTGCACGATCGCCGCGCGCCGCCGCATCTGCCGGTCCGCGAACACGAGCGCCTTTCGCGTCGCGTACCACCCGAGCACCGCCGAAATCGGGATCGCGACGCCCGGCGCGAGCACCCGAAGCACCGTCCGCTCCGCGGCGCGCTTGGCGATCTGCTTGCTCGCCGCCTTCTTCGCGATCGCGGCGAGCACCTTTCGGCCCTGCTTCTTCATCACCCTTTCGACGTGATGCGCCGCCGCGCGCTGCGCGCCCTTCGTCGCGTCCGCTTCGCCGAGCTCGATCCCGAGCGCGCTCATCAAGACGATGTAGCCGTCGTCCGCCGCGTCCGGCGACAGCGGCGCGCCGCGCGCGATCGACAATTCGTACGTCGCGTGCACTTGGAGCATCGTCGCGTACGCGACGTCCGCCGCAATAGACGCGACGACCGCAGGCGCGACGATCGGCACGTCGACGAACGCCGTGAGGAGCACCGTGATCTCCGCCGCCGTCACCGCCGCCGCGCTCGCCCCGGCCGCGGCCGACGCGCGGCGCGCGCCGCGGCGAATCACCGCCTCCGCGAGCGCGTCGGCGTCGCTCGTGCGGTACCGCGCTTCGAGCGCGCGGCGATCGATCGTGCGCGCGTCCTCGTCGAGCGCCTTCTGAACGATGCTCCCGATGACGGCGCCCGCGTCGCCGCCGTCGACCGCGAAGCGCGCCTTCAGCTCGTCGTATCGGCGGCGGAGGTCGTCCATGTCGGAACGATCATAGAGCCGCGCGCGCAGCGCTCGGCGAAGTTTCTGAGCAGGCGCGCGGCGTGCGGCGCGTCGGTCGCGCCCGCGTGGATCGCCTCGGCGTCGCCGCCCTCGGCGCGGATCAAATGCGCGCGCGCGCGGACGTAGCCGCGCATCGCGTCGCCGTCGATCTCCGGATGAAACTGCACGCAGCGAATCCGCTCGCCGATCGCGAACGCCGCGACCGGCTCGAGCGCCGTCGACGCGAGCGCGCGCGCGCCCGACGGCAGACGCACGACGGAATCGACGTGCGTCGTGTTCACGTCGAAGTCGTTCGGCACGCCCGCGTAGAAGGCGTCGTCGGCGTGGTGACGGCAGCGCACCGTACCGATCTCGCGACCGCGCGGGTTCTTCGCGACGAGGCCGCCGAGCGCTTGCGCCACGAGCTGATGCCCGAAGCAAATCCCGAAGAGGGGCGTCTTGCTCGCGGCGATCGCGCGGACGAGCTCTTCGGCGCGGAGCATCCATGGGTGGCGATCGGTCACGCTCGAGGACGAGCCGGTGATGATGAAGCCGCGCACGTCGCCGGGCGCGGGCGGCGCGGCGTCGCTCCGAAGGTCGTGCTCGCGCCACGCTCCAGTCCAGCCGTCACCGACGGCTTCGCGGATCCAAAGGGCGAACTCGCCGCGCCGCGCCGCCACCTCGGGCACGGCGTCCCCCGCCCTCAATACGCATAAGCCACCGCTCAAAGTTGCCCGTTCCGATCCTTCTACTCACGTTCACTTTAGCACGCCGCGTCGCGAGCGCCGATTCTGCCCATTTCGCCCGCTTTGCAAGCGCCAATCGTCCGTGGGAAACTTGTCATTCCCTGGTGCGAGCGGGTCTCGCGCGTTCGACATGAGCCACTCTCCGCCGAGCCATCAGCTCGCCCTCCCCCTCGAAGAATTCCTGGCCCGTCCCGCGGCGCCCGGAATCCCCCGCCACGAGCGCATCTTCTGCAACCGCAACCTGCGCTTGCACGGGACGGCCTGGGTCGGCTTCGACATGGATTACACGCTCGCCATCTACAACCAGCCGGAGATGGACGAGCTCTCGATCAAGGCGACGATCGACAAGCTGGTCCAGCGCGGCTACCCCGATTTCATCCGATCGATCCCGTACTCGACGACGTTTCCGGTGCGCGGGATCCTCATCGACAAGCGCTTCGGTCACATCTTGAAGATGGACCGCTACAAGCACATCACCAAGGGCTTCCATGGTTTCCGCGAGCTCTCGCGCGAGGAGATCCGATCGCTCTACCACGCGAAGAAGGTCCGCCCCGCGACGCCGCGCTACCACTGGATCGACACGCTCTACGCGCTCAGCGAAGCGGCGCTCTACGCGGCGATCGTCGAAGCGTTCGAGCATCGATCGATGGCGATCGACTTCGCGAAAGTGTTCACCGACATTCGCGAGAGCATCGACGAAGCGCACCGCGACGGGACGATCCTCGAAGCGGTGAACGCCGACTACGATCGCTACGTCCTCAAGGACGACAAGCTCGCGCCGACGCTCCATAAATTTCGGAGCGCGGGCAAGAGGCTCTTTCTCCTGACGAACTCGCGGTGGACGTACACCGACCGGATGATGAACTACCTCCTCGGCGGCGCGATGAGCGAGTACCCGACGTGGAGAAACTACTTCGACGTCGTCATCGTCGCCGCGACGAAGCCCGCGTTCTTCCAAGAGCGCCGTCCGCTGATGGAGCGCGACGGCGAGTCGCTGAAGCCAGCGACGTTCCCGCTCGAACGCGGCAAGATCTACGAAGGCGGCAACCTGCACGAGCTCGAGCGCGCGCTCGGCGTGACGGGCGATCAAATCCTTTATGTCGGCGATCACATCTACGGCGACATCCTTCGATCGAAGAAGGACAGCGCGTGGCGCACGGCGATGATCATCCAGGAGCTCGAGACGGAGGTGCGCGCGCACGAGTCGTGCTCCGAAGACTTCGAGCGCACCGAGGTGCTCGAAGACGCGCGCGAGCGTCTCGAGGACGAGCTTCGCTTCTACCAAACGCGCTTCAAGGATCTGTCGCGCCGCATCGAGCAAGCGCACGCGCAGCCGAACGGCGTGAAGGTCGCGGAGCTCGAGGCCGAGCGGAGCCGTGTGAAGCGCGCGGTCGAGCGCGTGCGCGGACGGCTGCGCCAGGTCGACGCGGAGGTCGGCGCGATCGAGCGGCGCATCGATCAGCGCTTCCATCCATTTTGGGGAAGCTTGCTGAAAGAGGCGAACGAGCAATCGAGCTTCGGCGCGCAGGTCGAGGAGTACGCGTGCCTCTACACCTCGCGCGTCAGCAATTTCCTTTCGTACTCGCCGCAACAATTCTTCCGAAGCCCGCGCGACGAGATGGCGCACGAGATCGGGTGAAGCCGCGCGCGCGCATCAAAGTCGTCCCCGAGGACTTCGTCGTCGAGGAGATTCCGGCGTACGCGCCGAGCGGCGAAGGCGAGCACGTGTACGTGCGGTTCACGAAGCGCGGCCTCACGACGGACGCGGCAGTGCGTGCGATCGCGCAAGCCGCAGGCGCGAACGCGCGCGACGCGGGCGTCGCCGGCATGAAGGACAAGCACGCGGTCACGACGCAGACGATCTCGCTGCTCGCGCCGCGCGGCGTGTCGCCGGACGTGCTGATCGACCGCGTGACCGCCGCGTCGCTCGACGCGATCACCGTTCACGAAGCGAAGCGCCACGGCAACAAGCTCAAGCCCGGTCACCTCGCGGGCAATCGCTTCACGCTGCGCGTGCGCGGCATCCCGCGCGCGGACGTCGCGCGCGTCGCGACGGAGCTCGAACGCGTCGGCCGCGAAGGTTTGCCGAACGCGTACGGCGCGCAGCGCTTCGGGCGCGACGGCGACAACGCCGACCGCGCCCGCGCGTGGCTCTCCGGGCAGACGGCGGCGCCGCGCGATCCGCGGCTGCGGCGTCTTCTCTTCTCGGCGCTGCAGTCGGCCATCTTCAACGCGGTGCTCGACGCGCGCATCCAAGACCGGACATGGGCGGTGCCTCAAAAAGGCGACTTGTTAAAACGACGTTCGTCCGGCGGGCTCTTTCTCTGCGCGGACGTTCAGGAGGATCGGGCGCGTGCGGAAACGGGCGAAGTGTCACCGACCGGTCCCATGGTCGGCGTGAAGATGCGTTCGCCGGAGGACGCGCCGGGCGAGCTCGAACGCGCCGTTGCCTCGCGATTCCTCGGCGAAAGCATCGATCTGTCGCAGACGAAGAGCCTCGGGGAAGGGACGCGGCGCGCCCTTCGCTTATGGGTCGAGGATCTGCGCGTGAACGCAGGGCCTTTCGAGGACGACGGGGAACAGGAAGCCAGCATGCGGGTTTACTTTGTGCTACCGAAAGGGGCGTACGCGACGACCGTGCTCGGTGCTGCGGTCGAGCTCGAAGACGACGAACGAAACGTGAGGGCAGAGAGAGACGAATGATCGAACGAATCAAGAGCGCCATGGTCGGTCTCGGCACCCTCTGGGTGCTCGTTCTCATGGCCATCCTGAGCGTCATCTCGCTCGCCATCATGCTCGAACGCGCGTGGCTCTACATTTCGATCCACGACGACATCGAAGCGCTCATGCGCGATCTCGGACGGCTGCTTCGCAGCGGCGATCTCGAAGGCGCGCGCAAGCGGCTCGAGCAGTCGAAGAGCGCGGAGGCGGCGGTCGTCGTCGCGGGGCTCGTCGAGGCGGACCTCGGCGTCCACGCGGCGGAAGAAGCGATGGCCGGCGCGAGCGCGCTCCAGCGATTGAAGCTCGAGCGGCGCTTGAATTACTTGGGAACGCTCGGGAACAACGCGCCGTTCATCGGCCTCCTCGGGACCGTCATCGGCATCGTCGCCGCGTTCGACGAGCTCGGTCGCGCGACGAACCTCGGGCCGGCGGGCTCCGGAGCCGCGAGCCAGCTCGCGCCGTCGGCGGTCATGTCGAGCATCTCCGAGGCGCTCGTCGCGACGGCGCTCGGCCTGCTCGTCGCGATCCCGGCGGTCGCGGCGTTCAACTTCTTCCAGCGCGTCGTGCGGACGACGCTGTCGAACACCGAGGCGCTCGGGCACGTCCTGCTCGCGCACCTGAAGGCGGTCGACACGCCGCAGCCGCTCGCCCTGCCGAAGGACGGCGAAGAGAAGCGCGCGAGCAAGCCGCCCGCGAAGTCGAAGAGCGAAGAGTCCGAGGAAGGAACGGTCTGATGGCGGGCGGCGCGCAGACCGAAAGCGACGATACGATCACCGGGATCAACGTCACCCCGCTGGTCGACATCACGCTCGTGCTCCTCATCATCATGATGGTCACGGCGAAGATCATCGTCTCGCAGTCGGTGCCGCTCGACCTCCCGAAGGCCGCTTCGGGGAGCGAAGTGCAGGTCGTCTTCAGCGTGACGCTCGCCGCCGATGGCAAGACGCTCGTCGACAACAAGCCGGTCGCGAACGACGACGCGATCCTCGGCCTGGCGCGCACGGCGCACCAGAAGAACAACGACATCCGTGCGGTCATCAAAGCCGACAGCGCGGTGCCGCACGGGCGCGTCATCCACGTCTTGGACCTCTTGAAGCAAGCCGGCGTCGCGAAGATCGCGTTCGGCGTCACCCCCGTTCCCCCCGCTCCCAAGTAGACGAATGGCCGCGACATCGACGAACGGAGTCTCGAGGACCTCGCGCCCGCCGCCCCCGATCGGCGTGGTCGTACCTGCGCGCGATCCGATGAGCGCGATCATCGATCTCGACAAGAAGAAGGCGGGGATCTCGACGGGCATTCTGTTCTCGACGATCGCGCAGGTGCTCTTGGCGATCACGGTGCTCTTCGTGACGAACTGGGGGCTGATGACGTGGACGCAGCGGATGCAGGCGAAGATCCGCGCGCAGCTCCGCGCCGATTACGAGATCGACATCAAGGAAGAGCAGCCGCCGCCCGAGCCGCCGAAAGAAGAAGAGAGGGCGCCCGAGCCGACTCCGCAGCCGGTGCAGCGCGTGCAGAACTACGTGCCGCCGCCTGCGGCGCCCGCGGCGGCCGCGCCGGTGCTCACCGCGAAAGACGACGACGTCGTCGACATGTCGAACACGATCGTGACCGGCGACGGCGGCGGCGGCGGTCCGGTGCAGATGAACAACGGCCTCAGCACGGGCGCGCCGGGCGCGGTCGCGACGGGATCGCCGACCGGCACGGGCTCCGCGACGGCGCCGCCGACGCCTCCGCCTCCTCCGCCGGTGTCGACGGTCGATCGATCGCGCGCCGCGCGCGAGCTCAGCGGAAACTGGCGCTGGTGTCCGTTCCCGGCCGAGGCGGACATGGCGCAGATCGACGAAGCGCGCGTGACGATGGAAGTGACGCTCCGCGCGGACGGAACGCCGGAGCGCGCGCGCGTGATCGCCGATCCGGGCAACGGCTTCGGCCGGCAAGCGCAGTCGTGCGCGATGCGCGCGAAGTACGCGGGTGCGCTCGACCGTGACGGCAACCCGATCCCGACGACGTTTCGCTTCAACGTGACGTTTAGTAGATAGAGCGCATGAACGAGCGCGCGGAGCTTGCGGCGGTCGCGGCGTCGTTGCGCGCGTACCTCGAGGTGCAGGCAGAGAGCGGGGCGACGGGGATTCCGCGCGGCGCGAAGCGCGCAATCGCGCCCTCGACCGCGACCGCGACCGCGACCGCGACCGCGACCTCGACCGCGACCTCGACCTCCACCTCCATCTCGACGTCGACCTCGACCGCGACCGCAACCGCACCCGTAACCTCGACCGCGACCTCCCCCGCCGTCGATCGCAGCGTCCGCCTCCCCGTCCTCGCCGCCGAGGTCGCCGCTTGCGTCAAATGCGGCCTCTCCGCCACCCGCACGAACACCGTCTTCTCGCGCGGCAACCCGAACGCCGCGCTCTGCTTCGTCGGCGAAGCTCCCGGCGCGGATGAAGACGCGCAAGGCCTCCCGTTCGTCGGTCGCGCGGGCAGCTCCTCGACAAGATGATCACGGCGATGGGCCTCTCGCCCGAGAACGACGTCTACATCTGCAACATCTTGAAGTGCCGCCCGCCGGACAACCGCCGTCCGACGCCCGAAGAGACCGAAGCGTGCTTTCCGTACCTTCACGAGCAGCTCGCGCTCATCAAGCCGAAGGTCATCGTCACGCTCGGAAACACCGCCGCCGGCGCGCTGCTCAACACGAAGCTCGGGATCACGAAGCTTCGCGGACAATGGAAGCTCTATCGCGGCACGGCCGCCCATCGGTCGGACGCCGCCGGCGCCGGCACGCTCGTCATGCCGACGTACCATCCGTCGTACCTCTTGCGCCCGAGCGCCCAGCAGGTCGAAGCGAAGCGCCAGGCGTGGGAGGACCTGCAGCTCGTGATGAAAGAGCTCGGCCTCGAGCGTCCGAAGAAGACCTGAGGTCCGCGCGAGGCGCGGCCGACCCGGGCGAAGCCGTTACGAGAGCGACATCGCAAAAACGCAGCGAGTTCGCGTATCCTCGTGAGCGACCCCGTGGCCGACCCGATCGACGACCTCGTACTGCGCTGGAAGCAGAACCCGAATCCGGCCGCGACGATCGCGCTCTGCGACGCGCTTCGCGGCTCGGTGCGCACCGCGCTCGTGATGCAAATCGGAGAATTTTCCGCGCAGCGCCACGCGAGCGATGTAGCGGTGCTGCTCAGCGTCGCGCGCATGTACCTCGAGTCGCGGCGCTTCGCCGAGGCGCAGGGCGTGCTCGTGAACGCCGGCAAAATCGCGCCGCGCGAGCCGGAGCTCTATCGCTGGCTCGGCGAAGTGCTCTTGCGACGCGGCGACGCCGAGCGCGCGGAGAAGGTGCTCGAGCGATCGCTGCAGCTCGGGACGCGCGATCCGGACGCACGCCTCTGGCTCGAGCGGGCGCGCGTGTTCCGGCCGATGCAGGCGAAGGCCGGCGCGCGCGCGGTGGCGGCGGAGGTCGAGCACGCGACCGCTTCGAGCGCGAAAGGCGCGGCAGCGCCGCGCGAGCCGATGGAGTCGTTCAGCGACACGACGACGCTCGTGCGCGACGTGCCGCAGGAGATCGCCGCGACGCGCGGCAAGAGCGCGTCGAGCGCGTCGATCGACAACGGGAAGAAGCCGAGCTTCGTGAGCGCGCCGCACCTCGCGGTCAGCACCGGCGCGAGCGCGTTCGAGATCGCCCACCAGAACGAATCGCACGCCGCCGGATCGCCGGGCGCCGCGTTCGACCCGACGTACTCGAAAGAGGCCGAGACGTATCCCGCCGCGTTCGAAGCGCCGGGCGCGCCGAACGACTCGCAGGACGTCGAGGTGTCGGGGCTCGATCTCCTGCCGACGCAAGAGCGACCGGTGGCGCGCGCGCCGTCCGAGAGACCGCCGGCCGCGAAGCCGCCCTCGGTGCGCCCGCCGGCCGCGAAGCCGCCGTCGGTGCGGCCACCGCCGATGAAGGCGCCTTCGGAGCGGCCGCCGCCGATCGCGCCGGAGCGTCCCGTCGCGCGCGCGCGATCGGAGCGACCGCCGCTGCCTGCGCCGATCCCGAGCGTCGACGTGCGCACCGAGACGGCCGATCGTCACGCGCCGCCGCATCCGCGCGACGTGCTCGACGCGCTCGCGCTGGCGGGCGTGTTCGAGCCGCCGGGCGCGGGCGGCGTGCCGGTCGCCGCGTGGGATCGCCCGGAGCGCGGGCCGGTTCGCCGCCGCGCGCAGATCCTCACCGCGATCGCGAGCGTGCTGATCGTCGGAGGTCTGGTCGGGACGTTCTTCTACGTGAAGGACCGCCGCGCGAAGGCGCACGTCCAAGCCGAGAACGTCCTCGCGGCGCTCGAAGGCGAGATGGCGAAGGCGCGCCCGGAGCTCCTGCCCGGCGTCGAGAAGTCGCTCGCGAGCGCGTTCGAGATGGAGTCGCGCTCGCCGCGCGCCGCGCTCGACTGGCTCCGCGAGCGCGCGCTCGTCGGCCTGCTGAA
>Ga0100403_1002233_pt1 | contig 15805 bp, 17 predicted proteins | sample CryGeymet201501t_FD_83663 | JGI IMG/M metagenome (GOLD analysis project Ga0100403, IMG submission 83663) | Groundwater microbial communities from Crystal Geyser aquifers in Utah, USA - Crystal Geyser metaG 2015-01t | ecosystem: Environmental > Aquatic > Deep subsurface > Groundwater | place...
ATCGCTTTAGATTTCGCAGTTGTAATTAAAAATGATAGACATTAAAAAAATAGAATTTATAGCTTCTCTATCTCCAATAGCAACAGCAATATCAATTTCAGGCTTAGGAGATGGTGCGGTATTACGTCTCGAAATTCCAGCAAGTGAAATGTACTCAATAGTCCAGCTTCAACTACTGGCAGGTAAAATATTTAAAGTTACTATTAATGAAATTAAGGATTATAAAAATGTCAAATAAACCAATTCCAACAAAATTAAAAGAACTTAATGGCAATCCAGGTAAGCGTCCGTTAAATAAAAATGAACCTAAACCTAAAGAAGAATTGCTCGAATGTCCAGATTGGTTAAAAAAAGACAGGCTTGCTTTCAACGAGTGGAAAAGAATTGTTCCGGAACTTTATCTTCTTAGACTATTGACAAAAATAGATAGGGCAGCACTTGAGCTTTATTGTAGTCAGTATTCAATCTATCGTCAAGCCATGAAAGTTATACAAAAAGATGGGCTTATAACAACAAATATACGACAAGGTGATAAAGCCAATCCTGCTGCTGCTATCGCAAGGGAAGCAGCAAAAATAATAAAAACTATATGTGTGGAATTTGGGCTTACTCCTTCGTCAAGATCAAGAATATCTTTACCTAATGAAACTATAGATGATGAATTTGAAAGACTGCTTGACTAACAATGTATGATGAAAAAACTGCTCTTAGAGTTAAAAGAATTATTGAAAAACTTAAACATAGCAAGGGTATCTATGCTGGCCAAAATTTTGTTTTAGAAAAATGGCAATGGGAAGAAATCATAAGTCCCCTGTATGGGACATTAAATCTTGATGGTACAAGGCAATACCGAACTTGCTTTATATTTGTAGCAAGGAAGAATGGTAAAACTTCTCTTGGCGCAACCTTATCTCTTTATCATTTATTTGCAGATCATGAGATGGGCGGAGAAAATTATAGTGCTGCTGTTGACAAGGATCAAGCTTCATTGGTTTTTGACGAAGCTGCAATGATGGATAGGCAAAGTAAAACCCTAACTCGCAGAAGTAAAATTATAGACAGCCGAAAACGAATTGTAGATTACCGCACCAATTCATTTTATAAAGCAATACCGGCAAATGTTGCAGGTGCTTATGGTGGAAATATAAGTTTTGTAATTTATGACGAACTTCATGCTGCTGCAAATAGAGAATTATATGATGTTCTTAAAACCAGTAGTGGTACGAGAAGGCAACCATTATTTATTATTATAACAACTGCGGGCTTTGATAGAAATTCAATACTCTGGGAAGTCTATAACTATGCAAAGAAAGTTAAAAGCGGAGTTATAGAAGATAAAACATTTCTTCCGGTAATATATGAAGTAGACGAAAAAGATGACTGGGAAGATGAAAAAAATTGGTACAAAGCAAATCCTGCCCTGGGAACTTTTAGATCTTTGGAAGAAATGCGTTCTCTTTACAATTACGCAAAAGAGAATACCGGATTTATAAATACTTTTAAAAGGCTGTATCTCAATATGTGGACATCACAAGAGACCCGATGGCTTGATATTTCGAAATGGGATGAGTGTCCAAGTGAATTAGATTTAGAAAACCTAAAAGGAAAAATCTGTTACGGTGGGCTTGACTTGTCAGCTACAACAGATTTAACAGCTTTTGTATTGGCCTTTGAGGATTTCTCAGTTTTACCTTTTTTCTTTATTCCCAAAGAACGAATGAGGGAAAAAATAAAAATAGATAGAGTACCTTATGATGTCTGGGAACAGCAGGGATTTGTTGCTGTAACTGAGGGAAATGTTGTAGATTACAATGTGGTACAGGCAAAAATTGAAGAATGTTTAGAAAAATATCAGGTTAAAAATATTGCTTATGATAGATGGGGTTCTACTCATCTTGTAACTAATTTAGTTTCAAATGGCTATGACCATATGATTCCACTCGGTCAGGGTTATAGAGATTTAAATGCTCCTACCAAATATCTTGAAACATTGATACTTGATAAGAAATTAAATCATGGCGGCAATCCGTTGCTTAGATGGAACTTTGATAATGTAATGATAACACCAGATGCAGCCGGTAATATTAAACCAGATAAGGGTAAGAGTAAACAAAGGATAGACGGAATTGTAGCTTTAATCATGGCTTTAGACGGCATAATGAAAAACATAGACACAATCTCGATATATGAGACAGAAAAAGTAAAAAGTTTTTGAAGTGCAGGAGCACAGATAAATGAATGAAAAGAAGAATATTTTTAGGAGATTTTTTGAAAAACGAAACAATGACAGTAATTTATTAGACCCAAAACAATGGCTTTTAAATGCTTTAGGAATTAGAAAGTCCTATACGGGTATAAATGTAACTGAAGTATCTGCAATGAACCTCTCGGTAGTTTATGCCTGTGTAAGGATTATATCTGAAACAATTGCATCTTTGCCATTAAATGTTTATAAAAGGCTTAAAGTAGGTAAGGAAAAAGCAACTGATCATCCACTGTATAGGGCTCTGCATTTACGACCCAATGCTGATATGACATCTTTTGCATGGCGGGAATTAATGGGTGTAGACCTTAATACATGGGGAAATTCTTACAATATAAAATTAAGAAACTCAACTGGAAGTGTTATAGGTTTTTATCCAATGATAGCCAGCCGAATGAATGTTGAAATTAAAAATAATGATGTAATTTATACATATACTTTTGCTGACAATATACAAAGAATTGTACCCAGGCGTGATGTTTTACATATCCCAGGACTTAGTTTTAACGGTATTATAGGTAAATCTCCTATAACAATGGCAAGAGAAGCCATAGGATTGGGGCTTGCACTCGAGGAATTTGGCGCAAGGTTCTTTTCAAATGGTACAAATATCGGTGCGGTGGCGCAACACCCTGGTAGATTAACTAAACAGGGCTCTGAAAATTTAAGAGAATCTCTTAATGAAGTATATCAAGGACTTGGTAATTCACATAAACTGATGCTTTTAGAAGAGGGTATGACCATAAATAAGGTTACAATACCTCCCAATGACGCACAGTTTCTTGAAACAAGAGTTTTTCAAATAGAGGAAATTTGCAGATTTTATAGAATGCAATTACATAAAGTCCAAAATTTAAGGGGTGCTACATTTAGCAATATCGAACACCAGGCCATTGAACACGTTGTAGATACAATAAGACCGTGGCTTGTACGCATAGAACAGGGGATAAATTCTGATCCTGAATTGTTTGATGACCAGCATTTTTGCGAGTTTGTTGTAGATGGTTTGTTAAGGGGCGATGTTGCTACAAGGTGGGAAGCATATTCTAAGGCGTTTAATATAGGTACTTATTCACCTAATGATATTTTAGAGATGGAAAACAAAAATCCTTACGATGGTGGCGATAAGCATTGGATACAATTAAATATGCAACCTATTGAAAATGCAGCAACCGAACCAATTATACAAGGTGCAAGTAATACAAAAGCTATAGAAAATAGAGATATTTTAGCAGAAAGATTGGCAAAAGCATACAAACCATTACTTTATAATGCCTTAATTAGAATTATAAAGCGTGAGAAAACTGATTTGTTTAAGATTTCTAAGGCTTTTATAGACAATAAAGACAGCGAATTATTAAAAAATAACATATTAGAATTTTATAAAAAGCATGATGAGTTTATAAAATCACAAATTAAGCCTGTTATTTATGCTTTTAGTGAAGCTTTAGGGGCTGAAAACAATATAAAAATATCTGATATTACCATATTTGCAAACAGTTATTCGGAAGATTTTACGGATAGATACACAGAGGACATGGATAGTTTAATTAAACCGATTGGCAATAATGACTTTGAAGAAGTTTTTAATGAACTGACAGAAAATAAACCTGAAGAATTAAGCTCAATAGAAATGCCAAGAATATCAACAGCTTTTGAAAGATACATAATAAAAATTGGACAATACAGCATTAATTTGTAAACAAAGATTTAATTTTGAGGGTCGTATATATTTCCCAGGTGAAATTGTATATCCTATTGAGCGAGTTGCTCGCAGGTGGGTAAGCCGTGGACTTTGCGATTATGCTGATCCCAGCATGATAAAACCTGCGTATGAGAAACATGACAAAGTTTCAATAGTTATACTGGTTAAAGATGCATTGGACTATACAAAGAAGTGTATAGATACTCTGTTAAATTGTACTGATAATTATGAATTAATCATTGTTGATAATGATTCCAGCATAGATACAAAAGAATACTTAAAAACTGTTGCATGTGCTGAGTATACAATCGTTACAAATGACAAAAATAAGGGCATATCTTATGGATGGAATCAGGGGATTAAGATAGCAAAGTATGATTATGTTTGTTTGTTGAACTCTGACACCTTACTGACACCCGATTGGCTCAAGAAATTAATGAGGGGCTTTAAATATAGCGCTGATATAGGAATGGTGGGGCCAACAAGTAATGGAGGGCCTACTGATAGAGGGCCGCAAATAGTCGGGGAGGTTACTGTTGAAAAAATAAACGATTATGCAACAAGTTTACCTGAAGATTTTGTTGAAAGTCCCGTAGTGGGATTTTGTTTTGTAATTGCTAGAAAGGTCTTTGACAAAATAGGGGTGTTTGACTACAAGCGTTATGGCCTGGCCTGTCATGAAGATATTGACATACTTTTTAGAAGCCGTAAGGCAGGTTTTAAGTCTTTATGGTGCAGGGGTTCATATGTTCACCACTTTGGTAACCGTACAATGCTTGAAATGGGTATTGATGTTAAGGAAATACGTAAGGGAACTGAGAAAATACTCACTGAAAGACGCAATGACAGCAATATTTATGTTGAAAATGATGTTGAGTTAGGCAAAATTGAGGTTATTTCAGATAAAAAAGTCAAGATAGGTTTTGTAGTTTACAGCGCTACATCAAGAGATAAAGACCCAGCGTCGACAAGAATACGGGTAAACTGGCCGTTAAAGTATCTAAATGGCATAATCTCAGAGAGTTTTGATGAGCTTGCTACCTGTGATGTAGTGGTTTTCCAGACCCGATGCAATCCACAGGATATTATACTGGCAAGAAATTTAAAACATTCAGGTGTAAAAATAATTGCAGATTTTACAGACCCGCACTGGTTAAGGGAATATCAAAGTTATAACCAGCACATTACAGACATGGTGGGAATGGCCGATACTATAACCTTATGTACTGATAAATTAGAAGAAACATTTAAAAATGTATTCCCACGTAAAAGAACTTTTGTTTTAAGGGATAGATTAGATTTAGATTTATATAAAAATGTTAAAAAACATATTGATAAAAAGTCTTATAGGATTTTATGGCATGGTTGCTTTTGTAACATACCCTCAATTGACTTAGCAAGGCAGGACTTAGAGCGATTGGGGTTAGAGTTTGACATAACTTTAGTATGTGTCTTTGATGGTACAGGGCAGCATAAAGTAAAACCATTTAAAAATATTAAAGTTGAGGTAATCGAATGGAGTAACCAGGCCGTTATAGACGAACTGTTGAAGTCTGATATATCAATTAATCCAAGATATGATAACTGGAAAGCCTATAAATCGGATAATAAAACATCGGTTGCATGGACTTGCGGTATTGTTTGCATAGAGCGTAATTTTTATTATGAGATTAAAAAGTACCTGTCAAGTGCCAGTTTAAGAAACAATCAGGCTAAAATTTTAAGGGAACTGGTTATAAAAGATTATGATGTTAAAGATACAGCTAAAGAATGGCAGGAAATTGCTGAAAGTTTAATTAATCCTCCCAAAATTGAAAAACCTAATATTATTAAAGAAGATATTACGGTTTATACATCGATAATCGGTGATTATGATGATTTAAGGGATGACCAGTTTATTGAAGATGGTGTTGAGTATGTAGCATTTTTAGACAAAGCTTATATATCGAAAGTTTGGAACATAAAACCAGTATTTATGCAGTTTATCGACCCATCACGGCAGGCTAAAATATACAAGATATTGCCCTGGCAATATTTAGATACGGAATATTCTATCTGGATAGATGGCAGAATGGCGGTTAATGTATCACCCAATTGGTTAATTGATACTTATCTGAAAGACGCTGATATTGCATTATTTGCTCACCACAAAAGGAATGATATTTATGAGGAATATGCTGGCGATCCTAAATTTATGCATAGAAAGTTAGAGCCTGAATATCTGTTTAAAATGCAGATTGATAAATATCAGCGCGAGGGTTTTCCTAAACATAGCGGATTATATGAATGTACTGTAATTTTAAGACGACATACTGAAGAGGTTAAAAGATTGTGTTTGGAGTGGTGGAGTGAAATAACAGCATATACAGTTTCAGATCAAGTGAGCTTTGTATACTGTGCTATAAAACAAGGCATAAAGATAAATATTATCCCAGGGAATGTTTGGAATAACAATATGTTTATAAGAGGCGAGCATCTTGTTAAATACTAAAATATTACTTATAAATCCAATATTTACCCGTTTAGTAGGACTAGAGCAAGATTATATACCTTTATCATTATGGCATATAAGCACATTACTCAAACAACAGGGATTTGAGTCGTATATAAAGAATTTAAACATTGCTAAAAATTTACATTATATTAATTATTTAGAGCGAAGTCAAAAGTATGGTAATTTAATGTCTTTATATGAAGACCAAAAATATACGATTTATAAAGAAATTGACGAAGTTATAGAGGATGTCTGGCCTGATATTATAGGTTTTACTGTACTGACTCCGCAAATAAAGATAGTCAATGATTTAGCCAAATATATTAAAGATTGGTACGACTTCCCAATATTTTGTGGTGGGGCAGGTGCTAAATTAAACTTTGATAAAATTAATAATTGTAACTTAGTTTTCAGGAGTGGTATTAATAATTTAGATGTACTAAATGAGATAGATAATTATAATGGGGCAGAAATTTCAGAAATGCCTTATACGCTTGAAAACTATGATGGTAATTTAAACTTTGACAACATACTTGATAAGTATAGCAATAATGCATACGGTCATGTCTTTTCGTCTGTAGGTTGTTATGCCAACTGTAGATTTTGTGCAAGCCCAGCGATTTGGCACAGAAAAGTTTATTTTAAACCTATGGAGTCATTTATTAGGGAATTGGAATTGATTGCAGAGAAATATAGTCCAGGAAGTTTTCAAATATGGGACGAGAATTTTACGGCTTCAAGTCATAGGTTAAAAGCATTTTGCGATTTGTATAAATTAGATATTCCCTGGTCATGTGATAGCAGAATTGACACATTGGACGAAAATAAAATTAAGTTAATGAAAGAGCATGGCTGTATTCAAATTGCAATAGGTGCAGAGAGTGGATGCCAAAAGGTTTTGGATTATTTAAACAAAGGAATTGATAGGGACAAAATTAAAACAACAATAGATTTGCTTAATCAGTGCGAACTCAAATCAAAAATTTATATGATTATGGGTTTCCCTGAAGAAACTTATCAGAATATGTTAGAAAGTATTGAATTTATAAAATCATGTAATCCTACATCAATAGTATTGAGTTTATTTACACCATACTTAAACACTTCCTTATATGATGAGTGCAAGGACAAAGGTTTAATTGATGACAGCTATGATGAGAGCAATTATTCTCATCAATCAGGAAATTTTATGAAAAAGATACATCCTGAAATAGATATTACTGAAATTATAAAAGCAGTTGATAATTATAATAAGGCTTTAGTCAATGCTTAATAGACTTAACAAGTTTTATGGTGGAGTTATACCTGATCCTATTAAAAGATACGGTTACTATCCCTTAGATAATGCAAAAATATTAGAAGTAATAAATCCCGAACTTCTTACAGGTACTGGAAGTGCAATAAATGAGTATGATTTTTTAGCAGATTTTATGAAAACCTTAAAGCCGAAACCTATAGACATTATAGAAATAGGTACTTTGCTTGGAGTAGCTTCAGCATTGCTGGCAAGCTATTGTCAGACTGTATTTACTTTTGATATATGGTATAGAAATTCACATCATATCTGGAATGAACTTGAAGTATGGGACAGGATTAATTATTATACGGGCAATCAGAAATTTATAGATGATGTTATAAATCAGTTAAGATGTAACACAAATTTAAATATCAATTTTGCTTTTATAGACGGTATGCACAAAATAAAGAATGTGATACATGATTTTGAACAAGTTAAGTTTTGTAAAAGAGTTCTTTTTCACGATGCTAATATAGGTGAAATAGGGGATTTTATAAAAAAAATTGGCGGCAAGTTTGCAGGTAAAGATAAAATGTTTGGTTACTGGGAGGATAAAGTTGAAAAAGAAAGATAAAAAGAAAATTAAGGGCGGTAAGCCCAATATGGGTAAACCAGATAATAAGAAAATAAAAGGTAAAAAAGGTAAAAAGGGAAAAGGAGTTAATTATGCCAATGCCAAAACCAAAAAAAGATGAATCAAAAGACGATTTTCTTGATAGATGCATGGGTGATGATGTAATGGTTAAAGATTACCCCGACAACGACCAGCGTTATGCAATTTGTAATTCTTTATGGGAAGACAAAAAGAGTAAACCAAATAGCAAAATTGAAATAAGGTCATTTCCAATAGAACTTAGAACCGATAAAGTCGAAGGAGAAAGTCCTAAACTTGTAGGCCATGCCGCATTATTTGATGTATTAAGTGAAGATTTGGGTGGATTTAAGGAAAAAATTAGAAAAGGGGCTTTTGCTAATTCAATTAAAGTTGATGATATAAGAGCATTATTCAACCATGACTCAAACTATGTCTTAGGACGCAATACTAGTGGAAGTTTAATACTTGCAGAAGATGACTTGGGACTTGCTATTGAAATAGACCCACCAGATACACAATTTGCAAAAGATTTAATGACCCTGATAGGTCGTGGGGATATAAGTGGAATGTCATTTGGTTTTATTGTAAATGTTGATGAATGGGACAGTACAGATAAAGATAACGTGATAAGAACCTTAATAGATATTTCACTTTGGGACGTATCACCAGTAACATACCCTGCGTATCCACAAACTGACATAGGAATTAAATCCGCTAGGGAAATTTTCAAAGAATTTCAAACCAGGCAGGAGCAGGAGCTTTTGCTTGTTGAAAATAAGAAAGCCGAGTATCAGGAGAGAAAGGCTAAATTACAGAATATTAAAATCGCAATGATAAAAAGAGAGGTAACATAATGAAAGAGTTACAAAAAAGGCTTAAAGAAATTGCCGATGAGCTTCAAATCCTTGAAGTGAAAGAGGGCAGAACAGCCGAAGATGACACCAGAATTGACGAACTGGTTGTTGAATTTCAAGAAGTAAAAGAAAAAGCCGAAAAAGCTGAAAAAAGAAGCCAGTCAATGGAAGCTATTAAGAAAGATTTAATAACTCCAGTTAATATGCCTGGTAAAATCGACAGCAAATCTGAAGATGAAAATTTTAGGTCATTAGGGGAATTTGTGCAAGCTGTAGCTTTAAATCCGGCTGACCCAAGACTTACTAAAAGAGTAATGACAATGGGCACGACTACATCTGGTGGATTTCTTGTACCAGATGCTTTTATATCAACCATAAAACAGGTAAGCGCAGGCGAGGCAATCGTAAGACCTAGAGCTTCTGTTATACCATCTGGGGATCAGCCGGACCAGGGTATTGATATGCCAGCACTTGACCAGACAGCAGCAGATGGAACAGCCCTATATGGTGGAGTTAGTGTTGTGTGGGTGCTGGAAGGCGTTGCTAAAACTGAAACTTCTACAGCATTTAAATTAATTGAACTTAATCCTAAAGAAGTTGCAGGTTATATCGAACTTACTGACAAACTGCTCCGAAATGCTACCGGCATAGATGCGCTGTTGGGTACTTTATTTAGGGGTGCAATTTCTTCAGCAGAAGAGACAGAATTCCTTGCTGGTACTAATGGCACAACCAGGCCAACAGGTATAATCACTCATGCAGGTACTATTACTGTTAATCGTACCACTGCAAACAGGATTCTCTATGCAGATTTAGTTAATATGTTTGCACAGTCTTATGGTACAGGTCTGGACTTTGTTGCCGCCAAGTCTGCATTGACACAAATAATGACAATGAAAAACTTCGAAGTTGCTGATAGTGATGCTCCAAGCTTGGCATTCCAGCCTGACCCAAGAGTAGGTATTGCAGGTTCAGTTTTAGGTATACCATTATTGTTTACTGACCTGTTACCGGCTTTAGGAACAGCAGGAGACTTAATGCTTGCTAACTTCAAATTCTATCTTATCAAAGATGGTTATGGAATCGAAGTTAAGAGCGATAACGGTTACTCTGGGTTCGTTAGCAATAGGACAATTATAAAGGCTTTTTGGAACGTAGATGGCAAGCCTTGGTTGACTGCACCTATTACTTTAAGGGACGCAACTTCTGAAGTATCTCCATTCGTAATTTTAGGAGATGTTTCAAGTTCCAGTTAAATTTATTAAATTAAAATAATTAAGTTGAGGGCAGTCCTGAAAAATAATAATAAGGGCTGTCCTCTATTTATGGAGGAATAAATGAAATTTATAGTTCGTAATCGATTTATCTATAACACCATAACAAAACAACCAGGTGAAATTATAGATGTACCGCCTGAATATATTGATAAACTAAAAAAAGCTAATGTTTTGGGTGAGCCGGTTAAGGAAGTTGTAATTGAAACATCAGTTCTAAAACCTGTTGAAAATGAAATGATAAATAGAAGCATTCAAAAAGAAGTTAAAAAACCTATTAAAAAGGGTAAAAAATGAACCTGAAAATAATAACAACTCCAACAATTGAGCCGGTATCTTTAGTGGAGGCAAAACTGCATCTAAGGGTAACAACCGATACAGACAATACTTTAATATCAGATTTAATCACTGCTGCACGTCAATATTGCGAAGCTATTACTAATCGAGCTTTGGCAAGTGCAACTTTCGAGCTTATACTTGATGATTTTACCGATAAGATAGTTTTACCAATGCCTCCAGTTGAGAGCAATACAGTAAGCATAAAATATACTGATAGCGATAGCATAGAAACTACACTTGCAACTACTGAATATATTTTATATACCAGTGAGCCGGCTATATTAATACCCGATTATGGTATTGACTGGCCATCATTTACACCTTATCCAACAGGGGCAGTTAAAATAAGATATACTGCTGGTTACAGGGCTGCAAGTACAGATGAGAATCTGCATATTCCTGAGGCAATAAAACAGGCAATACTTTTAGTTATCGGGCATTTTTATGAAAATCGCCAAGAGTATATTGTAGGTCAAACAATAGCAAAAATACCATTAGCGGCAGAATCACTTTTATATCCTTATCATGTTTGGAGCTTTTCATGAGAATCGGAAATCTTAGAAATTATATAACAATACAGACACCTACCGAAACAACAGATGCTAATTTAGAAATTATTTTAACCTGGGCAACGTTTGCTAATGTCTGGGCAGAGATTACGCCGTTAGTGGGTAGGGAATATTACGCTTCCAAAACTGTCAATGCTGAAATATCGGGCAAGGTTAGAATTAGATATTTAGCTGGTGTAACATCTGAAATGAGAATAATTGACGGTACTAAAACATATCAAATTGAGGCAGTAATAAATATTGATAATCGTAATGAAGAATTAGTATTGCTTGTAAAAGAGGTAGTGTAATGGCTTATTCAGTTAAGATAGAGGGGCTTACAAACCTCAAACAAAAAATAGAAGAAAAACGAAAAGAGATAGGGGCAGTATTTGAAAAAGATTTGAATGAGGGAGCTGATAGGGTAGTGGCTTCAGCTAAAAGCAAAACTCCTGTGTTATCTGGAAATTTAAGAAATGCAATTGGCAAGAATGAAGTTCGGGAGCGTGGAGGAAAATATAGTGTTTATGTAGGTATACAAATTAATGAAATATTTACCAAAGCTGATGGCTGGTATGCAAGAATGCAGGAATATGGAACTTCGAAGATGAAAGCACAGCCATATTTACGTCCGGCTTTTAATGAGCAAAAAGCACAAATCAATAATGAAATAGTATCTGATTTAAAAGAAGTAATAAAAGAGAGTAAATAATGACAATTGAGCAGGCTATAAAGACATTCTTACTTACAAAAACAGCAATTACTAACATAGTAAGTCAAAGGATTTATTATTCAACATTACCTCAAACTCCAGTATATCCAGCTATTAGTTTCTTTAGAATATCAAATATACGCCAGCATGATTTAGATGTAGGTAGCGTATATTATCAGTTTGATATTTGGAGTTTAAAATATATCCAAAGTGTTGAATTATCAAATGAAATACGTTTAGCATTGCAGAGGGAAAAGAGCGTCATGTCGGGGATACCTATAATTCAAGGCGTATTCCTTAATGAGCAGGATTTTTATGAAAATGATACTAAACTTTTTCATGTAGCTTTAGATTTTAAAATTATATATCGAGGGGCATAGCTCTAAGAATTTAAAATATATCAACAATAGGAAGCTCGTTAGGGCTTCTTTTATTTTGAGGAGGAGATTAATTTGGCACAGACAAGCGTACAGCAAACAAATAAGATTGCATTCGGTTCAGGAAAATTTGAGATAAGTACGGATGGGATAACCTGGACAGATTTGGGCGCAATGAGAGACATAGTATTTTCAGAAACATGGGATAAGGTTACGGTAAAGAGCGACAATGCAGGTGTTATTAAGGAATTTATCAAGAATCATTATGCAGCATTGTCGGGTAATATAATGGAACTTGACCTTACCAATCTCAATGTAATTAGGGGCGGGATTGATACTTATTCATTCGCCAACGGTATAGCAGAAACATTGTCATCTGGTGGACTTACCACACTAACGGCAATACAGGTGAAAGTTACAAATACCAATGAAGCAGGGGATATATTCAGAATTACCTTATATAAAGCTACAACTAATAAGGGTATTGAACTGGCATTCCAGGCTGATGATGCTGATGATCCCAATATGATCAGCATTGAAATCAAGGGTGTATGTGATACTGCACTAGCAGCAGGTGCTCAGCTTTTTGAGATATACAATGAGCAAGGCGAGGGAGCTGAAAGCTAATTGGAAGTTATCAAGGATTTTGATTTACTTGTACCCGATAAAAGAATAGCGAAACTTGCTGGTCGTGAATTCGATGTATCGCTTATCTCTACTCGCATGGCTTTAGAACAAATTAAATTTCGTGATAAAGCTTTAATCATGAGTGGAGCAGACGCATTCAATAAAGCAGTTGAGATAGTAGCAGAGATTTGTAAGCCTAAAGTCAGTAATAAATTTCTTGGTTTATTTAAGAAAAAAGTTACTGCTAAATGGTTGATTTCTCATGCCTCGTATGCACAGTTACTTGAGTTTATTGATTTCGTTTTAGCTCCACTTTATAAAGAAGCAGAACCAATAGAAAAGTCAGAAAAAAAAAAGTAAATCAAACAAGGTAGTAGAGTTAGGTAAAATAATCACTTCCGTTATTTGTATGACGGGTTATTCATTATCGTATATTTTGGATAGCCTGTCGCTTGATCAGCTTATGCTTATTTATCGTTACGGGCTTGAATTTGAAGAAACCAAATCAATTATTTTACTTAACAAATATGCAGAGGCTTTATCTGGTAAAAAGAAATCAACATCAGACAAACCAGATTTAAAAAAGTTTAGTGCAATTTACGGCAATCGTATAAAAACTAATAAGAAGGAATAATTATGCCAATAGGCTCAATGTCAATAAAAATCACCGGCGATATCAGTGATTTTAACAAATCTATAGCCTCAGTTCAAAAACAATTAAATGCCTCTACAAAAGGTTTACAAACTGTAGCACGCTCAATGAGTACAGTTGGTATGGGTATGACTAAGGGTATAACTTTACCCATTATTGCTATCGGTGCAGGACTTCTAAAACTTGGCAAGGATTTCGATAATGCTTATGACACAATAAGAGCAGGCACAGGTGCAACCGGCGATGCTCTTGACGGATTAAAAACTGATTTTAGAGAAATTGCTAAAGTAGCACCATCATCTTTTAAAGACATAGGTGCTGTAGTGGCGGATCTCAATACAAGACTTGGACTTACTGGCAAACCATTACAAGATTTATCTGTACAAATGCTTAATTTTGCTCGTATTACCAAAACTGATATTAATACTTTAATACCAGCCGCAACAAGGGTATTTGGGGATTGGCAAATTGCAACAGATAAACAGGGAAAGGCTATGGATACTCTGTTTAAAGTTAGCCAGAGTACAGGTATTGGAGTAGATAGACTTTCAGAAAAAGTTGTACAGCTTGGTGCGCCATTGCGTAATCTAGGATATAGCTTCGAAGAAGCAACTGCATTAATGGGTAAATGGGAAAAAGAAGGTGTAAATACTGAAACAGTATTTTCAGGATTAAGGCAAGCTCTTAGAGTATTTGCTAAAGAAGGAGTTACAGATACACATGCTGCATTAATGGGTTTAATTGAGCAAATGAAAAATGCTGGCACTACTGGAGAAGCTGCTACAATAGGTATGGATTATTTTGGTAAAGGTTTAAATGATGTAGCTGACGCTGCCCGTGGTGGTAAATTTGATATTGATGAACTTATAAAAAGTGTGGGAGATGGTACAGACACAATCAACGCTGTTTCTGCTGCTACTATGGACTGGAAGGAAAAACTAATACTTCTAAGAAACAATATTGGAATATCACTTGAACCACTTGCAATGAAAGTATTTGATTCAATCGGTAAAGGTGTCGATAAAGTAACTCCCAAAATTGAGGCACTTGCTAAATGGTTCGGTAATTTAGACTCTGGTATGCAGGATAGTCTAATCACATGGGCATTACTTCTTGCTGCAATAGGTCCTGTATTATTAATTATTGGTAAGACCACAACGGCAATAATACAATTAAGAACTGCAATCCTTACAATGAATGTCGCAATGAAAGCCAGTTTGCTATATGCACCTGAAGCTATACTTGCAATGGGATTATTAGCATTGCAGACAAATTCAAGTGCACAGGCTTTTAAAGACTTTGAACTTGTACAGGCTAAACTCCGAGATGGTATGTATTTGTTTAGTAAAGCACCCGAAGCTGTAAGAATACAAATGCAATTTTTACAGGACGAAATGGCTGTTCTAACAGAAGAGGGACATCAAGGTAGTGCTAATTATTTAAAATTAAAAATGATTGAACTTAGCAATCAATTCCTTGAGGGTAAAATTACAGCAGAAGATTTAGCTTATGGACTTGATTTACTTCATACAAGCATTATTCCATCAACAGTGGCTATGGGAGAATTAACAGATGCTACAGTCGGTCAAATTATTGCAACACAAAATAATGAAGCTACCATAAAATCATTAATGGAGCAAACAGGCAAGACAAGAGAAGAATGTTTAGAATATGCTAAAGCACAGGAACTTTTAGAAGATGCAACTGATGATACTACCGAAGCAACAGATGGGCAAAGGGAGGAAATTGATAAACTCCGCAGCAGTTTTAACAAATTAATTGATGATATATTTGGTGGCATTACAACTTATAACGATTTTCAGGAAGCAAACTGGGCAGTAGAAGCGGCACAAAAAGCATTAACTGAAGCGATTAAAAAATATGGTAAAGGTTCACAGGAAGCAGAAAAGGCTCAAAATAATTTAGATGACGCTAACATAACAGCTATAGAAACAGCTTTCAAACTTTCAAACCAAATTGGTGCAACTACCGAACAGCAGGAAGAAGCCAGAAAAAAAGCTATAGATTTGGGCTTGCAATATGTCGCTACTGGAGATATAAGCATAGA
>Ga0100403_1002234_pt1 | contig 15800 bp, 14 predicted proteins | sample CryGeymet201501t_FD_83663 | JGI IMG/M metagenome (GOLD analysis project Ga0100403, IMG submission 83663) | Groundwater microbial communities from Crystal Geyser aquifers in Utah, USA - Crystal Geyser metaG 2015-01t | ecosystem: Environmental > Aquatic > Deep subsurface > Groundwater | place...
AATAACATGATTAATAATTCCATTAAGCAGATTATTCTTCAACACCACGAGAATTATGATGGTACTGGTTTTCCAGAGCATAAGAGAGGAAGTAAAATCTTAACTCTCGCGAATATTGTTCATTTGGCCGATGAATTTGCCCATATTATTGTAGATAAAGAACTAAAGCCTTTAGATGCTTTAAAAGACCTTCTGAGCCAAAGAGAGAAGCTTATTTGGTTTAATAGTTCGATTGTAGAGAATCTCATCAAAGTCTTTACCGACCCTGAAAAAATCAAGAAGGATTTCATTCTTCCTTCAAACTCTAATATTATTCCTAGTAAAAAAGCTTCTTAAACGGCAGTTTCTTCAGTTTAGATTCGTTGTTTCTTGAGAAGAAACTTAAAACATCTTTTGAAAGGATATAGGGAAATCTACGTTCTGGTGAGCTAACAATAATGTTTTGATATTTTTCAAGTTTAAGATCAGCGATCGCAGGTAATAAATTACTGAAGTGATAAGTAAAAGATTCGCCTTCCTTTCCACCAATCTGGATTATGTATTGGTCAGTTGCCATGGACTTCGTGAGAAGCTCTTTTGCACCTTCAGGCATTCTGTCTATGATGATTTGGCTTCTCATCATCAACATTTCTTCAATGAAAGTCTCAACTTTTTCATTCTCCATTGGCGCATCTCCGCGCCCAAACCAATTGTCATCTTTCTTAGATATCTGAAGCAGGGGGGAATTACCCGAACTTAAAATTTTGATGCTAGTGATTTGAGATTTATCGAGATGGAAGATTCTCGATTCAACAAACGAAGTGAGATCAAGTTTTTCTAAAGCATTCTCTAATGCATTAATATGGTAAATGATGGATGGCTGATTGCTTATTGAAACATAAGTCGAAGAGTCCACAGGGTTAATAAGTCCGAGGTCGAGAGAAATTGTTTCTCCAGATTTCTCAAAAAATTGAATAGACATTAAAGGGTAGTCTAGAGAGAAGTTGTTAATATTGATTTTGTCACGTTCATAAATCTTTCGAATACTAATTTTTTTCAAAGCTGCAAAAATGAGATCTAGCGAATCATGATTAGCCGGAAACGATCGCGGAGAAACAATATGCCACTCTTCTCTGCCGTTATTATTTTGAAGCTCAAATTTAAAAGTCCCTAAGCGATTTTTAAAATCGATCTTGACTACTTGCGACAAATTTTCTTCCGGAATCAAAATGCTATATTTGCTTAAATCATAAACATTCTCTTTTGGAGCTTGGAAGAATTCAGAGAGGGCCAAAGCGAGGGCCAAAATTGTCAAAAATGAGCCTAAAGCTACTTGCGACAAGAGACGTGCATTTATGTCTAATTTTAGAAACATGGCCTTATTCTAACTTGCCTAAAGCCCTTCGACTAGTGATGATTAATTGTTCAGTTGAGGAGAATTTTATGAAGATACTTGAACTTTTTCAAACGGGCGGATTTGTCATGTATCCGCTTCTGATTTGTTCACTCTTAGTTTGGGCGGTTGCTTTTGAAAAATGGAGATTTTTTAAACTCTTCGCTGAGCAATACCAAGGCATAGGTCAAAAGATTTTAGACCTGATTCAAGAGGGTAAGTTCAATGAAGCTAAGGGACTCTGTCATGGAGTTCATCCTCTAGTGGCGCGGCCATTTCAACTTGCCCTCAATTCTCGAGAAAAACATAAGAATCAAGATTCTGCGCTAGATCGTCGCTTGCTCGAAACTCAATTGGGACTCAAACGTTTGTTGTGGATCCTTGGGACCATAGGGACTTCAGCTCCTTTTATTGGTCTTTTTGGAACAGTTGTGGGAATTATTCGATCATTTGAATCTATTGCTCAAACAGGAAAAAGTGGCTTTGCCGTGGTTGCAGCGGGGATTGCTGAGGCTTTGATTGCCACCGCAGCAGGGATCATTGTGGCGGTTATGGCAGTCGTTCTTTATAATTATTTTCAAACCAAATTGTCACATATGTTTCAAGAGTATCGCATCAAAGTTCTCGATATTTTGGATGAGCTTTAACTATGTCATTTAGTAATAAAAATAATGATGAAGATATTGTTGCTGAAATCAACATGACCCCACTCATTGATATCATGCTCGTGTTGTTGATCATTTTTATGGTGACTTCATCTTTGTCCCTCGAATCAGGTCTGACTATTGATGTGCCTAAAGTAGAGAAAACGGAAACTTCATCTGATAGTAATGCTGTTATGATATCTTTGACCGCCGATGGAAAAATTGCCGTTCAGGGTAAACTAACAACTCTTGAGAGTTTAAAAGAAGATGTTGCCAATGCTCTTCAAAAAGAAGGAACAGAGTTAGTTGTTTTAGAAGGGGATAAAGCATCTCAATTAGGTAATGCGGTTGAGATCATCGATATTGCCAAATCTGCAGGAGCAAAGAAATTTGCTATTGCAGCTGAAGCTGAATCTAAAAAATAAGGTTAATTTTTAGAGATCGAGACCGTCGAGTTCATCAAAGCCATCACCACCGCCGCCTTCACTTTCGCCAACAGCTTGTGGCTTGCTCGTATCTTTGCCTTTCTTATGGGCTTCAACTTTTGGTTCGACTGAAGCGATAAAGTCTCTCAGAAGAGTTCTTTCACCTGGTTTAAGAAAGCTAAATTTTACGGCGACTCTATAAGGTAATTTATCTGAACTGATGATACGGCTTCTAATGTTAAAAGCGCGACAATATGCGATTTCTGCATTAATCACAAAGCGATTAGGAACTTGAAATTCAATTACGATAGATTGGCCTTCAACGAATTTGTGATTGCAGAAAAAATACATATGATCCATTCCTAGTTCCCCAAGAACAGTCATTCCGCGATATTGTTTTTCTGTAGGTATGTTTTGTGATCCTCTTTGAATAACAAAGGTCGCTTCTTCTTTTTCACCTTCTGCAGATTCTTCAACTTCAGAAACTGCTTCTAGCGCTGGTGCTTCTTCTGTAGTGGCTGTTTGTTCGCCTCCGCCTTCGAGAAGCTCAAGTTGAGCTCCTTTATGCTTATAAGAATATTCTTCGGCAATTTTTTTGGGATCTACATTTTCACCGTTGGCAGTTTTCTGCTCAATCACAGATTCAACTTCATCGCGCAAGCGCCAAAGCTTTAAAAAGATTTTTTTAATAAAAACGGGGTCTGTCGATTGATGATAAATCAAGGTTATCCTTCCCTGAAAAGTGTCCAATTCCTATTATGCACTCAAATCTATTGCGCGCCAAGTCGAGTTGTTTTTGGCAAATAATGCCCATATCGGTGAGCGGCGCATCAACAGCTTAGCCTTTAAGGATAGAAATATTTAAGGAATTTCAGCCATTTTAATGGAATTTCCCTTGAGGAGGAATAAATGAAGAGAGTCGTTCGTCAATTAGCATTGTTGGCCTCATTGGCACCTTTAGTTGCCAATGCTGAGCTGGCCCCACATGTCGCTGGGGAATTAATTGTAAAACTTAAGAGCGGCAACAAGGCGAGTTTGGAGAAACAGATCTCTTCGCTCGGACTTAAAATGGAGAGAACTATTCCATTGAGCTATGGTGATTTATTTGTGGTTAAAGTTCCATCTCAAAAATCATTGGAAAGCGCAATTTCTCAACTACAAGAAACAGATTCAATTGAATATGCCGAGCCTAATTTTATCTATCAAGTAAATGATCCTTATATGGGTGGAATGTCGGTTGAATTGAATTACTATTCGACAAACGCATCGGCTCCAAACGATCCAAGCTTTGGAAGCCTTTGGGGGCTCGTTAACGATGGAAAAAACGAACCTTCACGTTCAGTTCCTGGCTTAGCAGGTGCAGATATAGATGCACTTAAGGCTTGGGATATTACAAAGGGTTCTCGAAAAGTGAAGATTGCTATTATCGATACTGGTATTGATTATAATCATCCAGACCTTAAAGATAATATTTGGACCAACCAGGCTGAAGCCAATGGTAAGCCAGGCATAGATGATGATGGCAACGGTTATATTGATGATATTCACGGTTATGATTTTGCTAACGACGATGGTGACCCACTTGATGATCATTCACATGGTTCTCATTGTGCCGGAACCATCGGCGCTGTTCATGATAATGGTGTAGGAGTGGCAGGTGTAATGAGTGAAGTTTCACTTGTTGGTGTAAAGTTTTTAACTGGAAGTGGTTCAGGAACTCTTGAAGCAGCTGTTAAATCTATCGACTATGCAACCAAGTTAAATGTTGATCTTATGAGTAACTCTTGGGGAGGTGGTGGCTTCACTCAAACTTTGAAAGATGCTATTCAAAGAGCTTCTGATGCCGGAATTATTTTTACCGCAGCAGCTGGTAATGATTCTGCCAACAATGATAATTCTCCGCATTTTCCATCAAACTATGATGTAGCTAACGTCGTCTCTGTTGCAGCTTCAACAGCACAAGATACATTGGCGAGTTTTTCATGTTATGGAAAAAACACAGTTCACATTGCAGCTCCAGGGCACAGAATTTTATCAACTGTTAAAGATGGTGGATATGCGGTTTACTCTGGAACTTCAATGGCCACTCCTCACGTTTCAGGAGCTCTTGGCCTCTTGTTAGCTCAAGAAGGAAGAATGTCACACCAAGATATGAGAGAGCGAATTATGGCCACTTCTGAGCCGGTTGGTGCTCTTCGTGGAAGAACTATTAACTCTGGTCGTTTAAATGCTTATAATCTCCTTATGGATATTCGCCCAAATCGTCCAGGACCAAAACCAGGTCAATGGCAACGCATTCGTTTAAGTGATGTTTGGGAGTCGACGCATCCTTATGTTGATAATGCCAATGTCGAAAGAATTTTTAACGTACCAGGCGCAAAATATATTCGTCTAGTTGTTAAAAAATTCGATTTAGAGAAGAACTACGACTTTATTCAAGTAACAGGTGTTAATCGTCAAACTGTAGTTGAGAAAGTTTCAGGTGCCGGAACTGACTACACGACAGACTATGTAGAAGGTGACACACTCGTGGCCAATTTTAAATCAGATAGCTCAGTTAATAAATGGGGATATTCGGTTGAAGAAATTGAAATCCAATAAATGAAATCTTAAGCCCCTCTTCGGAGGGGCTTTTTTTTTAAAGCTGATTCTCTTCTTAGTGTTTCTTGTTCTATGATAATTTCGTTAATTTCTTCGATCAATTTTGGAACGTCATTCTTCAAAGAATTGAGAAGATCCAAGAGTCCATCACTGTCGTGAACAGAAGCTTTTTGCTCTATCGCTAAAGCACAATTTCTTAAGGGGTCACAAAAGAAATTAGAGATGGCACCTTTTAATGAATGGGCTGACATTCTAATTGTTTCATAGTCATTGAGCTCAATCGCCTGATCTAACTCTTCAAAGGCTTGAGAGAATCGCATTTGAAATTGATCTTTGAGTGTTTGAATAAGTTCAATATCGTATTCAAAGTGTTCAAGTAATTGCTCTTTGTCGACGAAAGTAGAGCTCTCTTTATTATTTGTGACAAGTGCTAGAACAGCATCTTTCTTTTCCAGCTCTTTATACAGAACTCTAGGATCTTGATAATAGTCACAATGTTTTTTAATTGAAATTCTGAGTGAATGGAGCGAAATGGGTTTTGCCAAAAAATCGATAATTCCAGACTGTTGAAGATTCTCTTTTTCAATATCAACAACGTTTGCCGAAACGGCAATGACTTTGGGAGCTCTTTCTCTTAAAGTTTCTTTAATCTTTTGAGACGAGGCAATACCGTTCATAATCGGCATCTGAATATCCATCAGGATAAGGTCAAAGTTCTCCTCAACTGCGGCATTAAAGGCTTCAAGGCCGTTAGAGACAATTTTAAAACGATATCCCAATTTATCGAGATGATTGGAGAGAAGTTTTTGATTGATTAAGTTATCTTCAGCAACCAAGATGTATGAATCTGATCCGCGCTTGAGAAGTGGAGCCTGAATTCTTTGAGTTTTTTCAGGACTACTCATTTGAATTGGTTGTGCTTCTAAAACAAAACTGAATCGACTGCCTTTACCAATGGAACTTCTGACTATAATACCAGTTCCCATGAGCATACAAAGTCTTTGGCAAATGGCCAAACCTAAACCTGTTCCCCATTGCTGACCATTGTTTTCTGACTTCTGTCTAAAAGGAATGAAGAGGGTACTGAGTTGTTCGCGATCAATTCCTAGTCCTGTATCTTCGACCGTAAACTTATACTGATTTTTTCTTTGTTCATGTTCAACAATAATTTTGACGTGACCTCTCGAAGTGAACTTGATGGCATTTGAAACAAGATTTGATAGAACCTGGGATAATCTTTTCTCGTCGAGAATTAATGTGTCAGGAATATCGTGGTCGGCTATCCAACTGAGTTGAATTCCTTTTGAACTCGCACTAAAACTAAAAAGAGAGACAAGTTGATCAAGCATTGCTCGAAGCTCAGAAGGGGATTTCATCAACTTAATTTCTCCCTTATCAAGCTGAGAAAAGTCGATAACATCTCGGAGAATAAGGTTAAGAGCTTCTGCCGAATCTTTTATATGAGAAAGATATTCTCTTTGATCATTACTTAAACTTGAACCCATCATCACTTCACTTAGACCTAAAATTCCGTTAAGCGGAGTTTTGATCTCATGAGAAATAGTAGTCCAGAATGTATTTTTTTCTTGAATGGCCGCTTCAGCAACATCCGAGGCCCGTTTAAGCTCTTCCTCTGATTTTAATGATTGCTTTTCATAGAGGCGCGCAAAGACTGTAGAGAAAATAACCAGACTCAAAGTAGAAATTGCTCGGTAGCTATAAGAATTGGCGAGCTCAGATTGTATCATCGGAATCTGATCATAGTTATGGAGAAGGCCAATAAAAATAAGCTCAATGATTGCTGTAAAAGCAATCCATAAACCAACGTTTGGTCCCAAAAAGAAAATACTTACAATGGGGATAATTCCAAACCAGCTTATTCCATTTGAATGAAAGCCGCCTTCGTTAATTGAATTGATAGGAACGAGAATCATTCCTGCAGCGATAAGAATTGAAGCCGACAGTCGAAAGTTTTTAGTAAATTTTAATATAATAGGAATAAACGAAAGAGAGATGATTCCCAAGATGTGAGGGTAGCTCAATTCACCGGTGACGATTCCTTTTTGAAGCAATGAGATGAAAACCAAGACACCAAAAATGGGCAATGATTGCAAAAGCAGAATCGATTTTTCGTATTCTCGAATATTCGAAAAACTACTCTTTGGTGGAATGAAATATTGAAACCATTTACTGTCACGAAACATCGAGTTTCCCCTTCCGTAACTTATCGGAAAAGGAGGAGATAACGTTAGAACGACAAAAGCCGACCATAAAGATCGGCTTTTGCACTATTCAATAACTTGTATAGTTAAAAAATTAAGCTTCGAATAAATGGCTATACTTTCTCAAGAATTTAGAAAGTGAACCAACTTTATCAAGTGTTCTGATCGCTCTTGTAGACAAGCGCAAACGAACAGTTAATCCAGTCTCTGGATCAAAAACTTTCTTCGTTTGAAGATTTGGTTTTTGAGTCATTTTAGTTTTATTGTTAGCGTGAGAAACTTTGTTTCCTACTAATCTTCTTTTACCTGTTAAATCACACATGCGTGCCATGACTAATTCCTTTGCTTTCTACATCAACAACAGACAGAGTTTTTATCGTTAAAGATGCCAAAAATCAAGAACTTCTTTCTGTCGCCCAACCGGCAGCGACTAATCTCTGACCCTCTACAACGGCACAGGTTTTATGCTCAAATCCCTGTTTTCCTGTGAGAAAGAGGATAAGCGTTCCCCAGTTTTGTGTTGGTATAAAAGTTTCGAGTAATGGTGATTCTTTTTTGCGCATTGCAAGGTACCCACCCTTAATCTTTTCAGGTGTCGGATTAAGAGAAAGAGAAAAGGCCAGATCGCGACTTCCATCATCGTGCCAGATTCCATCCTCATCAGGAGCAGATCTAAGTGAAATGATATGTTCGACAGAATAATCCTTGAGATAGTCCGAGATTTTTTGGCCAATCAGACCAGTGTTTTGCACTTCAACAGCTAACCATTGATCGAGAGCAACCCAATTCTCAGTTTGAACCCACGTTTCAACTTCTTGAGGCAGTGAAAGTGAAAAGAAGCAATGTCCAAGAGTTTGGAAATTTGGATCATTAATTGTCATGAATAGGTCCTCGAGGTTACAATTCTCTTACATGAATAAAAAAAATATCGCAATCATTTCGTTTCTCGTTGTGGCATTGGCCATGGTCTTTTACATGATGAGACCAATTGAGTTGAGTCAAGCGCCCTCTCAAAAAGTGGTGAACCAAGAAAAACCTGAGGTTGAAGTTATCAAGCAAATCGTGATTGAAAAAAACTCACCTGATCAAAAAGAAGCCATTATCAAAGTGGAACAAAAATCTTCACTGACATCCGATCAGAAAAAGTCCGAACTTCAAAAAATGATGTTGGAACTAACCAAGTTTGATGACCGTTGCGTGGAAAGTGATAAAAAACAATTTCCTGATGATCGCTTGATTGATGTCAATGATCCTTTTTACACTAAACCGGAAATGGTCATTCAAAAAATGCATGACGGTGTTTGGGAAAACATGAATCGCCCCATTTCAAGAGAAGCGCGAGAGTTGATGAAGGAAATTGTGAATCAAGATCCTCAAGTTGATACGGCAGAGCTTTATGCCCAATTAAATGCCATTGAGATTTGTCGCCCGGCCCGCACAATGACCTATGTCGAAACTGTTTTCGAAGCCTTCAAACATCACAAATGGAATGACAAAATCCGACAGGAAATTCTCTTCGTCACTTATTCCATGTTCGAATTTGTGATCAAGAAAGAGTTTTCCACTCCTAATTTGCTTTTGATGTTATCGATGATGAGAACAATGTCTGAAAATGGAGTTATTCCTAAAGAAAATCTTGAAGATATTAATAGAATATTCACCAGAGTAGTCGATCAGGAAAAATATTTTAGAGATACTTTGAGAGATGGAAAAAGTGCCGAAGAAAAAGTGTCGACCTTTAAAGAGGATTTTCAAGTTAAAGATGAAATGGGGCAAGAGATTGTTAATCTGATGAGAGAATACCGACGTCGTTACGCTCCCGATTTTGCCGAATAAATCATTCCATACATAAATAAATTTGACCCTCAATCATTCCTTGATCAAGACAGAGTTGTTTTATTTTTTGCAGCATCCATAGTCTCATGGGACGTGGATAACGAACTTTCCCATCCAGCCCTTTGACAAATTCTTGGGCATGCATGCGACTATCCGGATAATTTCTTTGCACCTGATGGTAAACATCTTTTGTAAAACGTACGACTCCAAGTGAAAGGTAAGCGACCTTCTCAAGGGCAAAATGCTCTTTCATTTGGGTGATGAGCTCTTGATACTTTTCGATAAAATCATCCGAATGAATGATGGGATCTAAGTGAATGGCGATCTTAAATCCTTGGTCGACAAGTTCCTGCATGGCCTTGAGACGATGCAAAGTTCGAGGAGTTAACAGATCAATCTCTTTGCTTTCCTTTTGAGGAGAAAGTGAAAAGCTAATATACATATTGGGAAGGGGAGTTAACTTTAAAACTTCTTTGATATTGACGGACTTGGTTCTGAGTTCCCAAAGAGCTTGAGGATGGTTTTTAAAAAAATCATGGTAAAGGGGAAGCTCTCCTGTGAGATGCGAAAGTGCTAGTGAATCGGAGAATTCTCCGGCGTGAAACCACACTTTCTCTTGAGGAAACTCAATTAACTTATCACTCATCGCCTTAATCACTTCTTCATGATTGATAAACCAAACCAAGTCAGGTGAATCGAAATGCCCTTGGAGGTAACAATACTCGCATTCATATAGGCAATTGTAGGCGTGAACGTAGTAAAAATGAGGCTCACCTGACAGACCATAAGCAGGAGGAGCGAGTTTAATCAGCTCTCCTCTTTTTTGGCCAATATACAAATTGAGGCCGTCGCGTTTTTGAAGATAAGGCTTTTTGACTCGCCCAAAATAATGGTCAATGCGATCAATCTGTTTAATTTCTAGAGAATTAAATCTTTCACGCAATTGAATGACTTGGGGAGAGTTTAAGCACTCTTCCTCGACAAAAACGCGATTAAACATCGATATTACCGTATAAGATCTTTTGATATTTCGTAAAATCAAAAGCATCCAATGATTTCTTTAATTGCTCAAGATGGCGCGGATGTTGGATCACTGCTTGGAGATGAAGCTCATCTGACTCAAGTGTTTTATCGTACTTGGTTTTTATGTTGCCGGTGTTTAAGACTGATAACTCATTTTCCAGAGATTGATGAATTTTAGTGTGAAAAGGATTAATCAGACCCCAAAGCTTTTCAAGTATGGCCGAAGACTTTTCCTTGGGGCGGGTTTTCTCTAAGATGAGTTCACTCAAGTTCAATGTTGAGATGACAAAATTCCAATCAAGATGCTTTCGGGAAATGGCTTCGATGGCATTTTTTAATTCTCTTTTTTGGCTTACAGTCCAGTGAAAATGAGAGAGTTCAGAAGGAATCTGAAAGTCATGAAACTCTTTAGCATCATCTTTGGTTGAAATTGATATCACGAGTTCGAAAAGTTGCTCTGACCAAAATTCAGCTTTCTCTTTTACAGCGACGCATATTTCAGTTCCTTGGCCAGCAAAATCGCTGACCATTTTTAGGGCTGTAAAAGGCTGATGAAAAAGCTGACAAACTGAGGCCAAGCCCCAAGCTTCGCGATCAACAAGCTGAGCGAAATTTTCAAGTCTTTCAGCATAATCACTTTTCAAGACTCTTTGATAAGTTGTAATAAGATCGTGCTTCGGTAATTCTGTGAGTGCTTCAGTAGAAAAAGATTTGAACTCCATGGCGCCGTCATTTTCTAAATAGCAGGTTCTTATTTCAACCAAAGAATCGATTTCAATTTCAGAGCGAAGAGAACCACAAACTCCAAGATTAAGAACTCTGGATATTTCAGCTCCGTATACAGCTAAGACGGCAGATAGTTTTTGAGAAGCCTGGAGATGTCCCTCGCCACAAATCAGTAGCCAATCAACTGAATCTTTATAAAGACCCTCAAAAGCGAAAGGGACCGCTTTAAACGATCGTTGCTTAAGAAAGGATTGAGCTTCTCCGCGATGGGCAAATACGTACAAAGATTGATTCATGGGCATTGGGTCCTTGAAAGGCAAGTTGACTCACTTTATAGTAGGGCCTTCAATCCTCGTCAAATGGAGCAACTATGACGCGTTTGCTTAAAGATCAATTCTCGTTTCCTATCGGCTTTGGTGGAGCTGCTGTGAGCGGTGAAGGCGGCGGGTATGGATTTGGAAATATTAGTGAAAATGATTCTCTTCACCTTTTGAAAGAAGCTTATGATTTAGGTTTCCGTCTCTTTGATTCAGCACCTATCTACGGGTTTGGACTATCAGAGATTCGCATCGGGCAAGCCTTTAAACAAATGCGAGAAAAAGTTTTTTTCACCTCAAAGTCAGGAGTGACTTGGCATCCTAATCGTCGTGTCGACATGACCAATGATCCAAAAGTGACGAAGAAAATGCTGGAACAAAGTTTAAGAGATTTGAATTCAGAATATATTGATCTTTACATGATTCACTGGCCTGATGCTAAAGTCGATATTCGAAAGCCTTTAGAAGTACTTGCGCGGGCCAAACATGAGGGAAAAATTAAGCATATTGGTCTTTGTAATACTCATATTCCAGATCTCGAAAAAGCCTCAGAGATAGATAAAATTGAAGTGGTCCAAAGCCAAATGAATCTGTTTGAAACGTCAGTCGTTGAACAACTGTTTGATTATCTCAGAGAAAAAGAAATTTCCTTTCAAAGTTGGGGAACTCTCGATAAGGGAATTCTCACTGGTTCAGTTGATAAGAAGCGTGAGCAACAAAAAAAATATGATGAAAGCGATTGTCGCAAAAGTGCTCCTTGGTGGAAACAATCCGAAGTGATTGAGAAAACCCAAAGAGTAGAAAAGCTTCATCGTCTTTTGAAACAAAGAGAAATCAATCCTCTTAGTTTTTGCTTGGCCCATAATCTGCATTATCCAGAAGTTGATATGGTCTTAGTGGGGGCACGCAATTCCGCCCAGTTAAAGTCGCTGGTAGACGCCACCAAAGCGCTTCCAAGCCTTGATCAAATGACTGAAATCATGAAGGAAATTTAGCACTTATGGCACTTAAATTGCTTTAAAACCAGTAATCAGTTTTGAAGGAGTTTCCAGTGTTGCGACTAACTATTCGATTTGTTTGCTTATCTCTCTTCTTATTCGCGACAGGCAACGTGCACTCCGCTGACTATCTTTTGGACAATGACAAACTTTGCCAAGGTTTTCCTCGTGCTCGAATTGGTTCTCTTGAAGGGACTTGTGTGGGAGTTGTCTTCCTCAATCACGAAGGAATACTTCGCCCTCGAAAAATCTTAGAAATTGAACCGAATCATTTTTTAATCACAGATATGGGAGGCTGGGTCGCCAACAAAGGTTCATTGTGGAGCCTTAAAATTTTGGGTCCAGGTAAGAGTGAATTAGTGCAATTAAAAAATGGTCTTGATCAAGTTCATGGACTCGCCATGGATTCTAAGAAAAGAATTTATTTTGGAGAGCGCTCAAAAATCACTCGCTTTGAAATGAACACCGAAGAATTGAACTATCAAATAGTTGTGAGTGATCTTCCCTCAGAAGGCAAGCATGCCCTCACTCATTTTATTATTGATGATCAAGACCGATTGATCGTTAATCGAGGAGCACCTAGTGATCAGTGCCTTAACAGTAAAGATAAACCACAGTATCCTTGTCCAGAAGTTGAAGGTGAAAAACCAGAGGCCGCTCTTTATCGCTTAACACTTGATGAGAGTGGGAAAGTGATAAAGAATGAACTTTTAGCGCGAGGACTTCGCAATTCGATGGGACTTGCCCTTCATCCTGAAAGTGGAATTCTTCTCCAGGCAGAAAATGGAATGGACTTTAATAAAGAAAGTCTGCCTCATGATGAACTCAATGTTATTCAAAAAAATAAACATTATGGCTGGCCCTATTGTTTTGATAATAACCAATTAAATCCCAATTATAAAAGAACCATCTTTAATCGGTCTGTTCCCAAAATTGATTGTTCGGGATATGAAAAACCAACCGTTCTGCTAGGTGCTCATTCTGCTCCTCTTGATATGTTCTTTTATAAAGGATCAATGTTTCCAGAGCTTAATCAGAAACTGATTATTTCTTATCACGGTTATCAGCCTGCTGGTCATCGCATTTCATTTCTAGATCTCAATCTTTCGGGCTTTGCCTTAGGTGAAGAAAAAAATATTCTCTTTGGTTGGGATGCCAAAAGAGGAATTCGCCCTCAAGGTTCTCCGGTTGGAATTACTGAAGCCCATGATGGAAAAATTTGGTTTGTGGAAGACAAAAACAAATCCATTATGTTCATCTCTACAACCAGTGAAATTTTTGATGATACCAATACTGAAGTTCCAGAAGTCACACTTGCTCCATTGGATGAATTGGGCAAATTGCATTTGCAAAAACTCTCAAATCAATTATTCCAGCCAGTCTGTAGTACCTGCCATGCGGTGTTTGCCGAAAAGGACTTAGAAGCTCTTCATCAACAACTTTTTAAAGAAAATATGCTCGATCTCGATCGCCCTCAGCAAAGTGAGCTTTCACAAAGAGTTCATGGCTTAGGAGGAGGTATGATGATGCCACCAGGTGGATCAGTTTCTGATGAAATGAAACAAGAGCTCAAAAAATATTTGGATACGGTTAAAAAGAACTAAGGAACAACTTGCAAAATTCCTACAGGTTCTCCTGAGAAAAGTTTCGCAACTTCCAACTGATTCAAACGCTGTTGAGGGTTTGTTGTTTGATTATTTATAGCTTGCTCGACAGCTGCTAAATCAATGTTCAAATCTTCGTATTCAACATCGCAATTAAGAATAGAATTAATTTCAATACACTTCGCTTTACCGAGATCGCCTCTTAAATCAATTTGACCATCATTTTTACGACGGCCTACAAAAGACATGGGCTGGTAATTTTCACCAACCAGTTCCGCTGGAAGTTTATAATTAAGTTTTATCAAGCCATCAGTTGCGTGAATGATAGAACCTTGTAAATTGAAAGTGGCAAATGGCTTCAATTCTTCAGAAGTAGGAACCATATAATTAAACTCAGTTGCAAATGAACTAAGAGAAAAAGTTAAGGCAATGAATGATACTAATACTTTCATAAAATTATCCTTCAGGAAGAGTATAGCGTGTCGCCCTAGCGCGACCCATTTTTAAAAGATACCCTTCTCGGTGCATCATGGCCAGATCTCGGCAGGCCGTAATTTCAGAGACATGAAAAAAGTTCTCATATTCATGGACGTTTACAAAATGTCCTCTTTTCAAGTGCTTAAGGAATTGAACTTGGCGAAAATTGAGGTTTGTTTGGGGGGCCATTTCAACTGGAAGTGCGCTCTTAACCTTCTTTGAGCCCGATTTAAAGTGAATCTCGCTATGAAAGGAATAGCCGTTTTCTGTGGTTACAATCCAATGAGCAAAAGGCCCTAACCATTTTCTAAGATTCACAATTGTTGTGTAAATGAGTGAGTCGTGGCGAAGGGGATCATAGTGATAGCCCCATATTTGGGAAATCAATTCTTCCTTTGATCCTTTTTGAAGTGCAAGTTGTTCAATCATTTTTCTTAAAAGGGGAGATAAGCTTTTGCAGGCATAAACTTCACCTCGATCAAAGAGAAAATGATGATGGGGAATTAAATCGAGATAAATTGTTTTTTGCTTTGGCCTTACTTTATTCAATTCATAGAGAAAAAGCAGATATTCTTTTTTAATCAGTTCATCACTATTTTTTTGGTCGATCAGTTGCGCTAGTCGATCTCCTAATAAAGAAGGTTTTTCTGGAAAGCATTTTTTATCAAATCGGTTGAGGATACGCTTGTGAACATTGCCACCAAAATGGATATTTTTCTGGGATAACTCTTGAACCAGCTCACTTTGCCTTGAACTTATATTTAATTTCGTCACAATTTTTAGTTCAAGACCTAATATCGCCAACTCAAGAATTCTGTCGACTTGAAGATCAAGAGACTTCATTGCAGATTGAATAAAACTAAGTGACTGATAATAATCTCCAGAAATATAATAAAGATGGGACCATCGCATATTGAGAATCGCCTCTTGTCGACGCTGGCGGTACATATAGATGAGATAGCTGGCTTCATCTAAATATTTTTTTACTTTGGCCACTTGCCCTCTCAACATTTGTTGTCTAGCAAGTTCCAGCAACAGAGTGGAACGAGTATAGGTATCAGACTCTTTAATAACTTTTAATTTTTCTTCAAGCTTCTGAACAATTTGATGAGAGTGAAGTCCAAATTCGGCTTCATAGTTGAGTTTTGATATTTCAGTCGCATCAGCAATGGCCTTGTTCTGAATTTGAACCGCTAATTCGTGTGCCTGCTTAAGGTTTCGAAGTCCATCATCAACGTTTTGAACTTGAACGAGAAAGTGACCTCGAAGATCTGACGATAAAACTTTTCCATAATCAAATTCTGCTTCTAGCGCCGATTGAAAAGCCATCTCTGCCGATTCAAGACCCACATCCCATCTTCCACAGAAGTAGCGATAAAAGGCGAGACCTTGATAGATAAAAAAATGGGAAAGGGGAGAGCTCACATTTCTTTTAAGTTTAAGATTGGCCCCTAAAAGAACTCTGGCCTTTTGATATTCTGAAATTCTGACAAAGCCGAGTGCCAGATAAAATCGTGCTTCGATGAGCTGTGATTGATTAAGCTTTTGGGCACGG
>Ga0100403_1002238_pt1 | contig 15775 bp, 13 predicted proteins | sample CryGeymet201501t_FD_83663 | JGI IMG/M metagenome (GOLD analysis project Ga0100403, IMG submission 83663) | Groundwater microbial communities from Crystal Geyser aquifers in Utah, USA - Crystal Geyser metaG 2015-01t | ecosystem: Environmental > Aquatic > Deep subsurface > Groundwater | place...
CCGCTTGTTGGGCAACGCCGTGAGCGTGCTCGCGGGCGATCTGCTGTTGACGCACGCGCTCGAACGAACGAGCGCCGCGGCGCCGGGCGAGACGCTCGCGGAGCTCTTCGCGACGCTTCGCACGCTGGTGGACGGAGAGGTCGTGCAGCTTCGCGGCCGCGCGCGCCTCGACGTGACCGAGGAGACGTACTTTCGGATCGTGCGCGACAAGACGGCGTCGCTCTTCGTGTGGGCGGCGCGCGCGGGCGCGCGCGTCGCGGGCGCGAACGGCGAAGCGATCCGCGCGCTCGGAGATTACGGCGCGCACCTCGGCGTCGCGTTTCAGCTCGTCGACGATGTGCTCGACTACGCGGGCGAAGCGTCGGTGACGGGGAAGCGGTTGTTAGCGGATCTCGAAGAAGGCAAGCTCACGCTGCCGCTCATTCGCGCGCTCGCGGCGCGGCCGCAGCTCCACGCGGACATTCCGCTCGCGCGATCGGGCGACGCGGTCGCGGCGGCGCGCCTCGTCGGCGCCGTCAACGCGACCGGCGCGTGCGCGGAGGTCCGCGATCTCGCGCGCGCCGAGACCGACGCGGCCGTGCTCGCGCTCGCGCACGTCCCCGCGTCGCCCGCGCGCGATCTGCTCGCGAACATCGCGCGCGACCTCGAATCGCGCCTCCGCTAGAATCGGCGTCGAGTGGCCAAGAGCGCGGACAAGAAGCGCACGCTGATGCCGACGGAGCTCGCGGTGAGCGACGTCATCGGGCGGCTCATCGAGTTCTGGGGCTTCAAGCGGAACATGGGGCGCGTCTGGGCCGTCCTCTACTTGTCGCCGGAGCCGCTCAGCGCCGACGATTTGCGGCAAGCGCTCAAGCTGTCGAGCGGCGCCGTCAGCATGACCCTCAGTGAGCTGTCGCGCTGGGGTGTGGTACGCAAGGTCTGGATCCAGGGAGAGCGCAAGGACTTCTATGCGGCCGAGGTGCAGCTTTGGCGGATGATCTCCCGCGTCTTCAACGAGCGCGAGAGGAGCGAGATCATCGCGGCCATCGACGCGTTCGAGCAGGCGCTGGCGGAGCTCGAGCGCACGCGCCGGACCTCGGACGCGGCGACGCGGGCGCGCGCGGAGCTGCAGTACGAGCGCATCTCGCAGCTGCTTCGTCTGGCGAAGCTCGGCAAGGCGGTGCTCGAGGGCGTGCTGTCGACGGGGAAGGTCGACGCGGAGCCGCTCGTGCGCTTCTTGTTGGGGGTGCGCTCGTCGGAGTCCTGATTTCATCGCGCGCCGAGGCGCAGCCCGCGCCGATTCAAAGGAACGACTACAACCTCGAGTTCTTCCAAGGTCCGGTGCTCGCGCCGATCCGCGTGACCGGCCTCGGCGGCGCGTACATCGCGTCGGCCGAAGGCGTCGAAGGCGCGGCGGTGAACTCGGCCTCGCCCGCGGTGCGCGACGCGTACAGCTACCGCTGGTTCGATTACGACGTCATCCTCGGCACGTCGATCCTCGGAACGCTGAGCGACACCGACTTCGACAACCACGGCGCGACGCGCGCCGGCGAGAACCGCGCGCGCGTCGGCGATTTCTTTCAGCTGACGTTCGGCGCGCTGCTTCAGTTCGGGCGGCTCGGGATCACCGGCACCGGCGATTTGCAGCAGTACACGCTCGCGTCGCGATCGTCGACCACGCCGGGGCTCACGATTTCGATTGGGCGCTGGAAGGCGCTCGGCGCGTACGGTCTGTTCGACGGGCAGCTGATCGTCGGCGGCGGTTTTCGCGCGGCGACGATGCAGATTCAGCAAGCGGGCGACACCCTCTTCACGATGACGGGGATCGCGCCGGAGGTCGGCGCGCTGTTGATGCCGGACGACGTGCCGTGGCGGATCGGGACGACGTTTCGCGCGACGGTGAGCGGCGGGCCGTTCGGGAGCGACAAGACGACGGTCGATCCGAGCGGCGTGCGCAAGGCGGGCGACGTCATCTTGCCGTCGCAGGTCGTCTTGCCGTGGGAAGCGGAGGCGGGGATCGCGTACCAGCTCGGGCCGCGCCCGCTCAATCCGCCGTGGCAGAACCCGCACGATCAAGAGGCGCCGGTGCGCCAGCGCATCGCGGCCGATCGCGCGGCGCGCGAGGCGAAGTACGCCGCGGAGCTCGCGCGCACGCCGCCGGAGGATCGGCGCGCGCTCGAGGTTCGCTTCGCGCGCGAAGAAGAAGCGCTCCGCGAGCTCGAAGACGCGCGGCTGGACGCGGAGAGCAAACGCCTCTACCGCATCCGTCGCGCGCGCTATTACAACTGGCCGCGCGAGCGCATTTTGTTGCTCGCGAGCGTGCTCCTCACGGGGCCGAGCCAGAACGCGGTTTCGGTCGAGGGGTTCCTCGATCAGCGCCGTCAGCTCGTCGGGCAGACGGTGTCGTTCACGCCGCGCCTCGGCATCGAAGGGGAGCCGCTGCCCGACCGATTGCGCGCGCGCGTCGGCACGTACGTCGAGCCGTCGCGCTACGAAGACGGCGTCGCGCGCCAGCACTTCACGTTCGGCGGCGACGTGAAGCTCTTCTACTTCGACCTCTGGGGCCTCATCGGCGAGACGACGTGGAAGGTCGCGTTCTACGTCGACGTCGCGCCGAGGTACACGAACGGCGGGATCGGGATCGGGACGTGGCACTGATCGTCCACGGCCACTTCGCCACCGCTCGACATCCAACGGGAATTGTAAGCCCATCGCGGTCGCGTCCGATGCGGTGGCGGAGCGATGCGCTACTTTCGTGACAGCGCGTCGCGCCGAATCGCTCGAACGAGCGCGCCAGCGCTGGCGCGAAAGTCGGCATCTCCGGGCGGAGCCACCGTATCGGACGTGGCCGCGATGGGCGTCAGTTGAGCTGCCGCTTGTCCGCCGGCTGCGCGCCCGGATCCCTCTCGAGGAACACCGCGGTGATCTCGCGCTCGAGCGCCGCGCGAAGCTCCGTCTCCATCCCCTCGACGTTGCCCGCGGCGCGCTCGACGTTGCGCTGGTAGACGAAGACGCGCGCGCGCACGGTGCCGTCGTGCTCCGGCGCGTCCAAGATGACCTGCGATCGCGGATCCACGCCATCGACGACGAGCTCCGCGCCCGGCACGTCGACGACGAACACCTCGGCCTCGCGCACGTAGCGCCCGAGCACCGCGTCGAGCTTCTCGACGACGCCGCGCACCGTCGCCGCGAACGCCTCCGGCGTCGGCGCCCACTGCGGCGGCGCGTGCGCCAAGTCGATCGCGCGCGCGCGCAAGAACGCCTCCGTCGCGCCGCGCGTGTCGCCCTTCTCGTCGCGGACGATGCCCAGGTAGTACTGCGCGTCGGCGTGCCCGGGCTCCGCCTTCGCCGCCTCTTCGATGAGCGGCGCGGCCTTCTCGATCTCGCCGAGCTCGTAGTACGCGCGGCCGACGAGGAAGATGTACTGCGCGCTCTCGAACGGACCGTCGGGGATCAATTTCATCGTTCGCTTCGCCTCGTCGAAGTCGCCTTTTGCCATGAGCGCGTCGACTTTCAAGAGAATGCAGTCGGCCGTTTCTTCGTCGGTCTCGGCCAAGTCGTACGCCTCGTCGCACTGCGCGATCGCGCCGTCGAAATCGCCGAGCGGATGGATCATCACTTCGGCCGCGTTGAGCATCGCCTCGAAATAATTCTCGTCGAGCGCGATGGCCTGCTTGTAGTGATCGAGCGCCGCGTCCGCGTCGCCGTCGAGCGCGGCCGCGAAGCCGAGGAGGTTGTGCACCTCGGGCGATTGCGGATCGAGCTCGAGCGCACGCTTCGCGCACGCGAGCGCGCCGGCGGCGTCGCCTTTCTGCGCGAGGTCCCAACCGCGATCGAGGTGAGCCGAGAGTTGATCCACGACCACGCTGTCTACGTGGAAAGGCGGAGACGTCAAGCGCGGGTCAGTAGTGGAGGACGACGCGCGTGCCGGGCTTCGAGTGGGTCGAGCTCACGCCGTGCCACCCTTCGGGGAGCTGCGGCTCGGTCCAGTTGAACACCGCGCGCGCATCCCACGGCGAGAGGTTCACGCACCCGTGGCTCTTCGTGTGGCCGAACTCGTCGTGCCAGAACGCGCCGTGGAGCGCGTAGCTGCCGCTGAAATATTGGATGTAAGGTACATCTTGTATCGAGTACGGCCCGTCGCTCACCGTGTCGGCGTCGCCGTCCATCGTGGCGGCGACGTGCTTGTCGCGGATGCGGAACGATCCCGGGGGCGTCTCGTGACCTTGCCGACCCGAAGAGACGATCGTGGCGAAGACGGCGTGATCGCCCTCGAACGCGACGAGCGTCTGCCGCTTCAAGTTCACGTCGATCCACTTCTCGCCCGGCGCGAGCTTCTCGGGCGCCGCGGCGGGCTCGGTGATCGCGCCGTCGGTGCCGCGCATCCACCAGCCTTCGTCGGTCTCGAAGTACTCGGTGCCGTCGATCGTCACCGTCTCGCCGGTGAGCTGCAGGATCGTCTGGCGGTGAAGAGCGCCGCCGCGCGCGACCTTCTTCTTGTTCTGCGCCATCGAGAACTTGTGCGCGTACTGCGACGTGATGAACCCGATCGGCAGGTGCCACTTCTTCGCGCCGTCGCCGCCGTCGCCGGCCGCATCCATCCTCGGGCTCGCGACGTCGAGCCACAAACCGCGGAACTCCGAGCGCGGCTTCGCGACGTAGACGCGATCGGCCGGCGCGATCAAACCATCGTTCAGCCGCCACCAGTTGCCGTTGTCCGATTTGAACATCCGGTCGAGCGACAAGTAGAAACCTTTGACCATCCGCCGCGCGACCGGGCCGTCCGCCTCGCGCAGCTCGTCGAGCGTGATTTGCACCGGCGCGCTCGCGTCCGTCTCGCGCATGTACCAAGGCTTGTTGTCGTCGTGCGCCACCGGCGCGCCCGCGTCGCCGACCTCGCTCGCGCCGCCGTCGTCCGACGCGTACGGGTTGTCGTCGGGCGATGTCTTTTTCACCTTCGGCTTCGCGAGCCACGGCTCCGTCTTCAAGCGCTCTTCGCGCGACGGCACTTGCCGGTAGATCGGCGTGCCGTTCGTCGTGTTCGCGCCGTACGTGTACGGCGTGATCGCGCCGAGATCCGGCGGGCGCGAGCCCTTGACCTTCGGATGATTCAAATCGGTCGTCGCGTACTTTCCGCAGACGAAGCCGCCCGCGACGAGCTCGTACCAGCCTTCGTTGCAGTTCGACTTCTTGTGCGGCGTCGCGATGACCGGCGCCTTCGCGCCGTGGCGCAGGTAGCCGAGGCGAACGACCTTCGAGTCGTTTTGCTTTTTCGGATCGCTCGGCGGCCACTCCATGTCCGACAAGACGATCGCCTGCATCACCGTCGCCGCGATGTACGGTCCGTCGTACGCGGGCGCTCCCGCGTCGGTGACCGGCGCGGCTGCGGCCGAGGTCCCGCTCGGCGTCGCGCGCGGATCTTGAGGCTTGCCCGCAACGGTCGGCGCCGCGACCGGGCCCGCTTGCCCCGGATCCTGCGGCGTCGGCGGCTTCTGCTCGCTGCACGCGCCGGCGAAAGCGGCGACCGCGAGCGACGCTGTAAGGAGCAGGCGAGGATTCCGCATGCGAGGTCCCGGGGACGGGGTATCTAGTACCCACATCTTGTCGTGTCGATCCAGTTCTCGGCGTTTCATCGGGCGTGTGTCGGGAGTGTCCGGGGCGTTTCGTTCGTCTAAGTACGTGAGGGGGAGCACCTAGAACGACGTGCCGGGCGCCAATCTTCCGAAAACTCCCACGATGTCGGTCGTGTCGGCGCTCGGCCGAGGTGCCGCCGAGGGCGCGCCGACCGCCCCGCACGCGACGCCGCGCCCACGGAAGAGCCGCGCGAAGAAGAGCGGGCCGGAGCGCTTCTGGGATCGGAAGCGGCTGCGCGTCGCGTTCGGGACGATGCTCTTCGCGTCGTTCCTCGTGCACCTGTTCTTCGCGCCGTGGTCGTTCGCGCCGCCGCCGTTCGAGGTGCGCGACGTGGAGGGCGAGACGGCGATCCCGGTCGACTTGCTCGAGCCGGAGAAAGAGCCGGAGCCGGAGCCGCCGCCCGTGCAGCAGCAAGTCGCGGACAATCCGGCCGAGAAGGATCCGGCGGGCGTCGGCGCGGGCGACGCGGCGGCGGTGAAGGCGGGGGTCGACGCGAGCGACGGCGGCGCCGGGCCGATCCCCGACGCGGAGCCGGACGTCCACGACGCGGGCCCGGACGTGACCGACGCGGCGCCGCGCGATCCCGTCGCGATGGCGGGCGACGTCGGTCAGGCGCAAGCGGGCGAGGCGCTCGTCGTGCTGTTGGTGAACGCGGCGGAGATCAAGAAGCACCCGATCGGATCGCAGATGGGGCCGCTCTTGTCGTCGATCCCGCAGTGGGACGACTTCATCGCGGGCACCGGCGTCGATCCGATCAACCAGACCGATTGGGTGCTCATCAGCGGGCCGGGATTGGTCGACACGTCGAACGACGTCATCATCGTGCGCTACTCCGCGCCCGACGCGGTCGTCGACAAAGCGATCGACGTCGTCGCGAAGAAATACGATCGCGGCGGGCCGTTCGACGCGGGCGTGCCGGGCGTGCGCGCGGCGCTCGGGCACGCGGATCGCGCGCCGCGCGTCTTCTTGCGGCCGCAGTCGCACCTGCTCGCGGTCGTACCCGTGCATTATGCAAACACCGCGGCGAAGATCCTGGTGCGGTCGAAGGTGTCGCCGAACGTGCGGCCCGGCGAGGCGATGCGCCTGACGCTGAAGCGTCCGTACCAGCCGTTCCCGCAGATCCCGAAGACGGTGAGCGAGCTTCGTCTGTGGGTCTTGCCGCACGCGGACGGGAGCGCCGAGGTCCTCGCCGAAGGCGACTGCGCGACCGACGCCGACGCGAAGGAAGCGGCCGACGCGATCAACAAAGTCGTCATGAGCTACCGCACGAACTTCTGGGTCGCGACGTTCACCAAGGGCTTGCTCAACAGCCTCGACGTCAAGTCGTCCGGCAAGCTCGTGACGCTCCACCTCGACGCGAGCCAGGATCAGATCGAAGCGATCCTTTCGCTCGTCGAAGGGCAGGTGCGCGCGATGAAATCCCCGAAGCCCGCGCCGCCGCCCTCCGGCTCTGCGCCCGCGCCTGCGCCGTCGTCGTCGGCGAAGAAGCCCTGATTCGTTGCACAGGGAGATCGGGAGTACGGGAGGATTTGAGGGTTGGGATGCGCTAAGAGGTGGGCCCATGCGCGGCCATCCCTCCCAATCTCCCGTCCTCCCGATCTCCTGTTTTCTCGTTCTCGCGCTCGCGCTGTCACCGGCGTGCTCGAAGGTGGACGAGCCGCAGAAGTCCGGCTTTTCGCCGACGATGACCGAGCAGAAGCTCGAGATGGTCGACGAGGTGGTCGGCACCGGGCGCGAGGCGAAGACCGGCGACAAGGTGAAGGTGCACTACACGGGCACGCTGACGAACGGCGAGAAGTTCGACAGCTCGCGCGATCGCAACGAGCCGTTCGGCTTCACGCTCGGCAAGGGCGAGGTCATCAAAGGTTGGGATCAGGGCGTCGTCGGGATGAAGGTGGGCGGAAAGCGCAAGCTCACGATCCCGAGCGATCTCGGCTACGGCGCGCAGGGATCGCCGCCGAAGATCCCCGGCGGCGCGACGCTGAAGTTCGACGTCGAGCTCATCGCGGTGGAGTAGCTCCCCTCGGAGCGGATCGCCCATCGCCCGGGACGACGCTCCTCGTCGCTCTCACCCTTGCCGACTTTCGCGCCGGCGCTGGCGTTCGTGGCGGCACGTCTTCGAGCGACGCGCCGTCACGAAAGTAGCGGAGGGGTGAGAGCTCCTCCGAGCGCCGCCCCGGGCGATGGGCTCTTCGATCGGGGGTGGACGCTTCTCCTTTGTCTTGGCCGGGAGAATGGGATTTCACATTCTCCCGGCAACCCCAGCGAGCGTCGCTCGGGGCGCGCCGTTGAAAAAGAGAGCGCCGCCCGCGGGGCGCGTGAGCGGCGGTGGCGAACCGTGCGCTACTTTCGTGACGGCGCGTCCCGATCTCCGCGTGAACCGCGCGCCAGCGCCGGCGCGAAAGTCGGCATGTCGCGTTCGCCACCGCCACGCACGTGCCCCGCGGGCGGCGCGATCCTCTTCGCAGCCCGAGCGATGCTCGCGCTACGACGGCGGCGCCTCGCGCGCGCGCGCCATGTAGCCGCCGAGCACCGTCACCATCTGCTCGCTCGTCTCGGGCGTGCACGGACCGAGGCGCACGACGCCTTCGGTCGTGTGCAAGAGCACCCAACCGCGCTTCACGAAGAGCTTCGTCACGATCGGCTCGAAGCGCAGCACCTGCCGCCATCGGCTCGTCGCGCCCGCGAACGTCACGCCGAGCTCGTCGATCGCGACGTCGAGCGGGATCGACTGCGTGAGGAAGTACGCCGCCACGCCGAAGAGCGCGAGGATCGTCGACGCGATCGCGATGAAGATGAGGTTCGCGTTGTGCCGCAGAATCTCCCACGCCGTGCCGAGCGTCATGAGCGCCGCAGCGAGAAACAGCACGACGACCGCGAGGAGCGCGAACGTCCCGCGCGATCCCATGCGGAAGAGCGCGCGCCCGCCGCTCGCCGGAACCTCGGCGCCGTCCGCCGCCACCGCGCCGAAGCGGAGCGACTTTCGCAGGAGCTGGATGAAGACGACCCCGAGCCCGACGTCGAGCGCGATCGCGATCGTCTGCACGCCGTCGATCGAGAGGAGCGTGTCGTACGCGCCGTGCGCGAGCGCCGCGATCAAGAACCAGCCGACGACGCTCGTGTCTTTGCGCACGAGCTTGCGCCCGAGCGCGTATCCCCAAATCGCGCTGAAGAACATGTGCGCCGGCACCGCGAGGAACGCGCGCGCCGCGACGACCGTGCCGGACATGCGCGCAACGGCGAAGTACTTCATGTTCTCGATCGCCGCGAAGCCGAGCGCCGACGCGACCGCGTAGACGATCCCGTCGACCGGCTCGTCGAACTCGCGCCGGTGCCGCGCGAGCGCCCACGCGCCGAGAAACTTCACGCCCTCTTCGACGACCCCGACGGTCAGCGTGAAGACGCCGAGCGCGACGGGAAGGCCGAGGAGCTGCCCGCCGAGCGTCATCACGCTCGGGCTGAGGTACGGCGTCGCCGATTGCAGGAACGATTCGAGGAGCGCGCCCGGGATCACGCTGACGCCGCCGAGCGCGAACGTCGCGAGGACGAGCCACCACGGCTCGGGGCGCCCGCGATCGAACTGCCGCACGAACGCGAGCCACCCGAGCGACAAGAACATCGGCAGAAGGACGCACGCGATCGCCGGTCCCCACGACGGCGCGAGCGCGGCGCCGCTCATCCGCCGCACGACCGGAAGCGTCGGCGTGACGAGCACGCGCCGCACCGCCGCCGCGCGCGTGAACGAATAGATGTCGCGCCCGAACCCGAGGACGAGCGGCGACTGCGTCAGGCTCTCGAACGGGCGCGTCTCGACGAGCGAGTGGCTGCGCACGAGCGCGACTTTCTCTCCCGCGTGCGCGCGCGCCGCCTCCGCGAACGCCGCGGCGCCTTCGGGCGTCAGCGTGACCGACAGCGCGCGCCCGAGATCGACGCTCTTCACGAGGGCGACGCCGTCCATCGGCCCGAGATCGACGACCGGCGGATCGACGACGACGCGCGTGCGCGACGTGCTCGCGTCGACGCGCTCGACGAAGACGAGGTGCCCCTGCGCGAGCTTCGTCGCGCGCACCGCTTTGAGCACCGCCGCCGTCGGCCCGACGTAAAAGCGCTCGGTCGCGCCGCCCGATCCCGGTTCGGACTTCATCTCGAGGTCCGTCGTGTCGGCGAGCGCGAACGGAAACGCCGGATCGACCGCGTACGCCGCGAGGCCGCCGCGCCAATGTACGAGCTCGTCCGCGAACTCCGCGAGGTCCTTGTCGACCTTCACGTGCACGCGATCGCCGATCGCCTCGACGTCGGCGGTCACCTGCGCGCCGACGAGGCGCGTCTTGATCTCCGCGGCTGCCATCGCGACCGACGGCTTGTGCCCCGCACCGTCGGGGTAAATCTCGTACACGAGCTCCGCGTCGTGCGTCCCGGCGAGGTGCTGATCGCAGCCGAGAAGGAGCGCAGCGATTGCGCCGAGACAAATGATGAAGACGGCCGCTCGCGCTCGCAACGCCCGGAGGAAGAAGAGGAGAACGAGCCGAACGAGGCAGGGCGAGGCCATGGCCGCCCATCGTAACGCCGTAGGGGTCGCGCTCGAGGGGGCGGAAGAAGACGTTTGCTACTTTTTGAGCGTTCGGGGGTCGCGATCCTTTAGGATGGGCAGTTGATGCCGGACGCTCAGGTCCTCTACGTCGTCACCGCCGCCGTCGTCCTCGGATTGATCGCGTGGGTCATCGTGGTCCTCTCCCGCGCGCCGAAGGCCGAAGGGCCGGCGCTGCAGCGCCAGGCCGCCGCGGGGAGTGGAGGCGGCGTCTCCGCCACCATCCCCGATCAGCCCGCGGTCCCGAAAGAAGGATCGCCGTCGGTCCGCCCCTCGGCGCTGCTCGATCCGCACGACGAGATCCAAGATTCGCCCGGGCAAAGCCCCGAGGTCCGCGTCGACATCGAAGAGGAGGAGGAGCCGACAGGTCCGCACGCGCTCATCCTCGTCACCGCCGTCGGCCGGACGGACCCGGGCCTCAAGCGAAAGCACAACGAGGACGCGTACACGATCCTCGAGAACCACCACCTCTTCGTCATCGCCGACGGCATGGGACGTCACGCGGCGGGCGAGGTGGCGAGCCAGCTGTGCGTCGAGGCGATCGGCGAAGCGTTCAACACCGGCAACTTCGGAAAGACGCCGTTCGATCCCGCGCTCCCGAAGCGCGGCAACCGCATCCGCGGCGCGATCCTCGAGGCCAACGATCGCATCCTCGCCGCGGCGCAGGAGAATGACGCGTACGCCGGGATGGGGACGACGGTCGTCGCGACGTATTTCTCGCCGAACAACCAGCGCGTCTACATCGCGCACGTCGGCGACAGCCGATGCTATCGCCTCCGCGACGGAAAGCTCTCGCAGCTCACGACGGATCACACGCTCGGCGCCGCGGGGATCACCGGCAAGAGCGCCGCGGTCTTGAGCCGCGCGGTCGGCGTCGAGGAGAACGTCGAGGTCGACGTGTCGATGGAGTCGCCGCTGCCGACGGACATCTACTTGCTGTGCTCGGACGGCCTGAGCCGCATGGTGAACGACGAGGAGATTCAGGCGACCGTCACATCGATGGCGCAGGACCTCGACGGCGCGACGAAGAAGCTCATCGAAATGGCGAACGAGCGCGGCGGCCGCGACAACATCACCGCGATCTTGGTGCGCGTGGACGACTCGAAGCACATGAGCGAAGCGCCGAAGGCGAAGGCCTGAGCATTTAGTTTGGGTTTGAATTAGGTGCCCCCACCCGCAGGTGCTCGGCGCTTCGCGCCTGCGCGCCTGCTACCTCCCCCAAATCGCGTGCTCGGCGCTTCGCGCCTGCGCGCGCTCAGGGGGAGGTCATCGCGTTCTTTCGTGTCGTCTGCGTTTGACGCTTCGCTTGTTCGCGTGGCTCATCGACTTGTCATCCCGAGCGACTCCGAGCGAAGCGAGGAGGAGCGAGGGACCCCCGACACGACCGCTACGTTGCCCCCGGCCTCGCGCCCGTCGTTCGTGGCCGGTGCTTGCCTGTGCGCGAAAGTTTCGCGCCGGCGCTGGCGCGCGATGCGCGCGATCACTCGCGACGCGCCGTCACGAAACTTTCGCTTGGGAGGGCTGCGCCCCGGCCACGAACGGCGGGCGCGAGGAGGCTCTCATGCAACGGTTTGGTCGCGAATACGACTCGGTCGCTCGAAATCGCCTTGCTCCGCGCGCGCGCGCGATGCGCATCGCGCCCACGGCGTCGGAGGACATGCTCTGGCAAGCGCTTCGGCGCGGCGCGCTCGGCGTTCGCGTGCGTCGCCAGGTCGTGCTCGGTCCGTTCATCGCCGACTTCTTCGTGCCGAGCGCGAAGCTCGTCATCGAAGTCGACGGCGGCGTGCATCGCGCGCAACGCGACTACGATCGTCTTCGCGACGAAGCGCTCGTGCTTGGCGGTCTTCGCGTTCTGCGGATCGACGCTTCCCTCGTCGAAAACGATCTCGCCGAAGCGCTTCGCCGCGTAAGCCGCGCGCTCTACATCTGACGCTCGCGCAGACGTGACGGTGCGCTACCGTTGGCGAATGGCATTGGAGCCCCTGGTCTTGATGGAAACGTCGCCGGGTAGATTCAGCTTGCTGCTACGCGATCTAGACGCATGGGAACGGGTGTTCGAAGCCGCGAACCACACGGGCAATGGCTACTCCTGGGAAGCGATCGCGCTCCACCTCATCGAGTCCACGATGTCCGAGATCGGCGACAAGATCGTGCTCGACTCCGAGTCGGACATGTTCTGCGCAAACAGCTCCGATCGCGGCGCGCTTGAAGCGCTCGGCGCGATCCTCGCGGAGGCCGCACGATCATCGAAGCGCCTGTCGAAGCTCATCGCGTCAGTGCCTCCTACTCTATGGATCGACTGAGAGCTCGGGGCGTCTCCCCCTGAGCGGCGCGAAGCGCCGCGATTTGGGGGAGACCGCGGGCGCGCAGGCGCGAAGCGCCGAGCACCCGCGAGTGGGGGCATCCAAATCAAAGCGCGCCGAGCACCCGCGAGTGGGGGCACACAAAACACCGCAGCCCCGGAAGCGCGTGGTGAACGCGTTTCCGAGGCCGTGTGTCCCGCGCGCCTCGTCTTCGGCCGATCGCGTGGGTGCGCTCCGCTTTGGCGCGGGGCGCTTGCGCTCGCGCGCGCTACTTGGACGCCGGCGCGCCCGCGTTCGCTTTCGCGTCTGCGGGCGGAGCCTTCGCCGTTCGCGTGCGCTTGCGCGCGTTGTGCTCGCGCATGAGCGCTTGCAGCTCCTCGAACGACGGGGCGAGGTGCTTTCCCTCGTTCGTCGTCACGAGACGCCTCATCGCGCCGTAGATCGCGAACGCGCTCTGCGCGACGCGGATGCGTCGTCGCAAAACGTCGTCCGAGATCATCCGGATGAGGCCGTGCGCGGCGTCGATGACCGCGTTGCACGCGCTCGCGTACGCGAGCGTTTGACGCGCGGCTTCGACGTCGAACGCGATCCCGAGGACGCTCCCGCCGTTCTTCGCGGCGAGGGCGGCCACGCGCTCGATGAGCGCGTCCGGAACGCGATTCGATCCACGCTCGACCGGCTTGCGCTCGTCGCGCGAGTAGGCCGTCGTGGGATCGATCGTGGAGGCGACTGCATTCACCTTCTCCAGCGCCGCGGCGGGCAGGAAACTCCCGACGATGGTGCGGAGAGAGCGAGCCTTCTTCGAAATCGACTTCATGACTCTGACACTCCTTTCTGCCCGTGCGTTTTCGCGTGCGGCCTTCGGGCGTACCGCGCGCGCATCGGCGAAGGCCCGCGCCGGAACCCGCTCCGGCGCTTCGTCGTCGATGGGAGGACGTACGGGGCGCGGACCGATCCCGGACTGCAACGGACGTCCGACTTCGCGGACGCGATCGACGATTTCGCGTGCGGGATCTGCAGCTTCGCGACGCGGATCTGTGACTTCGCGGAAGCGATCTGCGACTTCGCGGCGCGCGCGCACGATCGGCCGCGAATTTCGGCGATGGAGCGGCGGATCTGCGACTTCGCGGACGCGATCTGCAACTTCGCGGTGCGCGCGCGCGTTCCGTCCGGTAGAACGCGGGTCGCGGAGGCGGGGTTGGCGCGGAAGGTCGACGGAAAGCGGATCAAGGCGCTTCGCAAAGCCCGCGCGTGGACGCAAGAGAAGCTCGCGAACCGAGCGGGCCTCGGCGTGCACACGGTCATCGACGCGGAGAACGGAAAGCGCGATCCGCGCGGCGAGACCGTGAAGCTCATCGCGGCGGCGCTCGACGCGTCGATCGAATCGCTCTTCATCGACGAGAACGACGCGAAGCGCAGCGCGCCGCCGGCGGCGCCGCCGCCCGAGCCGCCCGCGCTCCTCGCGCCGCCGACGAAGCTCAAGACGCTCGTCGTTCTCGAGCGCGATCTGCCGGCGCTCGCCGACCATCCGACCCCGAGCGGGCCGATCCCGATGCTCCGCGCGACGCTCTTCCAAAGCGTGACGACCGCGTGGGCGACGTACGAAGACGCGCGCTTCTGCGTCGCGGGCCATGTCGAGACGCACGATCCGATTTCGCGCGAAGAAGCGCGCGAGCTGCAGACGCGCCGGGGCGTGGGCGCGCGCTTTCACATCGTCGTGCCGATCGCGCCGGGCCACGCGCTCGGCGTCACCGTGGTCACGCGCGACGAAGAGCAGACGCGCGCGCTCCTCGCGCGGGAAGGGAAGAGCGCGAAGATCGTCGTGCGCGTCGTCATCGCAGCGGACGACGAGGAGCCGTTCGTGTTCTTTCTCGCGAAGGGCGGGAAGGCGTGGACGCTGGTGGTGGAGAGCGTGGAGGAGTGAGCGCGAGGGCGCGTCGCTCAGTCGCGCGCGTCCACGTTTGCGTCGGAGCCATCTTGGACGGCCGCATCCGAGGGACCATCTGCGCCCGCGTCCGGAACGGAGGCATCCGGTGGGCACCCGCAGCACACGCTCGTATCCGGGAATGTAACGAAGCACCCGTGCGCGTCTCGGTAAGCGGTGAAGCCGGTGTCCATCGGCCAAGCTTTCGTCGAGCAGGCCTCTGCGCGCGACGCCCAACCGCCGCCGCCGCTTCCTTCGCAGGGGATCGAGCTCGAGACGCAGCACACGCCGCCGCCGATCGGCGCTCCCGCGTCCCCGGCGCTCGTGCCGGCTTCGCACTGGCGCGCCCAGGCCGGTGCGAGCTCGACGAGCACCTTGCACCGGTTCACGTTCGTCATGATCGAGAGGTAGCGACCAGCGCCGTAAAGGATGGACGGATCCGAGCAGTCTGCGGGCGTCGGTGCCCATCCACCAGGAGCGTGCGATCCCGCGCATCCCTCGAAACCGTCTTCGATGGGACAGCAAACACCGTTACTTCCCGCGTCCGTCGAAGCGTCGGCCGCGGCGTCCGTCGCGATAGCTTGCGGCGACGACGTGCACGCCGAGACAACCATCAACGCGGGAACGAGGCATCGGGTGCGTCGCAGATTCTCGATGCGGGAGAGCGCGAGGATCTCCGTCCCGCGCGAGCGCGAGCGATTAGCGCCAAGCATGAGCATCTCTAGCACCTTTGAGACATCCGGGATTCGCATGCGGTGCACGGCGACCGCGATTCAATCGGGAAGCGCGCCATCGGCGCTGCCCGCGTCGTAAAGCGGGCACCGAGTGGGATCGCCCGACGGGTTGTAGAACCACACGACGCTGTCCGCTCCGTAAGCGTCGGGCGTATGCGGTGCGGAGAGGTCGAAGCTCAACGCGACGAGTAGCTCGATGCGGTGGCAGGCCGAGCGGTCCGGAGCGCTCGATTCGGCCAACGCGAAGTTGAAGCTCGCGCGATTGCCGTCGGTGGTCCCGGGGCTCGGCGTGAGCGGAGCGTTCGGGACGAAGTCCGGCTGCGCGCGCGGGTTCGCGCCGTCGTAGTCCACGAACACTTCGTAGACGAACGACGGCGTGTTCGGATCGATGAGCTCCACGGTGACATCGAATCGCGGCGGCAGCGCCGGTAACACCACGTTGAGCGGTGGTGAGAGTGCGGACCGCACGATCAGCGGATGATGCTTCTGCGCTTTCACCAAGTCGGGCGGCGGATCGCTGAGCACGCACGAAGCAGCGACGGCGAGGAGCGCCGCCGTGCCGACCATCGCGGGCACTCGCTTCGACCAACGCCGTGGGATCGCCGCAATCATC
>Ga0100403_1002240_pt1 | contig 15772 bp, 19 predicted proteins | sample CryGeymet201501t_FD_83663 | JGI IMG/M metagenome (GOLD analysis project Ga0100403, IMG submission 83663) | Groundwater microbial communities from Crystal Geyser aquifers in Utah, USA - Crystal Geyser metaG 2015-01t | ecosystem: Environmental > Aquatic > Deep subsurface > Groundwater | place...
TCGCACCGCCGTATACGCAGTACCCGCATCCCCTTCAAATATTTCACGCCAGTCCTCTGTGCCGCTACCATCGCGGTAGCGCCTCAAAAATCCCTCCAGTGTCAAAAAATAATCGTTCGCCATTTTTCCTTGCCCTTTTTAACTTGCCATGTCGACAATGTGCAATCGCTTCTTCGACCGTATCCTACGAAGGACGTGTCTGCCTTCTCGTGACCCCTCTACGCTTGTATTCCCCTCCACTGTTCTAATGCAATCATCCATGTTTTGTATCACAAAGCCGGTATGGATCCAGTCATTGCCCGATCGATGTACCAAAAATATGTCGCCAGGTTTCGCCAACTGACTGGAAGCCCGCATCAAGCGACCACGTTGTTCCGCCCACAAGCCAATCTCATCACAAGAAAACGTATCGGGAACTTCGTTGGCACCGCCACCCACGCTTTCAGCCGCTACTCGAAGGCAGGTGCTCACAAAGCCAGCACACCACGGAAAATTTTTCCCTTCTTGCCCCTTCATAAACAGTCGCACCCACGGACCTCGATTCGACGAAATCTCACGTGCGCCTTGGTCTGCTAATCTGCTCGCCTTATATACCGCAATGGCAGGAATTCCACCCTCTGTAACGAACTCCTGATTTCTAAACGGTTCGCAAAATTCCACCATCGGCTCGGTTAATTTTTGCCATGCCGCTAAATCCAACTCTTCCGTACCACAAAACGTCTTCAGGGCTGCCGCCGTTGCCGGACCATATAATCCATCGATCAACACATAGACACCACGTAGCACCAACCATTCCTGTACTCGCTTCACACCAGCACCCGCATAACCAACGCCCAACTGACCTGGATATTCCAACTCTACCGTTTCCATCGCGTAATCAGCCTATTTCTCCCAATCCGCCTAATAACGCCCATACGCTTTTTCCAAATCACTCTCTCTACTGCAATAGCAACCGCCTCCGCAACCTCTCCAAGCACATCCTTTTCGTCATCATTCCATAATCGTGCAAACCCCAACACAATTTTCCATCGACTTCCAATATATCTTTTCCCAGCCACAGAGACGGTTGCCCTACCTACCACCATCTTTTTCCATATGTCTATTTAAATTAATCCTCATGTCATATATGTCGCGCCGCAATGAATCCACCTCGAATTTCAACTCTACCTGCATCATTAATACGTCTTCAAACAATGCATACGATTTCCCCATCATATCCAAAGCCTTCTGAATGTTTTCGTCCTGTTTCACGTCCTTCGCAATAAATCGCTCAATATCAATGCTGCGTTGATTATCAAGCCGTTTAATTTCCTGTGCATTTGCATTTACCCTAAACTCGGTTGTCTTTACGCTGACTAACATACCCACTATGCCCAATATTATCACTATCACGATGTGCCACGGCTTCATCTTCCGCCTAATGAAAACACCAACGTCGTCGTTTTTCATTATGCCTCTTCCTTCGTAGCTTCCTTATCCATTGCTACCAATTGCCCCACCAATGCATCACGCATCCGATGTACCAATCCAACGAACTCCGCCGGACTAATCGGCACGCTCTTGCCGCTCTTCGGATCGTGCATTGCTAACATCACCTGGTCACGGTCATCCATCCGGATATAATCCAATACCTTCTGTAGCGCTCCACCAACTTTCGGATTCTCTTCCGATGCCGACCCCTCTGACTCAATCTTCTCCACCTCCGGAATCTCTTCCTCATTCAATATATCGGTTTGCCCCGACAGCACCCCCAATAAATATTGTTTCAAAAACTCCACACCAACTGGTGCCGGCACCAAAGCACTCCACCATTTGCCGAACCGATCCTTTGAATTTAAATCTCGCAAATCGTCAATAGTACGACCGCCAGCCTTGGCTATATCGGTTTCCCTCTTTGCCGCCTCGCCTGGGTCACCTATCTCCATGGCATTTAACACGATCTCCACATACTTAATCCCCTGATCTTTCACGATTGTATTGTTTATTAGTTTCTGGAGTCGTCTGCGCTCTGGAGCAAAAGTCTGCTCCTCGGCCAAATACCGTGCAGTCTCAGAATTGGCGCGGTTTACATCCCGCATTTGTCCTGTCAAAATTGGCGGAATTCGGAAACATGCCCTAATCCTATCATCGTTGGTTTCGATGTATTTCAAATAGGACGCCTCATCCCGTGTCATCATCGGCTTTAAGTCCACGCTCGCCTGCGCTGGTTTCTCATCAAGCGTCAGGCGCTCTTCCGGTGCTATCTCATTGCTCTCGATGTCTACTACGATCAACTTATAGGCGTTCTCCGCGCCCTGATATTTCGCCTTCCAATAATCCTGTAAATTCTTCGTTGACTCCTCCGTCAAATGCGCATTTCGCAATATCAGCATTTGCGGACCAATCGACGAGTTTCTAAAAAACGCGTTGTTCGTCTCTTCCGCATAACGATTACCGCTAATAGCCAGCAGTGCCGAAATATACAACGGCACACCATAATAGGTGTTTTTGCTCGAATATTTTCTCGTTAACAGCATCTCTGATGCCTGCAACTCCCAGGGAATATGCTCCACATCCCCCTCATCGCTGTACTCGCCACTAAACCGATTCCGAAGCCGTCTGTCACCATAATTTTTAAAATAAATCTTCTTCCCATTACGAATCTGAATACACCCTTGCGGTTTCAGAGTCTTTGTCGCTTCGTCCAACTTCTCTATCATTACCCGAATCGTATAAGACGGCGCATGATACAATGACGATATCTCACCTGCCTTATTCCTAACCACCTCTATAGCACCCTGACCAATCGTATGCTTATCTATCATGACCTGTTCCATGATTTCCATAAAATCCATCTCCGGATTAGGATTGCAATTTTCGAGAAACTCTCCAAGCCTTTTCTTCTCCGCCACTACCTCGTCATCGTCTTCCGCCTTGTCGATACCCTTTTTGACATGCACCTCATATCCGAATCCCACCACGTTCTGTGCCATCGCCTGAATACATGCGCTCAGCATGCTCGATTTCTCTGGACACAAAGCAAGCGCCTCAATATTATAAGGTGGCTGCGCAATATTTACCCTGCTATAATCAGCTGCACTGCCGAACGGATCCTCACGTAATTGCCGGCTCTTTTCCTGTTCCTTCGATGAGCTCTGAACGCCCAGCGCCTTGAATACCTCGTCCACCCACGACGTATCCGTGTTTCCCACCACAATAACACGAGCCTCCGGTACTTTTAGATGCCCCTCTGTCTTCTCCTGTGACATTAGGATATTTCCCTTTCGCTATTGCATGCCGATCTTAGCTTCCGCCCTCTTCCGTATAATATGCTTTTTCGCCTCTTGCGACACCCTGCCAATCTCAGCCCAATCACGAAACAACCGCATGATCCGTTTCGATCCAGCCGATACCGCACCCGCTGCTAATCCAATACCAATCCAATGCACATTGCCAACGCCCAACACCATTACAACGAAATCCAGCCGATATGTCGCACATATAACAAGTGCTGCCGCAAACACAATCAACGGCTTGATCGCCTCTTCGGATGACAGCGGAAACCTCTGTCGAAACTTTTCCTCTATGGCATCTACCAATTTGAGGTCAAAAAACCACTCAAAAAATAACTCCACAATCAGCGCTACAAGCACCAGGACTAATAGTCCACTCCAATCAACTGGTATCTGCATGTTATTAACCTCCACCCTTTTTTCTAATAATTGCCCCTATCCTCGCATTATAGCCAACCTCATACCATACCGTATTGTTCGCTTTCCGGAGTCTCACGACAACCGGATACTCTTTTGAAAACACGGCTTTCTGCTCTCCAAGGCTATCCAGCACCTGTGGATTCGTCATAAATTTTGACCCATACGGCAGCTCAATGGTTGCATTTACCCCATCCACCAATGTCGGCGCCACACCTCCGCTGTCCTTCCGCACATAATAATAACCATCGCTACCCATGCTGTCAGCATAGGCACTATTTTTATACGCTCCTAACGCAACCACAACCGCATTCCATATGCCCGGGGTGGCAATTTTATCATCGAGAGAAACCATCGCAACAGTGTAGTGCCCCAACGAAGATACGTCAATTTTCACGTCTCCTAACTGCACGCTTTTGCCGCCGATATCTCCCATAAACAATTTCACCCTATCCGCATTGACCTCCACTATTCCTGAATCGATATTAATGTTATGCCAGGTGATTTCGCCTGTACTGGATGTTATATTCGTTTTGTTGACTCCAGTAGTATCGCCATCAATATAAGTTGTATCGGATACGATAAACTCCACCCGCCTCATCATCCCTATTTCCGGTGGAATCCAAGCGCAAGCATGAGTATAAGCACGATTCGGAGCAGGATACGTTCCCCATTGCACAAAATACTCATTCGGGATGAGTTTTTCCTTGTACATATTAGAATCAACGTACACCCTAACGGTATCCATTGAGGGGCTGACCAGCCCCTCACGAAATATCAGCGCCGCAATCGGCAGCACTGCGAGCTTGCCTGGATGCGCCAAATTATCGCTTGAGGGCTTCCGCATACTACTCCCCAATAACACGCGTTGCCGATACCAATTGACATTAGGCGCACCTCCCGCCTCGATGCTGGCATGAGCGTAATTCACAACGCCACCGATCCGCTGGAGACTACCGTAGATAGCGCACAAAAGATAAGTCTCCGCCCATCCATTAGGTGCTAACTCCCCAGCCATTTCATCGAGGATAAAAGGAATTTCGGGCGAACGAATATGCGAAAGCACCTGTACGTAATGCTGGTATCGTTCGGCGTACTCATACACATTGTCGGACATTATCGTCAACACGCTTTTTTTGTGAAACTTATACTTACCACCACCAAACCAACTATACGTCATTCCATGACAGGCAAGAAAATCCATTCCAGGCACATAAGGTGCTATGCCGCCCTGAGTACTTCCAACCAGCCCATTATAGCCGAGCGTGTCCTTTAGAAACGAATACAAATTCATAAAATACTTATAATTAAGCACCTGTATAAAGTCGACATAATCCTGCACGGCTTTATGACTATAGTGCTCATGCCATCGAGCTTCCATTCGGCTCATTCTGGGTATCAAGCCAGACCCAAAAGACATTGATTGGAGATCCTCAGGCATGAACGGACTAATACTAACACTATCGAACCGAATGGTATCATGATCAGCATAACCAAGACCATTGAACCTAAATTCCACATTTTCTACGTCGCTCCATGCCCAAAATAGATATTCATAACGCTTCCACATTGGGCTGGCTTGAATTGTAGAACCCTCGTTTTCGTGATTCGACCTTCCACTGAGATTTCCTTGCAACGGAAAGGACGGGTGAATAAAACGAGAATTGAACGACTTGCAGTAATATACCAGTCTATACGGCATGTCCTTCACGATGCTGTGTGCCGTATATTGGCGCAGGAAAATGTCATATTGACCAGCACCGCCTTTGACATCAGTTATAAACCGTAGCGCACCCCCGCCGTCCGGACCACCTTCTTTTTCCCAGCTAATCGATCCCGAGGCACCGGAACCCCATGATCCCGACCAGTTCGACACATCCTTGTTAAAGGTTCCATTTTGAATAATTTCTATCAGCGGATCAATCGGCTGATCAACGCCCCAGGAAGCTTTCAAATTTTCGATAGTTACATATTTATCGAGCAACCAATCATACCAGCTCGTATCGACTACAGCCTGAAAATACGTCGGCATCCCGTCGAGCACATCATTTTGCCATTTTATCTCTTCTTCGTTAGAACCGACAACAAGAGCCAGCACAGGATCATTAATCAACGCTTTTCCAGTGTACGGGTTCGCCACCGTCAAAAAATCGCGGCAGATTAGTTTTATCCTGGCAAGCCGCTGTGCATCTATAACCATAGCAGTATGATCCTGACCAACACCGCTGGCTACACAACCCTCTGCGGCGGTAAACTGCTGCGAAACATGAGGCTCAAACTCTATATATATCCCATGCGCCTTACACGCAGCGATTAGATAAAACAATCTATCCAATGCCGTGTTATCAAATTCCGTAAAGCTTCCGATATTTTTCCATATCCCTGCCGGAAAATAACCGGAAAACAGGTTGTGGATTCGGAACAGATTATATCCGGAGTTACTCCACTCCTTAACTAATGAATCCGCTTGGTCGTGAGTTGGAAACAACGCGTTGAAATTTAGGGCAGTTCCCCAGAAGCGAATCTCGCTGCCATTTCTATAAAATTGTCCAGCATGTGTATACACAAATCCATCTTGATCCAATATCGGCGAATTCAAAAACGACATATCCAGGTAACCCTTGTCTTGAGCCCACGGACTATACCATGCTATGTCCGGTTCGCAAACCGCAGACACAGAGAATAATAGAACCAACAACGCTGTAAGTAAATGTCTCATTTATAACGACCTAAAAACGTGGTTGTAATTCCAATCCAAATATTATCTGCCCAATAGAATCACAGGTAGACGTACCCTCTTTGAATCCAAGCATTAAGTTGTCTCCGGCATTAAGGGGAATCGGCGTATTATATATTTCCCCTTTCTCATACCAGGTTTGTTTAGTAATGGGATGTATCCATAACGTAGTATCTACGTTCTGATATGTATTTAAAGAATCCACAAGACTCTTTTTTATAAATATCGCCACAGAATCTTTCGCCGTATATGACGATGCTTCTATGGCGGTGTTTTTACATCTCCAATAATATGCCGTAATGTAACAATCACGAATAACTGGGAACCCAAATGTGGGATATGTAGAGTAGTATCCAAAAGAAAAATATTGACTACTGAGCGTTATATAGTTACATATAGCAGTTAACCAAATTGACCCTCCAGCACCATTTATTTTCGGTGCAATGATCGGCGCGTTGAATTTACATGTATCGTTAGCCTCAAACCCTCCGGAATCTCCGACAACAAACCAGTGTGGGTCTGCCTGACCAAAGGTATAGGCTTCGATCCCTGCCATCTTCCACCATACAATACCGTCCTGTGCTATGGGTTCGATAGCAATAGGACCAGCCTCGAGTGACACTCTCGCCCGCAGTGTGTCAGCCTCCACTTTCTCCGAACTCCCTCCGCCTCCACCGTGACCCCAACCGGCTAATAGTGTCTGAGGCAGCACCAGCAATACTATCAATATACCCATTATCCGCATAATCATTGTCTCCTATTGGATACTCAGATCGAGTCCAAATTTAAAAGCGTTGTCAGCATCCGATACTGCACCAAACCGTAACACATCCCAATAATGTATCCCTTCTCGCCAGTGCCCTCCGATGCCATAGGTTTCTGCCTGGAGCTGAGTAATGTCCATCGAGCCTGTGCCTTTCCCCCAAGCCAGCGAATCGCTTGCCATAGACAATATCTGCATGGGCTGATTCCAGTTTATCGCCCCTTTTGCCATTGACTTCGTAGCGCTCCGGGTTTTTATTCCGGTCTGCACGAAAAAACTCACATGCGGATACGTCGGATTCGGCACAACTCCACCAGTAGTATCTATCTGAACCTGCGCCCAAATTTCACCACGCATATTCTTGAATTTCGATACCCCCCTCAGTGGCACCTCCCAATATGCCGTATCATTAGCCGCACACTTAATCCACTCTGTGCCCGACGTCGGATCAACGCCCTTTCTGCTGTTGTTGCTCGCCATCAATAATGCCGCCACCAGCACCACCACAAATAGGCATATCGCAATTCTCAATCTCATATGTTTCCCCTTCCATAGCATTGTACGTGCAGCGTTCCAGAGGTTATCGTAGGACTCAAACGCATCCACTTCCCCTTCCCACTATTGTCCAGAAATGATTTGCCCGTCAACGAACCAGCTTCATCGTCCCACCAATGGTCATTATTGTTCGGATCGGGAGACTCAAGCGCCGAATACGAGACCGCCAGACTGGCATCACTCGCACGCATAAACGTCCGGAACCGTTCGTACTGACGAATCTCGATAATAACTATACTCTCCTCGCCAGACACAATGTCATTGAATACAACCCTATCGTACGTTAACATGCTCGCTCCTATGTCGCCTTCCCATCAGGAGGGCGGGGCGAGGAGAATATGGGATCTAAACATCCTCCCCGCCCCAAGGGGAAAGGCAAGCCATATATCATGCCTTTCGTTCGATTTAATATCCTATAAAAACATAGGAAAATCCCAGACCACTGGTCGGTGTCCCTGCCTCACGTTCCACTGTAATGGCTCCGGCTGTAATCACCTTATCGCACCACAGCCGCTCGTCAGCCGCATGCGTCGCAAGTGCCGTTACAACCGCCGCGAAACAGGTGCTCAGAATCGTGTTAACTTCGACGTTCTTCCCTGTAGTCACAAACGCACTGTTACCGGCGTCAATGATCGGATTCATATGCGGCAGAAGCAACACATGAACCGTAGTGCTGCCACTTGCCGATGCCCCAAGACACACCGCATTCGGCTTCACGCCCTTAATCAACGGCTGCGCCTTACCGTTGGAATCACAATATACCAAATCACCAATCGCCAGCACATCGGCGGAATCACACGGCACCTTATATTGCCCCTGAATCATCAAGAGCGCATCGGCACCACTTGAAACCTTGTACGCCACAATGCCGACATTCCCGTTCACAGACACCCATTGCCCCTCAGTGTAATTCGTCGCAGCGGTTACGACCATAAACTCAGGCGACCGACTCGGATAGGTAGGTTGGCTACTTAGCATCTCGCATCTCCTCACGTTTAAACGTTTGTACTCATAATATCCCTACTATACGCACCAATATAATCCAAATTCTACCGATTTGCAACCTCAATTTTCCATATTTTCAAATTTCCCACTTTTTTTGTCTCTCGGTGCTACCCCATACTGCTTCATAGATTCCGCTGCACCCACATATTTATCACACGAAAAAATCCCCCTGATTTCTCAATAGAGGATTCAGGAAACAGCGAAACCATCATTATTCACAATGGGGTGAGGAATTCCGATCCCGTGCCGTGCCACCGACAATATGCATGTCAATAAACTCCAGCACGTCTCTCTTCCGAAACCTAATCATGCGTCCAATTCGGATATACGGTATCGTTTTCTGAGCAGTCCAATATCGCAACACACGTAGAGACACTCGCATTAATCGTGCTGTCTGCTTCGTTGTCAGCAATTCCTCTTCTTCCACTATCGCCGCAAACGTGCCTTTCATGGATTTTGTAGATGGCGTATCCTTGAGATTATCCATAAAATTTTCCCCTTACCTTATCATCCAATCACGCTTGTCCTGACGTTGCCTGATTTCTCTCGCTTCTGTCCTTTCTGCAACCGTATCCACGTCTCAACCACATACCTCAAGGCATCCATACAGTGGTCGTCAATTTTCTCAGGTAGTTCTGATGGCGCTCTCCCCTCTCGCACATTCAGATAGTGATATAAATTAAACTCCCTAACCGTATGCGGAGCAGCATCCTGCAATATCACTAACCCGGGATAACCGTCGGGGCGTATTTCCAACAATCCCCTTACGGATGAAATTGATTCCTGCACCCCACCCCTACTTGGTAGCGTCCAAACATCCCCCTCCTGTAATAATTCCATTCTATCGCCCTTCGCAGAAGCATCGGCAACACTTGCAGCATACCGTTTCCCCTGCTCTCGTTTTTTCAAATAATGCGCATGGTCTCTGATAATCCGGTTCTTCTGATAGTACTCGTCATATAGGTACAATCGATTATCCGGACCCTCAGCGATCCAAAGACAGACAAACGGATTCGTGAATCCAAAGTCAAACCCACGATACCGCTTCCACCCCTCCGGAATGCCATGCTTTTCCTTGGTGACCGCTGCAAATTTATCCCAACTCCAGACATGAACGCTTTCATTAAATATCTGATAAACCAAGCCAGTTCTCCGTGGTCGCAGATTCAGCCATTCCGTCTCCCATGTCTCCGTGTCAAGCTGGACGATCTTTTTTATGAAGTCCGCAACCGGATAAAATCCATCGGTCTCATGCGCTTTCCCCTCGCATTTCGCATATGCCGGACAATCACCCCACACCGAGTCACCCTTGCACTTTCGTCTACATTGCTCCAATGTCTCCCATATACACCATTTATATATCCTAATCCTCCGCTTCTCCGCCTCGTTTAATAACCTCTGCATTGGACCATATGGAAATTTTCGGGTCGACGTAAATACGTCCTGTCCCAATATATTTCTCCCGCCCATCGTCCTGCCTGACATTGACATCGACAACGCCTGCTGAAGAATTTTCCAATCCATCAGCTCCACCTCATCGATCATCGATTTATGTGGGTGAGGTGAATTGACACCGGTCATCGTACCAACTACGATCTCGAGCTTGCTGCCATTTTTCAAAATCGTCTCCTCTTTCAAGCCCTTGACTATCATATTGGCAAAAACGAGGTTCTGATTAAAGAAACTCTGAAAATAATCATACGCCTTGTCGGCCTGCCGTTTTATTGCACCACACGATGTCGACGTACATCCAGGCTTGAAAATGGAATTACAAAAATTGACGATTGAGACATTCAACGTCTTGCCGCCCGTACGATTTGCAAAACCTATCGCCGTTTCTACCCGCTCAAAAAACAGATCAGCAATAAAATCAAACGGCGCACAATGACCCTCGTCCTTGCAAAACGGCTCCCGCGGTATAGTATAACCCAATCCCTCGCTAATAAAAGCATGCAATTCATCGTCGTCCTGAATTCCATTGCTCATGTAATGGCGGAGCACAGCATTCCTGTTCACCACATGTGGGAACTCGGCATTCCCTGTGACAGCGACATTGACCCCTTTCGATGATACGTCACCGCTCAATCCTAAATCCATTTATTACAAACCGCTTTTTATTCGTATCCAAAAGCATAATACACGCCTTCAATGCGATTCCATTACCGATGGCGAACAACCCACATGCAATGCCAAAAGATGAAAATGATAAAGTGTCCAGTCGGAGAGAAATACAGCCCAGAGACGAACTGTATTTCTCTCGACGGCTATCGCTACCCTCCACCTTATTCCCGCTTGTCCAGTTCCTCCATTGGAATCTCTCCGGCATTGGCGAGGCGGGCTATCATTAAATGGCAATCACACACCAAGCCTTCCAGCACGTTCCATATTCTCGGGCTCTCTTTGTCCCCTGGTAACACTCTCCCATAGGTTACCCAGTCCAGGATTTCATCCCATCTATTTAGTATTTGTACTGCAATCCATCGTCTCGACTTTGAATTAAATCTCGATTTTGATTTTTTCTTTCGCCCTCATTCCTTGCAACTTATTGAAATAGAACAATTTACCTAATTTCATTCGATTTTTTCACCCCCCCCCTCTTGCTCTCCCTCTTCCCTTGTAGTGACCTCCACCCCCAATTCCCTCCTACGCTGATCCGCCACTTCACCCAAATATAACAGTGCCGCCCGCGCCACCGCCCGCGTCATCTCGGGTTCTCGTTGCCCCTGACTCACATTCATCTGTCCACCCACCTGGTTATTTCCCACAAACACATTGCCATTGCCAAGCAAATCGACCATAGATTGCTTCACCGGTGGATGTTGCCCCAACGAAATCATTTCATCACGAACCTTGTCATTTAGCTCAGACACCACCCTCAAATCAGCCATAACTGAGTTCATTGCCATCGGCATCTTCATCATCAACGACATCTTGTTCTCTATCACCAGCAGTCCACAATTTTTCAAGTACAAGTAGACCTCCAGCGGCGACATTACACTTTCCTTTAAACGCTGTCGATACTGCTCAAACCCCGTTTCCAAATCCCTGGTCAACGCATATATCTTTTTCGTCGCAGCCTCCCCACGCTTCTCTATCCTCGAAATTTCCGCCGTGCCTTGCCTAATACCGGATATCGCACTCTTCACATTCTCATCCATTTTCTCCAGTATGTCCGTCCGTTTCCTCTGTGCGTTTCGGATCAGTCGCTTGCCCAATTCAGCCACCCTACGCAACTGCTCATCCTTGTCATCTGTAGACTTCTCTATATCCGCCCGCTTCTTCTCATACTCCGCTACTCGATCCGCCAGGTATTTCCTTCGATATTTCTTTAAAATTTGCAGCGAGCATTTTTCACCGTACTTGTGCTCAATATATCTCGATATTGCCGTATAGTGTTTACTGACCACCAACATTGCCTCTATATCCGCACGGTGCTCCGACCTCATAATCATTGGCAATGGACCACTATGAGCCCGACCCAAATCACCAACGCCCGTATTTTCCTGTTCTGCCATCCTATAAGCACCTCCCTACAAGCGCCTTACGCATAAGATACACCAACCTTATCCAAAACCACTGATTCGTTTATATTTTATCACGTCTCCATTTTCGTATCATATTTCCAACACAAACCACACCAAATTCCTCATATATGCCCTCCCTACTCATAGGGCGAATTCATCTATATACAACAAAGCCATCAGTAAAAGAATAGAATATCACGCATCCATTACAATAATCTGTTGCCTTCAATGCACAAAATCACCACCAAAACCACTCTACTCACATCCCACGCTATTGCCGCCATCCCATTAAAGCGAATCTGATAATCCTCAACAGCGACATACTCTCCAATCCAATTTATTATCCTCTCCGGCAAAAACTCAATCGGGAATGTCCTCGTTCTCCCACCATACAATCTACCGGTATTCAAATACGACAGTAACATTTCAAATGGCGCACCCATTCCAAACATTATCACCACAAAAGTGTATAACCAATGGTCATACGCCTGCCAACAGCCAATCCCAAACAATACTATCCCAAATATCGATATCGTCTGAGCCACATGAAAGTACCTGCTCTTCCACCAGTGTTCGGTATCTGCTATCGCTTTCCCAATCACGAACATCCCACAACACAGCACCTGAATCCATATATTAGTCAGCATCGCTCTCCTTCTCTCCTTTCATGTCCTCAGCACAATTTCACACGCCCATACCAGGCTTCGGCACCATACTGTCACATTCCCATACCGGAGTCACCAAATTCAATGTCCTATTGATCTCAAATAACAAATTCGCCTTCGGGCAATTCTTATCCTGATCCTCCGGCATAAACAACTCACAATCGTAACAGCAGCAGTACGCCTCATGCAGCCCCTGCAAGCCAACCCGAACCATCATCGCCACCACCTTGCCCTTGCCAAAATGGTGACTGTACTTCACATAACATCCACTCGTCACCGCTACTAATCCTCCGATTCTTCCTCGTCCATACCCTCCTCAATTACAGCACTCACGCCTGGTTTACGCAACCGCTTCAACGCCGCCATATTTTTATTTATCAATACGTGCATTACATCGTTCATATTCACCTCGTTCTGTACGCAGAACAATCGGATATAATCCATCGTTTTTTTCAATTTGCTTTTCATCTGGATCATATAATGTGCCCTGCCGCCATATACGAAAAACATGAAATTAAACTGCAAGGTTTTCCCATATCGATCAAACAGGGTATTCAAAACTATTGACAAATCATCGATGGTTTTTATCTCACTACGCGCCTCTTCCAGCCTATCCTTCGCATCCTGATCGTCCAATCCGCCCTTCGCCGCATCGATCAACTTATTGATGTTATCCTCATCCGTGAATCCCATCATTAGCAATATCGATTCTTCCTCGTACTTCCGACCTAAATCCTCCAACAACGTCATAAATTTTTCAACGTTCAGCTCTCCATGAATAACATTCTGGCGAACCGTTTCCATCTTGCGACGGTCTGCATCCCACTCTGCTCGTGGCAAAATTACACATGGAACGAGCTCGTCTGACGGAACTCCCTTAACCGCCAACAGATGATATCTATGCTCGCCACCAACGATCTGACACTTCCCATTCTCATCCTCTTCGATACACAAAATCGGGTTACTAAATCCATGATCGTCAACTGCCTTCGCAAGCGCATCAAATTTTGCCTGACTCATTTCATTTGGATTCCAGTCATTCGGCACCAACTTGCCGAACTCGACCAACCGAATATCGGCATACCGCACACCACTCGAGCCCTCTCTCATCACACCTTCTCCCTTTCAGCTTGTTCCGCACGTGGAACACTTTGTTTGCCTCGCCTAAACATCGGTTCTTCGTCCTGACAAATATCCACATATCCCATATTCAACAATTCCCGATACACGTCATAATTGTTCGGATAATAATGTATTGTTACCATCGTCCTCATTCTTTCCGCCAAATCAGCCTTAAATGTGTCCCCACGCTTCTCCATTCCCTTCAATACCTCAATCAATCTGAATTCATCGCCCACCATATCATTCTCCAGAACCTCTTCCAGCAATTGCTTTGCCCCACGTCCTATCCGATACGTATGCTTCGCATTCATCTGTACAATAGCGTTCTCCAGGATCCGCTCATACACCGCGCCTGCATCGTGATTCTCTCTAATATAGTCTCTAATCCATGCCGTTCTCGAAACAGCACCAGGATAATCGTCATAGATTTCCTTTAGCATCGCGTACGCTTCGGTCTTGCTACTAAATATCCACGGATAGCCCTCCGGTAATTGTTTCACCGCCCAATTCGTTTTCGGAAACAAACCAATCAACCCCATATACATCTGCTCCCAAAACCCTACCGGAAATGCCTCAGACACTGACCACACGATAAACGCATGACACGACTTGGCAATCCTCAAATACTCCTCCCGTGGACACTGAAATCTCACGTTTATATTTGGTCTACCTTTCGTTATTTCCCCCCACTGTTTGCAAAAGGTCGATTTACGCGTTCCGGTAGTCACCACAATATCCAGATCCCTACCATACGAGAAAAATTTATCGTAGACCTCGATTATCCGTTCCGGACGCTTTGTTCTATTCAACCGTCCACCATAGAACAACGTAAATCGCTCACGCTTCGGAATATCCCTTATCAACTCATCCAATACGGCACAATGTACCCCCACCGAAGTCACAATCGCTTTTCTCATCATCTGGCTAATTCGATATGGCGAAAAAAACTTACTGGCTAATCGAGCCGCACGAGCCCTCTCGTAATCCGTTAGAAATACGGGCGTACCATAGACATATCCAGCAGACACCAACATCAATCCACTATCATCTTCAAAATAATCATGCGCTTCCGTATCTGTTACGCCAGGTTCGATATGAAAACACGGGATATTTTTGCAATGTTCGTAATCGGACAACAGCACCTGCAAATACGGAATAATCGCCGCCTTTGATGTTATCACCACGTCGATGATATACTTTCCACCATGCTTCGAAAACATCTCCACCATAAAACGGTCATCAACAACGTTAGCGTCGTCGTAAAATCCGTGCGCATCGTTTCCCACCATATATTTAATTCCCCGTTCCTCCCTGTCTCGCAATAATTCACTGGCAAATTTTGGCATCAATATAAAACTGTAATGCCCCTTCGACGCCAGAAACCTCGCCAAGTCCAAATACAATAGAAAATTGCTATCGCTGTCGATCTTATGTAAACCAATATGAGGAATAAGTAAAAATCGCATTTTAATTCGCTTCCACGAAATCACTGTTCACTACATCCACCATCCGCTGTCAAGAAAGTCAATTCCATCCGAATGTCCCACATCATTAGCACTGGTCACCACCGGCGTCCCCTCCTGGTCTCCCACGTCTTCACTACAATCCTCCGATGACTGCTCGTTCACTTTTTTCTCTGTTTCCATCCTCGTCTCCTTTCAAAATCACATCCTTACCTACCTCACCGCCTACGTTCATTAATAGGTCGATAA
>Ga0100403_1002241_pt1 | contig 15771 bp, 21 predicted proteins | sample CryGeymet201501t_FD_83663 | JGI IMG/M metagenome (GOLD analysis project Ga0100403, IMG submission 83663) | Groundwater microbial communities from Crystal Geyser aquifers in Utah, USA - Crystal Geyser metaG 2015-01t | ecosystem: Environmental > Aquatic > Deep subsurface > Groundwater | place...
AGAAGGGCAAGAAGGTTCCGGCCAAGCCAGCGAAGAAGAAAAAGAAGCGGCCTGCTGAGGACGATGACGAGGAAGAGGCCGAGGTCGCGAGGAAGAGGGCACGGTTGAAGAAGAAGCGCCTAGAGGCCGAAGCTGCTGCCAAGGCGCAGAAGGCCAAGGCCAAGAAGAAGAAGCGCCTCCACTAAGTCGCGGAGCTTTCAAGGTAGAACAAGAGTTAATCACGCAGGGGCGGCTGGTATGCCGCCCCTGCCGTTCGCAAGGGTCGGTGCTAGATGCCGCTCGTATTGAAAAACATTGCCGCCGTATCCTCCCCGAAGAAACTCGTGGAGGTGTGTCGCGGTGACCTGGATAGATTGAACGCCTATCTCCTCTCGAAGACGGCTGGCAAAGACCTGAGCGCCAAGGTTAGGGGGAAGGTGAAAAACTTTGGCCCAAACAAGACTCGCCTAGCGTCCGAGGCGAACTGTTTCGTGGACTTCGCCGTGTCCACCGGATCTACAAATTTGGACCTGATCATCCACCGAGAACCCCCATACGGAATCCCCGCCGGGTCCATCGTCGAGCTGTTCTCTGATGATGAGAGCCAAGGTAAGAGCCTTCTGCTGGAGAGCATCATTGCCCAGGCCCAGCTCCTCTACTGGACGACGAAGCTACAGGACCCCGAGGGAACCTTCGACCGCCCCCGAGGGCAAGTGATGGGCATCAATCTCGGCCAGCTTCTCTACGATGATCTCGACATAATTGAGTTCGTCTTCTCGGATTTCCGCCACTACGCCCGACTGATTCAAGGCAAGATGCCCGAGAACATGAAACTCCGTATCGCCCCCGGACTTCTCTACGCTTTGGACACGCTATCCGCCACGGAGACATTGAGGGAATCGGAGGGCGAGGAGAAGGACGGGTTTAACACTCAGATGGCCATCATGATGAGCCGAAAGATGCGCGGCACCATGCGGTACGTGCGCCGCCAGCCCATTATCTTTATCGTGGTGAACCAAGGGCGGACTGATGTAACTCGTTACGGTAGCCCCACCACCACGGCGGGGGGTAAGGCCCTGAAGTATTACGCCCGGCTTCGCATGAAGTGCAAGTTCATTGGCGCCGTTCACGATGAGAACAACGTTGAGATTGGGAATAGGATGCGCGTCACAATCGTCAAGAATAAGGTGTCGCCGCCATTCGGCGTGGCCGAGTTCGACGTTCATTACAAGACCGGCATCCAAGACAAGCCGTCGTGGTTCTGGTTCCTGAAGCAAGTGAAGGCGGCGAAGCACCGATCCAAGGGAATCTACGACATCAAACTCCCGGACGGAACCTTGTTCTCCTGCTCCAAAGGCACTTTCGTTTCCAAGATGGAGAAGCGCGGGCTCACGGATCAGATCCGTAAGCTCATGCAAGACTGCGCCGCCAGTGGCCGTGTGCCCATGTTGAGGCGCATGGTGGCCAAAGACGATGAAGGCGGCGGAGAATGAGATTGCGTGTTCCTACTCTGGAGTTTTTGGTTTGGGCCGACCATCAGATACAACGCTGGCCCACGTTCGCAAGACTTTCTGCGCGGGGGCTCAATGACCGCTTCGAGCACTGCCTTTCTGTGTTCGATCAGCTCCTCGATTATGCCGTCAAGCACCGGATTAAACTGGCGTTCTTTGATGGCGATCTGTACGAGGAGATTGGCGAACAAGAGACGGTTGTCTATTCGATGACGGCGCGGAAGTTGCGGATGCTGACAACGCAGCTTCAAGTCCATCTTCTCCCGGGCAATCACGACGTAGCGCAAGAGGGGATGGACGAGCATGCGTTGGTCCCCTTTGGGGGCGTCTCTGGTCTCGTGGTGCATGATCGATGGGAGGTGTTCCTGACCCCCGCCGCCACCTTTCATTTCATCCCGTGGTACAAGACCGCCGAGGTATTCTTCCGAGACTTTGAGAAGTCTCGGGCCTACGCCCGGAGGCACCTCGAAGTGCCGCACATCCTCCACCTCCATCAAGGCTTCCGCAGGGGGTCGGTGGCCGGGGACCAGGGGTATGACCCCGACGAGGGCTTGCGCCTCACGGACAAAGCCCTGGCCCCCTTCCTGGCGGGATTTACGGGGCACTATCATCCCTTCAAACGGTTGCCCTTTCAAACGCCTTTCTATCAGGTGGGCAGCCCGCTCCACCACACCAAGGGGGATCACCAGGATCTCGGCAAGGGGTTCCTTCACATCAAGTTGTATGCGGGGGAGGAACCCGAAGTAATTCGGGTGCCCGTGACAGGCACTCCCGAGTTTCGAGTGTTTGAGATTTCTGATTACTTCGGGGTAAACGCCCTCAAGAAACTGGACCTGACGAAGGACTTCGTATTCCTGAACATTGTGGACCCCAAGGTCACCCCGGAAGACCTGAAGGTGATAAAGTGCCGTGAGTTGCGTATTGATTTCTGGCCCACGACAGACGACAAAGGTTCTCCTCGACAACCGGCGTTGGGATTGAACGCCGGTCTCGACGAGTGGATTGGCCGAGCCGTTGTCAAGCGACACCCCAAGGGGCGGCACAAGGAACTGATTCGCTTATTGAAAGGAGAGCTGCATGCGCCCCGCCAAGATTAGTCTGGTCGATACGTTCTCCCATGAGAAGACGACGTTGACCCTCCCGGAGAAGGGTCTGGTCTGCATCGCAGGGCGGAATCGAGATGAAGGGTGGCAGGGTTCCAACGGGAGCGGAAAGAGTTCGATCATCGAGGCGATCTATTACTCGGCGACAGACAAGACCCTTCGGGATTCTCCCCTGTCGGAAATGGTGCGGCACGGGGCCAAGACCTCTCTAGTAGACGTTTGCTGGACAGATGGATCGGACTTGGTTCTGGACGTACACCGGGAGTACGGTGCCAACGGAAAGGGCAAGGAAGTGGGGGCGACGTTGCGCGGGACGCAACAGAAGCTGATTCAAGATCACCGATCCAAAACACTCCAAGAACAACTGGAAATTCTGTTTGGTTGGACGCCGTTCGTTCTGCGTAACGCTTTCTTCTTCACCGATGACTTTCGCTTCTGCTCCAAGACAGAGGGGCAGCAACTGGAAATCATCCACAAGCTCTTGCCCCTGTTGGATGTGTTGGAGGCGGCGGAACAACGCCTCAAGGACCGCGCCAAGCTCTCGCGTCAATCCCGAGAGGTGTCTTCGGCTGTCGTTCGAGCGGAGTCATCGGTAACAGAGGCGATGTTTGTGGAACTACGGGAGAAGACGGAAGACATTCACGAACAGATTCAAACTCTGGAGGCGGATCTGGCGGCAGCTCGGGGGCGGGGGAATGACCATGAGAGAGAACAGAAGTACATAGGACGGAAACGCGCCGAGATTCTTAAGGAGATAGCGCAGGAAAAACTCGGCCTGGGCCGGTCGGTTCGCACGCGGTCTTTGATCCGAAAGGAGAAGTCTCTTTACAAGACGTTGGTCCAGCATGCGGATCGAATCGAGGAATGGAAGGCGCTGATGCAAACCCACGCCAAGGCCGGGTCCTTTTGTGATCACTGTGGAACGAAGGTCACGAAGGCGTTGGCCGAGAACTATCGGGACAACCTTCAGGGAAAGATCAACCGCGAAACCCAGCTTCTGGAAACAGTCGAAGGGGAACACCAGCAAGCGGACAAGGCAGCCACCGAGGCCGTTGCCGCCAAGAAGACGCGAGACACCCGTAAGGCGAAGATACGGATGTTGCGGGTGCGCCTCCGGGGCCTGAAGGTCGCCGTCAACACTCCCAGCAACACCGACGAGTTGGAGGATCGGCTAAAGATTCTTCGGGGTCGCCTAGAGGCGCCCGAGGACTTTTCCACAGGCCCGGAGACAACGGCCCTGGACAAGAGCCTCTTCCAACTCTACGCCCACAAGAATCGATATCGGGCGTTGGACGCCCAGTCGGAACTCTTTGCCGCCGCGTCGGAATTGTGCGGTAAGAGCGGCATTATGTCGGATATGTTGGAGGAAGTCATCCCGCGTTTGTCGGCCAGCGCCGAGGCGTTTTCCCGAGAGGCTACGGACGGGCATCTGGTCTTGAAGCTGCTCCCCACGTCCCGCACCAAGAGTGCGGAAAAGAAGTCGGGATTCTGCATGAGTGTGCAGTACCGAGGGCGGGAGTGGGATTTACGGTCCATGAGTAAGGGACAGATCAATCGCCTGGACTTGTTCATGGCGCTCGCCTTCAACGAGGTGTTCCCCGCATTTCGGGGCCACCAGGCACCATTCTTGGTGCTCGACGACTTCTTCGGCAAGATTGACGCTGAGGGGGACCGAAAGGCCATTGAGATTCTGAAGCGCATCTCGGCTAACAAGCTGGTCATCTGCTTAGGCCCGGCCTCACTCTTCAAACGCTACGCCGATCAGACGATTCAAGTTGAGTTGTCTCAAGGCATTTCCCGAATCGTCTGATTACTACGAGGTAATCCCATGGCATGGCAAGCGGTTGAGAATCGAGTCAGTCGAAAGCTCCTCGGGGTGGATAGAAACTCCCGTTCAGGGCGGATGGGCGGGCTGTCGGCCTCGGACTCCAAGGACAAGGAAGTCTTTCTGGAGACGAAGTGGTCCAAGAAGCATCCCATTATCAAAGAATGGGACAAGATCGACAAGCTGTGCCAGAGGAAACCCTATCGGGATTGTGTCCCTGTTCTAGCGTTGGTGCCGACAAGCCTGGGGCGGTTGTTCTTCCTGGTCAAGGATCGAAATCTCCCCCAACTCATCGCCTATCACAACTATTGGGAGAATAATCTGCGAGAGGTTTCTAAGAAACGGGTACGAGTACCGTTGCAGCGGGCGTTAATTCAGTACATGCGTCGTGTTCGATTTGCCGTCACCACCGTTTGGGCCAAGGCCCATCATTTGTCCGAATGGGAGACGGGGAAGCGGCCCGCCGTCGCCATCTCGGTCAAGCGGCGTCCCGGCATGTGGGTGCTGCTTGAAGTTCAAGACGTGATGCACTTTGCCCGAAGCTACATCAAGCGGGAAGAGAAGGTTCCCGAGCACACCTTCAAGCCCATTGCGAAGGGGACGAGGAGGAAGCGGCATGAAGATTCAATATGACAATCTGATGTGTAGTCTTTCAAACTACACGCGAAAGGAATACCAAAGCGTCAAAGACGCTTGCAGTGCCCGCCCGGACAACTGGCAAACCAAGGCCGATGCGGTGAACCGGCACTACGCTAACCGAGGAAGCTCCTATAGGTGGGACGGATGGTATCGTGCCCTGATCGGCGACCGCTTCCCAACGGGTCTTTTGCCGAAGGTCCTTCGAGAGTTGAAAGAGGATCGGTGTCTGAATCCAGAGCTAGAATATACCGGCCCCAACAACAAACCCCTCATCGCCCTGGACTCCCGATCCATAGAGTTGATTGGAAAGACACCTAGGGGGAAGCAGTACCGAGCGGTGGAGGCGTTGCTGAAGAACCGACGCGGCATGGTCGTGGGGGCGACGGGTTCGGGGAAGACCCTCATGATGGGTCTGGCCCTGGCTTCCCTGGGACATCCGAAGACGTTGGTCCTTCAATACAGTACCTATCTCGTTCGACAAACGGCGAACGTCTTCAGGGAAATCTTGCCGGGAAACCCCGCCATCAGCATGGTCTATGAAGACCATGAGGATTGGTCTGGGGATATTGTGGTGGCGGGGGTTCAGAAGGTGTGCAGCCTTCTAGGATTGTCCGTCGAGTGGCGTCAGCAAGGTCGGCGCCGCTACTGGAAGAGTAAGATCGCAGCCCTGAACAACAAAATTCGGAACGCCTCCCGATCAAATGGCCCCGAATCGCCACGACTGAGAAAGGTTCGACAAGAGGCCGCAACCCTTCAGGCCAAACTGAACGGAAAAGATCCGGCCATGAGGGCGCTGGAGAAGGGGGAGCTGGCGGCGGCGAAGGCCAGCAAGATAGCCACGCAACCCCACCTGAAGAACTTCCGCGTCTTCATCGTGGATGAGGCCCACCACTCGCAGTCGTCCATGTATCGGTCGGTTCGGAAGGAGTGCCCCAATGCGGACTGGGCCTGGGGGTTTACGGCGACACACGACGATCAGGCTCCAGAGGAACGACTGAGTGCGATAGGCGTTCTCGGTTCCCCGGTGTATCGCATCTCGATGGAGTATCAGGTGCGGAAGGGTTTTGCGGCAGAGGGCCATGTGTTCAACCGGGGCCTGTTCAAGTCGATGCAGAGTCCCCACACCAAGTACATGACGGCCTACTCCCGGGCGGTGGTTCGGGACAGCCAACTCTTGCGGAGCATCAAGAAGGATCTGCCGTTCTTCGTGAACAATGGCATGCCTGCCATCATCAGCGTAGACGTTTCGTCGCAGGGCCTGTGGTATGCGGCAGAACTCAACACGCATTTCGTTAATGGGAAGACCCCACTAGAGGAGCGGGAGAGACTTTTTAACCTCTTGGCTACGGGCGAATGTCCGTATCTCGTGGTGGGCAAGATCATGAACGAAGGCGTTGACATCCCCGCGATTCAGGGCATCTTCTTGGCGGGCCAGCGGCGTCATCCCGGAACCCTCAAGCAGATCATCGGGCGGGCCTCGCGACAGAAGAAACACAACATCCTGTATGTCATCAACTACATCAACTACAACCACCCCACACTATTCGACCATTCCATGTTCCGCATCACCACATTGGAGGAAGAGGAGTGCTTCGTTTTTCACGCAGAGGATACAACATTGCGGCGGATATCCGCAGGAAGAGGCGGATTGAAGGGGCGGACCCGGAAGTCTTGAGATTGGCGGAGCTGTATGCTTCGCTGGTCGAGATGAAGACGGGGAAGGCGTATAACGGTCACTTCGGTTGCATGCCGGGTACGGAGATGTTTCGACGCTTCGAGGCATTGGTGGAGAATGTTCGAGATAGTCCTGGGGTGTCATCTGAAGAGTTCGTTGTTGCCCAGTTCCACTTCTCCCGAACACCGTACCCCTATATGGGGACCTTGAACACTCCGTTGGCCTGGAAGAAATACCGTTGGTTCAAGGAACGGCAGGATCAGGAACGTCCCGATTACCACGACGTAATCAGTGAGACCGAGAACCCGCTGAAACAGATTCGACGGTCCTTTATTCAGGGGGCCACCACCCTGACAGAGCTGATCACTAATTTGGGGATGTCTCGGTTCGAGCTATATGCTCTCGTCCCCGGTCTTCTCTGCCCCTACCTCATCCTGAGTGACCCCCACCCCCGGTTCAAAGTAAAGAGTTTAGGGCGGGTATTGAAATTGAAAGCCTTCAAAGACGCCAAACAACTACTCTGTCGAGACGCCATTCAATGCCTGACTGAATCTTTGTGGAGGCGATATGGGAAAACAATACGACAAGCCGAAAATGGTAGACGGAACGCCGAAGTTTGATCTCTCTGAATACAACCCCGATACTGGAGAGTTTGACCCCGAGTTCCTGGATCAGATACTTGCCCACTGGTTGAAGGACCCTCGGTTTCTTCGGGGGTATCGACAGGCGTTAACACCCGCGCTGTTCGAGAACGCCACTCACCGGGAAGTGTCGGAAGCTATCTTGTCGTACTTCGACAAGTTTGGTGATCGCCCGAGTAAGGTGGCGCTCAATCAATGGTTGTTGGATCGATCCAAGAACAATCCAACCGCCAAAAAGATTCTCTCGGACAGTCGTACCCTAGTCACCAGCTTGTTTCGGCGCGAGGTTTCCGGCAGAACAAAGCTGGCGGAGGCTAAGGCGCTAGAGTTTGGTAGGCATGTCGGTTTCATTGACTACCTGTACAAGTGCTTGAATCTCTTGGAGAGCCATGCCTTTCAGCCGGAAGAGGCCAAGGAGTATTGGCGCCAATTCGAGAGCTTGAACTTGAATCGAACCGATTGTCCGCAATCATTGTTCGACGAGGCCGACATCTTGGATCGTCGGCGGTATCGCACGCAGATTACTAAGAACAGAGTCCGCACCGGCTGGGCCAAGCTCGACAAGGCATTGGGTGGCGGCTTCTACCCGGAGTTGGTCGTGATTGCGGCTCCATATCAGGGCGGCAAGAGTAACTTCTTAACAGACCTCGCTCTACAATTCTTGTTGGATGGCTTGTACGTTTACTTCGTCAACTTTGAAGACGGTAAGAGAGATATCAATATCCGCATCGAGCAGAAGATGTTGGGAGTTTCTTTCGATAAGCTCCAGATGATTCCGAACAAGACTCTCACGAAACTTCGGGAGATGCGTCGAAAGACTCAAGGACGTTTGGACGTAAAGGAGTACGAGCCCAAGGGCGCTACTCCGTCACAAATCTACAACGACATGCTCCAATGGTCCGATCATGTCGGTCGTGCCCCGGACGTGGTGATTGTGGACGGTGGAGAACGGGCGGAAGCGGAGAAGATTTTCCATGGAAGGGACGACCTGACGGAGATGGGGATGTTCCTTCAATACCGGGCCTTTGTCCGTAGGACTGAGTGCCCATGGCTAGTGACTACTTGGTCCCGGCGGGAAACAAAACGGGCGGGGGCCTTCGGAGGGCAAGACGTAAAAGGTTCTATTGGAAAAATGGAGACGGCGGACGTTTCCATTATGCTCCATCAAAGTGCCGAGGAGCAGAAGAACCGGATCATGTGGGCGACTGTGGATAAGGTGAGAAAGGGTCGGTCGTTATGCTCGATTCGCTTCCAGGTGAGTCGGCTGACAGGCAAGCTCACCACGGCACGGCCTGTCATTCGGAAAGTCAAGGCGGTGAAGTAATGACCAAGATTGAAATGGCAAAGTACGGCGCGGAGTTTGCCCATCGGCAGACCAAGCGCCTTCGGATTTCCAAGGACTTGATGCTACGTATCATTCGTCACATTAGGTTTGAGAGTATGCGGGAAGAAATTCCCCCCGGGGCCGTCCCCCTCACAGCCAGCTACGACATTCGGGGGGATGCGTTCTTCATCTACTTGTACAATCGAGAGTGGCCACAACGAAAGGGAACGGACCCCATAGAGACGATTGACATGGACAGTTTTGGGGAACTTCTCGTGGGATACCGGCAACTGGGGGGTCCTCTATCTATTCGGACGCGCCCCAAGGGCAAGCCCAAACCTCCCCCCCCGCCGAAGCCGCCGAAGAAAAGTAAGAAGCCCAAACCAACGCCCAAGAAGAATTCCGATAGATTCGGGAAACGCATGCGAGGGAGGACGTTTGTTGCCTACACACCTTACCAGCCCCGTAAGCGCCCCGTCCCAACAGGAGAAGAGGAATGACTCCCGAGGACTATATCCAGATTCACTTCGGGGGGGTCCTGTCGCGTAGCGAGTCGGGCTGGGTGAACTTCGGGTGTCCTCTCTGTGGGGACACCGAAGGCCGTATGGGATTCAACCGGAAGACAGCGGCAGTCGCCTGTTTCAAGTGTGGGTATGGGCGCCGAGAGGCCACGGGATACCGCAGCTTCTGGAAGTTGGTAGAGGACACGGGCCACGTCTCCAACAAGGCTGCAAAGAGTATGGTCCAGTTTTCCAAAGAAGCTGTCGGGCAAAAGGTGGGATCTCCTGGGGTCAAACTGTCGGGCAACAAGAATTGGCTAAAGGATTCCCTCGATATTTTTACGAGCGATCATCCCAATCGAAACGCCGCCCTACGCTACTTGATTCGTCGGGGCCTGGGGCCGTCCCAGATCACCCGTTATGGGATTCGGATGAAGAAGGATGGCACGCGGGTTCTTCTCCCTGTCATCGAACGGCGGGTAGTTGTCTTCTGTACAGGCCGCTCGATTGTCCCGGAGACAGAGCCGCGTTACCACGACAAGGTGATCCCTGGGCTTCCGCGAAAGAAGAAGGAGGTCTTGCTTAACCTAAACTTGTTTGACAGGGGTAAGCATCGCGGCATTGTCCTGGTGGAAGGGCCATTCGATGCTTATGCGGTTCAGGCGGTCCTCGAAACTTTCGATATGGGGTATGTGGGTTGTTGTGGCTTCGGGAAGAGTCTTTCTGTGGAGCAACGGGACAGGATTCTGGATGCCCGCGTTCGAGAGGTTGTCATTCTTCACGATGGAACTGGGGTGTCGAGCGCAGACAAGGCGCAGGTGCGTAACCTCTTGTCGCCCCATTGCCGGGTCTTCGTGAACCAGTACCCTAAACAGATGAAAGACCCCGATGAAGCACCGCCACTGCTGACAAGAGACCTGATCCAACAAGCCCAAACTATTCGGGGGAAGCTCGGTTGGTTCCGAAAAGCCCTCAATTCGTCTTTGAGGAGACGCCCATGAAGCTGGTCCTACACTTTCCAAAGAAACCATCAACTCCCAAGGGAGATCCACCCGACTCTGGAATGAGCCTAAAACTGTTCTCGAAGAAAGAACTCCGAGAGGGAATCGACCCCCCCGTAATTCCTCTTGCTACGTATCTTTATCACTGGGACGGTTGGCGGCGGGCCAGGCGGTGGAGTCGAATCTGTGGGGCTGCGTGGGTGGACAAGAACCGGGCGCGGTTTCTCCGCTTGAATGTCCGGTCGCTGGATAATACAGAAGGATCTCATCAGGGCCGGGTGACTCCCGATAGGATTTTGAAGCTATGCGACAGACTACCCGAAAATATCGACGCTTGGGCCGGACGCCACGCTCAAAACCTGCCCTTTACTGGGCTAACCCTCCGCGTCCCGGAACGCCCCCAGAAATCCGACCCGCCCCAAGCCCCTACCGCACCGTCAACCTCCGATTCAAGTCTGACCTTTTCTCCCCTCGCCCTCCACTTCGCATCCGGTCCCAACGCGCCGGACAAGAAGCCCAAGCCAGCCCTAGAATTCCCATCCCCGCGCCCCCCCGAGAACAAGACTCCACCCAAGACTTCTCCACCGACCGACAACGGGCGCTTGCGTTTGTCCGTAAAGTCTGCAAAGAAGAACAAGCGAAAGGTGGCGGCGGTTCCGTTCTGAAGTACCTGTACTTGTTCAACAAAGCCCTCGGCGGGATGGGCTCGGGACGGCGACAGTTCAGCGACGATGAAGACCTACTCGCAGACACCATCGAACGCCTTCTTGCCAAGTCACACCTGCTCAATCCAGATGCTTCAGAGAACAAGCGCAAGGTCTACGTCTTGAATCTTATGAAACACTGCATCATGAAGCGCGTTCTTGCAACGGCTGGTCCAGCCCGCTTGCCCATTGAAAGCAAAGAGCCCACCCTGGGCGCCACGTTGGCCCGTTGGGGGATGGACGGGCCGAGTTTTGAAGACTTGTCGCAGCGAGTGGTTCTGGACCACCTTCCCGCCCTCAAGAACCCCAATGCTGAAACGCCGGAAGATTCCTTGCTGCGCGAGCGTCATCGTAAGCGGCGATTTTCTTTGTTCGACTTTCTTCACACTCGACTTGAAAGACAACTGGTTCGCCTGATTATTCATTCGGAGACGGGCATTTTGACCCACCGGCAATTGGCGGAAATCCTGGAGATCAAGCCGTGGCGCGTGGCTAGGACCTTGGCGTCGATTCGGGAACGCCTGCCGGTTGCCCTGGTTCGTGCGCTGCGGCGAGGCGAGACGAACCTCCTGGACATCGACGACAACGAGTAGTCTCTTCTGATTACCACGAAGTAAGGGAACGCATGCGACAGAAATCTCAAAAGAAGCCGTATCAGGTTAAGGAAACCAACCCCAAGGATTCCATCGGAGTCAAGAAGTGGGGGGCGATGAGCTTGTTACCTTGGGTGGTGATTTGGGAGTTGTCTTCCGTCATGCTAGAGGGAGCACGGAAGTATGGGGGACACAATTATCGCGTAGCGGGCGTTCGTAATAGTGTTTACACGGACGCCGCGTTTCGCCACCTCACGCAGTTTCTGGAGGGGGAAGATATTGATCCAGAGTCCGACTGCCCCCATCTCGTGAAGGCTATGGCATGCTTGATGATTCTGCGAGACGCTCAACTCCGTAACATGGTGGTGGATGATCGTCCACCGCGTTCGGACGTGCCGAAGCTGGTGGCTCGGAACCAGGCCATGACTGACTTCCTTTGGGAGAAGATTCCTGATCCAAAACCTAGATTTGTGGATGGGGATCAATTCATCAAAGATCCAATGCCCCCGTTTAAGAAGCCTAAGAAGCCGCGTCGGACAAGGGCTCGTGAGGCATGAAGTGGAACAAGCGATACGCGGTTCAGTGTTCTGCCTGTCGCGGGCAAGGATATGTCTTCGTCCAGGTGGCGACAGGGAAACATGTTCATCTGAGCGTCCGGGCCGAACGAGAAGTCCGTCGTCAGTGGCGGCGAAACGGGAGGTGTTTAGATTGCGGCGCGGCCCTGTCTAACCCGGACGTTCACAATCGCTGTCCCGGGTGTACCGAGACGCGGGCCGACAAACGACGGGAAGCGAATCGACTGGCCGTCGCTATTCTCCGACAAGAGAGGCGCGATCAAGGGCGTTGTGTGGACTGTGGGAAAGAATTGATGGCAGCCTATAGGTTTGTGCGTTGTCCGGTCTGTCGATTGGACAGTAGCAGAAGATCCCGGGGGAAACGAAACAAGAGGAGAAAGTAGTTACCTCGTAGTAATCCATTTCGGGGGGAAACAAAAGGTGTGGTATGCAAAACGAAACATCTCTACGGTGGAGGAAGTTTGCCACAGTGTTGATCTTCATTGGCGCGGTCTCCGGTGGCATGGCGTTGTTAATCGGCGCCTCCGCGCATCGAGAAATGTCTCCTGAGTCAGTCTTGGGCAGTGCATCTGATCCTGAGTGCGCGGAAGAAGCGATCACCGCCGCCTATGAACGCGGGTATAACGAGGGGCAGCGAGAAGCTGACACGATCTGGGAGGAGCGGCACCCGGATCAATATCGAGAGGGGGAGGAGATTCTTCCACTATTCATCTCGAAGAACATTTATCCAATCATCATGAGCAAAGAAACCAAGCAACATGAACTTCGGATGTTGCGTTGGCAGGTGCTTGACGACACCATGCAACGCCATCATCAAGAGCGGTGTTCGGTGTGTCGTGCAGAGTTGCTTATTCGGAAGGGCGCTCCGTCTCAAAGCCATGTTCGCACGGAAACTAAATAGGAGGGCGGGAATCCTAGCCATGCAACAGAACCTTGATTCAACGGAGAATCCTGGATTTGAGGTGTCTGAGGCCGAGAATTCGGTGATCTGCGGCAACCAGAGACAAACCCTTCGTTATAGCAAACGCTTCGACTCCCGAGAAGAGGCGACTGTCGCCATGTGCGCTACAGATCACGTTTATTGGTATCTCAGGCATGCCACAGACAATACCTATCAATCTTCTTTCGAGGGGGTGTTGTACCTAGCTGAGAATCCTGGCTACTCACTTTGCGTGAACAATCTAGGGTGGAATCTTTCTACAGGAGTTCACGAACTGGGAGTTTTTTCTGAAAAGGATTCTTGGTTCGGCTACATCATTTCCATTGAGACTATGGGAAAGGACGAGAAATGACACGAGACGAGAAGGTGTTTCTGTGGGGTATGGCGCTTTGCGCTCTAATGGGCCTCGCCGGGTATTGGTTGCGGGGCGTCCATGATCAAGTGGATGCTTTGGCACATCAGGCCCGAGCAACAAACATACAATCAGAAAAGGTGGTGGGGGGCGGTGAGTGACGTTTCTTATGTCCCCGCATGTCAACATGTCCAGCCTGGTGTCCGTTGCTGGCAATGTGAACTTGACGGGCTGAAGACTCGCGTCGATGGCCTCATGGAGGCCCGGCGGATTCCGTACGAACCCGCGCCACCTATTCGACCGCACCCGCATGAGTTGACCGACGCGCAGTGTGACGCCGGAATAGCCTTCGGCATTGACCTGTCTATGCGGCTGCCAGAGAAATATAAGCAGGTAGAGCGAGATGCTTTCCGAAAAGCTATCGCTGTTGTGGCGCACGCCTGCCCCGAGCCGCTGGCGCACGGCCCCTGTATCACGGCAGAGGAGTTGGCGCTTATCGCCAAGCACTGCTGCCGGTGTGGCGGCAACATGCGGCCCCGTGCCGATGAGCCGTGCTCCGCATGTGTGCTGATGCGACACGCTCGCGAAGTCGCCGAGATCCGCGAAATGGCGAGGGGGGGCGTTGCGAAGTGAGCACGACATGCACTGACATGCGAATCTCCAGGTGTCCAGAGTGTGGCTTTCCGATCTGCCAGCAGTGCGGGGCCGGAGAACTTGACCACGCGGAGGCCGATTTTACGCCGGTCGAGAAGGACGAGATCGCCCGACTCCGCGAAATTGAGCGGTTGGCGATGGAGATGGAAGAGCCCGTGGAAGGACTGAGTAAGGTATTGGATTTGTGCGCCCAGTACGAAACCCCACTAGGCGCGTTGGAGCGGCTCCGGGCTGCGCTGGCCGCGACGAAGGGAGAGAAGTAATGCCCGGTTGTTGGAACTGCTGTGAGGATATCCCTCGTATTGTTGGGCTCAGGAACATGAGTTGGCCATGCCCGCTCTGTGATCTTCGGTGCTGTTCGCCGTCATGCGCGAAGCATCACTGTGCCTTCACCAGAGAGCCGGGAACGATTCAGTTCATCACGCCCGCTGCCGTCAAGCGGCGGGATAACAAGTTGGCGCGGTTACAGGGGCCAAAACAGTTCGCAGATACAGCATACAAGACGTGCTGTATCTGCGGACAGTGTACCATCCCCGCTAATTTCCAACGAGCAATCTGCCACGCATGCTCGATCAATCTCTGAAAAGGGGAAACTTTAGATGCGGCTAATGGCCTTTCATCGCGTTGAAGTCCTTGCGGAGCCTCTCCTGACACCGCCTCTGCCTGATGTGCTTTATCTATTTCTGGGGGAGATAGGACCAGCCGTAGGCTTTCTGTGCCCCTGTGGGTGTAAGACATGGACCTACTTGCGTATCAAAGAAGGTGCTTGTGGCCCTGATCGTGAGTGGGGCTACTCGTTTCATGACGGGAAGCTATCACTAACACCTTCGGTACTCGACCGCCGCTGCAAGTCTCACTTCTTCATCCGGGAGAATCGGGTGGAATGGTGCTGAATGGATAATAAACGATCAACATTTGAAAGTATTGTGACAATGAAAGTACCTCTTACCTGGGAGCGGGACTCCGGCGCCATGGCTTGTAAGCCACGAGACTGGGACGGAGAAATCTACAAGGCGAAGGCGGGTCGCACCGGCATCGTGCTATTTGTACAAAGGGCCGGGGGTCTGTTCTACTGGCGGGCATGGCCGGTGATTCAAGCGTATCGACCACTTACAGCAGCCACAATAGAGGAGGCCCAGGTTGAAGCGTTGAAGTGTCTACGAACATGGGTAAGACATTGCCAACTTCAGTTGGAGGAGATAGCTGATGTTTCGTATCCAATGTAAGTGTGGGGAAATGTGGCGGGCGTCCATCGTCTATATACCGACGAAGGATTGTCAAGGTTGTACTCAGTGTCAAACGACGTTCGTTCAGATGCAATCCAACGAAGAACACAAGCCCCTTCAGCAACACACACCAAAGTGCCGGTCCACAGTGATCGCGGGCAAAGAATACGCGTCCTTCGACTGTGCCGTCTGCGGCGACCCATGCCATGAGGACGGAACAGATTTCCCGCCACCAGGACCAGTGCAGGGACCGCATCCAGCGAAGCGGGTGGCGTAGTGCCTTCCCTCTCTACGGACATTCCCTATCTTTGCGAGGTTTGCCTTCGACCACTGTCTGCTGAGGATGCGCGTGATCCAGCTCTGGGACAGGTACGACGATGTTGTAGATGAACTGTGGGCGTGTGACCACAAGGGCTGTGACTGGACCGGGCGCCCCGGCGATAGTGGAAACGTTAAAGGAGAGGCGTGAAATGCGAATTGGATTTACCAAGCACCTGACAGTAACTATATGCGAAGACTCGGAAGATGC
>Ga0100403_1002244_pt1 | contig 15761 bp, 18 predicted proteins | sample CryGeymet201501t_FD_83663 | JGI IMG/M metagenome (GOLD analysis project Ga0100403, IMG submission 83663) | Groundwater microbial communities from Crystal Geyser aquifers in Utah, USA - Crystal Geyser metaG 2015-01t | ecosystem: Environmental > Aquatic > Deep subsurface > Groundwater | place...
CATCGGCCGCGTCCCGCCACCACGTCTCTGTGACTACCGCAGGACGGTACGCTGTGACGGTCATGTCGCGGTCCGAGTAGACCCGGCGGATCGTGTCTGCGACCGATTCGCCGAGCGCAGCGTCATCGTCTAGCGCCATCTCGACCGCTTCTTCTGGCGACTCGTGCGTGAGCCGCTCAGGGTCGTCGCTGGCGTCGTAGTAGTCGGCGCTCGGGAACTCGATTCCCGCGATCACAATCTTCTCGTCACTCATCGCGCTACCTCCGGGAACTCCCTTACACTCATCTCCCCCACGCGAGATCGCGCTCTCGCTCGCTGTCGATGCGGAGTTGGTACAGGTCCACCGGCGGAGGCGTGGCCGCGCTCGTGACGACTGGCGGCGGGGCTGGCATCGAGTCAGCGCCTCCCCGCAGCCACTTCGGTCATGCTCCACACACGCACGCCGGGGATCACCGTGGTTGGGTGCTTTTGCGCTTTTACGCATGGGGCTACCAGGGCTTGTTCTTGGGGCGCTTGCCGCAGGTTTCGCAAAGACAGCCATAGATGCTGTGGATTTTCCCCTCCCGCCGTAAGAGAAGCTGCGCCCGCTCGAACATCTCTTCCTGCTCGGCGGTGCTGATAACAGGGGCGAGGGCTTGTGGTCTATCTTCCGTGGAATGGGGCTGTGTGCTCAGGCTTTCGTTGGCAGTAGTCGGAATGGAGATGGCTCCGAGGTTTGGCGTATAGCTGGGAACTTGGACCCACTTCACAAGGCCGTCGAAACTATAGAGATCCCCGTTGGGCATCTCCACGATTGTCGTAATGGTGGGTAGGTGAATGCTGGCCATGGTGGGGTCGGAGTACCAGTGGACGGATTGCCCGCGCAGGGTTGTAATTGCGCCAAGGCAGAATATCAATGCAGTAAGAGTTCGCATGTTGTCTCCTAATGTTTAGTGTTGATCGCTTTGTTCTCTAGGCCCTTTTCGTCTGACAGCTTGCAGGTCAGCCAGTGCATCTTCCCCCGCCTTACATACCGCACTACTACGAGCATCTAGCGGGTCTACAATTATTAATGCTCTGCGTAGGGCGTCAGCTAGTTTGCACAAGACAATTGATATTGTTGGCCGTTTGACTCTGGTTCGTTTCCGCCCCCTGCGGATTACGTGCCCTGTTTCTTTGAGATGCCTTGAGATCAGCATACGAACATCAGAACAACCCCCTGCGGCTAAGTCGGTAATGGATAGTCCAGAATGAAACCCTGAGCACCAATTACACTTGCACTTAGAAGCGCTCATTTGGACCCCTCAATGCCAACAGGGCTTCTTGGTACTTGTTTCCGAGAAACTTCTTGAGGCTCTTTTGTACACCTTGGTCCTTGGACTCGAGTGCCACCTGCAAGAAATCAACGATCTGTGGATACTTTACGCCGTTATTTCCCGGATGATACAACACCAAAGATTTCTTGTAACCATCATATCGCAAAGAAATCTTCCAGCTACGACGACCCTGTGTTTGAACAGCACCGACAAAATGATATTTACCAACAAACTCAGAAAGACCCGTTGCAAAAGGTGCTGATGGTAGCTGCTCAAGCTGGTCTAGCCAGCTAGGTCCGTGTGAATTGCGAAGACCATAAAGGGGGCCGTCTATCATACCCATTTGCCAAAACAGAGAAAGCTTAGCTTTCCAAAGGCATCCATACTTATTGGCAAAAGACCTAAGTGCATGTGCTTCCTGGTCTGTCAAATCTCTTGTCATCTCAACTCCGGGAAAAACTTGTTCAAGGTCTTGTTCACAGCAAGTCCAACTTCAGAGGATCAAAGAGCTCAGCTTTGTGTAGCGAATTCAGGATTGAATAATCCATCATCAGTACAAGGTCTGCTTTGTCAATCATTTCTTTTGTGGTGCGCTTTGGCTGATGACTAGAGGCGTCAATCCCTAGAGAAGAAAGTACTCGGAGACCAGATGGATGGATACCTGTGTAGGAAAGAAGATCAGGGTCAGCAAGCCCTGAAGATGAGGTCTCCAAGTCCAGTTGTCTAGCCTTAGCCTGTGCTCGTGTTAAAGCCTCGGCTATGGGAGACCTACAGACATTTGCGTAGCAGATATAGTGAATCCTCAAAACCGCTCCTTGACGCCGGCGTCAGTCAGACTCGACTGGGACATGAGTAACAGGGTCTACTTCCTGGAGAACATCATCCAAGTTTGGTTCATGTATCTCAGAGGTATGGGTAGCCGCACGCAAATCGTTCTGGTCTCCATTAGCCTTGGCGAGTTTCCGTGCCAAGGAAAGACAAACAAGCACCGAAGCGTAGGCGTTCATCTCAGCGTGTAGAAAAGCCCCGTTGTTGTTATCTTCTTCTGCCTGATAGGCAAAGGCACCAGCAGCTCCCAAACACTTGGTAGCCTCAGAGATAAGATGCAAATACTCAGCATCCTGACTTGGAAGTGGCACTCCACGAAGCTTCACTTTCGCAGTATGAAGCTCTCGTGCCAGATGAAGTACCTTAGGGGGCACTTTGAGCTCCCCCAAAGGTGTATCAACTAGACTCTCGAGAGAGACCACTTTGGCCTCCAAGTCTGTTGCCTTGGCCCGTAAAGATTCCGCGTACTTCTTGGCCTCATCACGCTCAGCCGCGAGTCTGGCCATCTGTTCCTCTGTATACATCTTCATCTGATTCTCCCTTGTCCACCCCAAGACTCCTTGACCGCTTCGGCCAGGACGTTTTCCTCCGGGGGAAGTCTGGGCTCTTCGTGCTCCATGAGAAGCCCAGACACCCCCTTTCTGTTTCTTCCAAAGTAGGCAATCTCCCGAAGGATAACGGCCAAGATATGAAGGTTCTTTCCGGACTTGCTGGACTGCTTGTGCCTCCACGAGTACATGCTACGGATCATTTCCCGGCACTCCCTGAAACTGTCTGGGTCCTTGATGATTGCATCGATCAGAGAGTCCGCATCAGAGATGATCGGATACGTAGCAGGATCAAACGGAGTTGAGGGCTCCAGTGGGTCCTCGGGTTTTCTTGGCATCGTCAAGCCCCTTACAGGAACAGAGTAGTCCCAACAGTTATCAGAATCACCCAGTGCAATGGAAACCAGAGCCAAGACTTCGAATCCCTGGTTTCCTTTGCAAAGCAGTAGGTACAGCTCTCACACGTAGGGACCTTCCGTGGGTCCCCCACCAGCCTGGTCTCCGGGCATTGCGTTGCTCGATTGTGGACCTCCCACGGAACAGGCCCCATCATGGCAACCCGCCAAGCACCCGGAACAGGTTTTACTTCACCAGAGGGAAGCCGAAACCACCCTGGAGGAAGCCTGCCTGCGTTCCAAAGAGCCATGTCCATCGAGGCAAATACCTGGACATTAGGAAGAGCTCTTAACTCCTCTAAGGCCCCACGAAGCGCTGGAATTACCCAAGAGCGAGAATACGCCCAAAATACTGTCCTACGTCTCCAGCGTAAAACCTGAACCCACGAGCGAATGTACTTTACAGAGTCAAAATCTCCCTCAACACCATGACGTAACAGCACAGCACTTCCAGGGTACTTCTTGACCTTGATCATGGCCTTGTCTAAGGCGTTTCTCAACTTGACTGGGCTCTCAACGTCAGGACCTATGTTTCCATTGTACAGGCCCTTCTTCTGCCAAATAGCTGTATGCCCACGCACTGGGTAACATACCCGCTTCACCCAAAACACCTTTCCGTCAAACAAACGAGTCACTTCTGCTGGGGCTAGACACCCTCCGGGTGCCGTTGTTGCCCCTGGGCAAGTCCCGCCATCTTCTGGTAGTCCTAGCTTCCTGGAGAAAGAGAGCACCCCTTCTCCCAACTTGGCTACCCCGCGCCCGAAGAAAATTTCGGAAGGGATAGGTTCTTCAATGAGTTCCAGAGAACCTTTTTTCTTCATAGCTCGTCAATCCAGAATCGCTTCCTCAGGAACGATCTTCTTTGGTGCCCGGTCATACTCGCAAATGTTAACGAAGTCACACCAGCTACACGGATTCGCCAGGGCATCCTGTGCACAAGGTGGAAACTCTGTCAGTGAGGCTATGACTCGGGCTTTCATGGTCAGGACCTTCATGGCCTGTGCAATCTGCTCCGGAGTCCTGGCCTTGGTTCGCTGAACCTGGACCCAAGGCTTCTTCTTGGCCTTGACCAGGATGAGGTAGCCCAATTCTCCAACCTGCTCTCCAATCATCTCGAGACCAGCCTGATACTCCTCGAGCTGAGAGGACTTCGAAGCCCAGTCATCCGGCTTCTTGTTCCTGGAGGTCTTCACGTCAATGACGCCTACAAGATCTCCAACAGTCACAATGTCGGGAATGAACCAAAATGGCTTCGGCGCACCTGGAACTTCCATGAGCATCGTCTTCTGAAGATACTTGGGCTGGATGGCTGGCAGATGATTGTCTGCCAAGTCTTGCAAAGCAATCTCCAGAATTCTTGCGTTGTCTATTGGAGCATCATCTTCTGGGTCCAGCTTGACTCCGGTGAACCGGTCACTGAAGCTCTTCCAAAGATCGGCAAAGAGCTCTGCCCGAAGATCTTCCAGACCCTTCATGACAGCTGGGTCTCCTGACATGGCCTGGTCATAACGAACCAGAAGCTCCTCTGGAAGATCGCTCTGAAAGGAAGCCCTGGTATCTGCTTCTTCTGGATCAGCAGGCCCGATGTCAACCCCCTGCAGAAGAGCGCCATAGTACTCAAACTTGAACCGGTTCGTGATGGCACTCACAGAAGGCAGAGGCAGCCCCGAGAGTTTCGGAGTAAGTGCCCAACCAACCGTGTCGTCAATGGCAGAGCCTGTGATGAGGTTGATGTTCCTTGGAACATGAAGCCTCTGAACATAGGCAAGATAGTACTTGTGCAAGCACGTGAAAGCCGTATCAATCGCAGAGTGAGAGAAAGCGTCAACTCTCTTCTCTGTATGCTCTTCACCACGACTTGCACGGTATGCGGCCACAGCAGCGTCCATATCCTCGTTCTTGATGGACTTGAGGGCTGAGTTGAAGACACTAGCCGAGCTGGCTGCAATCGACTCAACGACCGCCTTAACTGAAGGCTTAACTGGTTTCCTTGGTGGAGGTGGAAGTTTCTTCAAAGTCATTCGTTTCCTTCAGTACCATAACCCTGGAAGAATCCTCCCTGGGGGATGTTGGGATTGAGGTAGGTCTCCTCAAAGTAATGCACATGACGGGGGTTATTTTTTCCGCCAAGAATCGGTGAAGTGGCCTCAGTACCCGCGAGAATCAAAGGAACTTGTGGGTATCCAAGATTGTGAAGAACTTCTTGAGTTCGAGTAAAGACATCCAGGTAACTTGGCTGCCCTTCCAAGTCTTCTATAGCCTTCCAGAAGGCCCACGTGAAGGCGCCCCTAAAAGCCCCCTCAATGAAGTCTTCGGTAGCACCTGTCTTTCCATCCGTGGCAAGAACCAGGATAGGTGCTGACACCAGGTTACTCAACCTGGGCTTCTTGCAACCCGCTAGCTGCCGATGTGCAATATCCACAGGCGGAGCCAAGTACCTGGACAAGATGCCAAAGCCTGGAACTGCTGTAAAACCAGCTTTGGGAGGTGTTGCTCCTGGTGCTAACTTATACTTTGGCGCTGAATCGACAGGCGCAGGGGTATGACAAGTATCCAGAATCAGGACCACCGTAACCCCCGTTACCACGCTTGAGAGCAGTCCACCAATACTGGGCCCATCAAGAACAGGGTCGTCCCAGGTAAAGTCGTGTGCGACCAAGACATCCTGCATCGGGTAAACATCACCCGTGGTACATCTTCCTGAGTATCGTGTGCCCAGAGAAGAAACCTGGATCACAAAAGTGTCCCCTGGCTCGAGCAAGCCTACATAGTCTGTCAGCCTACTCCAGATCTCCCGCTTCGTAGCCCTGGAGTTTGTCAGCAACCGAATATCCTCGGGAAGAAACCCGAAGAATTTGATCAGACCTTGACTGGTCTTGTGCACATCGTTAACGCAACCTTTAGTTGTATTTCCTGCTGCATCTCCAGCGTACTGATCAATACCGATCAGAAATGCTAGCTTCCGCATTGTGTCTCCTTCTTGACGCCGGCGTCAAAGGCAGCAGGGGCCAGGCACGAACCTAGCCCCTGCTGGTTCAATCTATTGGTGTATTCCTCTTTCCCAGCTCTGGTGCCATCAGATCAGGACGACCCTTGTCCACCGGCTCCTGATCAGAAGGCACCAACATCTGCTGAATCTCTGGAGTCTGAAAAAGAGCCATGGCGAAGTGCTTCGGATCCTGAAACCACTCCTCGCCGATAGCGTCTCCACAAACTCGCTGGATTGCCTTGGCAAAATAGGCCTCTATTGTGATCCCTGTGACCACTGTATCCTGGCCCACCTCGTCATCTGGGGAAGCAATCTCAGGAGCCATCTCCCTGGCGACTGTGGCCGAAAGCTGCTTCATCTTCTCTGGCCAGTTACCAGCAAACATGAGCAGTAGAACCTCTCCGGTCTTCTGTCCGCCAATGGTGTTCACTGCCACATGGAAGAAGAAAGTTTCATCCGAGCCTGATTGCCCTTTGGGAATAGCAGGAACACGACAATAAACCTGCTTCTCCCCTTTGTCATTGATGGCCTCAAGAGCTACCTCCGTCTCTGAGGCCCGAAGCTGTATCTCTTTGTTCTCAGACACGATTACTCCTCATCAACAGCTTCGATGGAAGTCTCTTCGAAGACAGGACCAGAAAGTTCCTCCTTGAACTTCGTGGTCCCTACAATCTTCCCGGAGGAGATCTCGAGGTCAACCGTACCGGTCAGACCGAAAGCGCCAGAGTAACTCGCGGCAGCCAAAATACGGCTCAGAATCCCTTTGTCTGATTCGATAGCCTGAAACAACTCAAGCGGGTCCTGTGCTACTGATTGAACAGGAGCAACTTCCTGAACCGGTTCTTCAGCAGCTTCTCCTGGCTTGTCGCCATAGCACGGGGGGCACGACTTCTGCCGCCAGCCCGCCTTCGGGGCGACGTACTGGATCTTGCATCGCATGCAGCGACGCAGCGTGTAGTCCTCCGGAATACGGAGCACCGTCCCAGGTTCCAGATCATAGGTCTCTGGGCCGGAAGTCGCTTCAGAGTAGTCTGGCTCTTCATCACCTGCAGGAGGCGGCTCGCCCTCGTGCAAAGTGGCTTCTGCCAGCTGAGCCTCCTGTGCTGCCTTGAACGCCTCTGAATCTGCCTTCGGCTTTCTGCCCCGCTTCTTCTCAGCTGGGGGTGCGGCCTGCTCCCCGGAAATCAGATCATCCAATTCCTGTGTTTTACTCATCACTGCTCCTTTTTCGTAGCCAAGGCTCGACCTTCTTTGGTGAACCTCCACCAGGCGTATTCCCCCTCAGAACGCTCTTCCAAAATGCCCTTCTCTGTAAACCGATGCAACACCCTGTTCAAGAACTCCTCCCCACCCTCTTTCCACCCTGCTTGACTCCACCGGATTCTTTTGGCTCTTTCTGTAGCCTGTAAATTGTGCCCAAGGATCAGCTCCAAAGCAATTGAAACATCTGCACACCAATTACGGGGAAATGCATCCTCCTTGACCAGAAGACTCCTGAAGATCCCTTGCGCTGTTACTATGGCTTTGAAAGCTGGAACCCAGACATCAGGTAGAGCGTCCTTTCCATCTTTCCAAGCAGCAGGTTCTGGCTGGTTGCTTACCTTTGCCCACTGCGAGTCCTTTGTCACGTGAGCTCCCTTCTGAGGCTTGGCACACGGTCTCGGTTTAGAAGCTCCCTGACCTTGAACCGCTGCGTGTACCAGTAGTACAAAGTTTTCAGTCCCACGCTTCTAGGGGTTACTAGAATACCTCCAGAAAACGAGCCTTTTTTGAAGGCCACTACTGGAAGCTTGTCCTCTAGCAAAGCTAGCTTCTTGGTGTTCTCCATGAGTGTGTAAACTGCAGACCGCTTCGGCGCACAAACGAATTCAACGTGCGGGTTGTAGCCCTCAAAGAGAAGGTAAAACGCAGTAAGCGGTACCACAAGGAGCTCGTCTTCCCTGGTATCCCCTGGCCTGTAAAAGACAACCTGGGGAATTCGATTACCTTTCTTGATCCGTTTTCTGACGGCGCGAAGGTGCCGGGTTGTTACCAGGACAAGATCGTCGTCTGCTTTGGTCTCGATGAACAGCCGGTAGTGATCGGTGTCTGATCTGGTTCCTCCGGAGTTACCTCCAGAAAGGGCCACTCGGTATGCCCCGAAAACTTCAGCGACTTCCGCCTCTGCCGACTTCCACCTGGTGCTCCTAGCCATAGCTCAAGCCTACAGAAGCTCCAGCACTATTGCTCCCGCTCTTTGGGTTTTTGCTACAAGCTGTGCACACCCATAAAGTACCCAGTCGCAGAGTTTCCTTAGAATAGGTATGCCCCCGGTCTCGCTCCCACCAGCGCTCCATTATGAACCAAGTAGCGCAGAAAGAGCACTTCGCTGCTCCTGGACCAAACTTCAAACGCCAGCGTAGAGCGGCACCACAAACAACTAAACCTGTAATAGTCATGAAAAGATCAACCATCTGTCAGTATCCTTTCTTCCTCGGGAACAGCTACAACAGCCGCGACCGCGTCGCCCTCCTCGAGACTTGCTAGCTTCACCAGCATCCCTCTTCTCCCCCGACTTCGAAGAGTATCGGAGGGAACACGGATAGCCTTTCCATTGTTGGTAAGTAGCAAGATGTCATGGGAATCCGCCACCACAAGAAATGCAGCAGCTGGTCCGGTCTTGGTACTGACCTTGACACCAACTAGCCCCTGACTTCCGCGACCCGTACAGCGAAAGTCACTTACAGTTGTCTTCTTTCCAAACCCTCGAGCTGTAACAACCAGAACTTCCTCATCCTCAGAATCAGAAACCGCCATCAAGCTGATGACCTTGTCATTACCCTTGAGCTTCATTCCTACAACCCCAGCGGCACCACGCCCCATGTCACGCACTAGAGAGGCAGGGAACCGGCTTACCCTCCCCTGTGCCGTAGCCAAAAGGATTTCCATCTGGTCATTAACGATATCTGCGCCAATGACCTGGTCATCCAGAAACTTCTTAGACAGACCCCGTACCCCACGCACCGTCATGGCATAGCCGTAGTCAGAAACAGCAGTGCGTTTCACGATACCTCTGGAAGTTGCTGTCAGGATAGAGCCTAGGACACTGAAGTCCGGGATCTTTACCACGCTGGCAACCTGCTCGTCTTCTTTGAGTGAAAGCAATTGATTCAAGTGCCGACCAGCAGCCTGTTTGTTCATCCCTGGAAGAGAGAAAACAGACAGCCCGTAGACCTGCCCCGAGGTAGTAAAGAACAAAAGCTTCTCAAAAGTCCTGGTGTAGATAATGTGCTCAACAGCGTCCCCATCCTTGAGCCCAACACCTTTGGACCCTTGACCACCACGACCCTGTTGCCTGTAGTCATCTGCAGCAACTGACCTGAGGTAACCCCTATGAGTGAGGGTGACAACATAATCCTTGTCCTCGTAAAGCATCGTCAGATCAATGCCGGAACCTTCATAAGTGATCTTGGTCCTTCGGTCATCCCCGTAATCTTCTGAGACTTTCTCTAGGCGGGTCTGCATCCACGCAGTTCTTTTGCTCGGACTGTCAATGATCTCCGTGCAGGTTTTGATGGTACTTTCCAATTCTGAACGCTCAGACAGTAGGCGTTCTCCAGACATCTTGGTCAAAGCCCTTAGCTGCATTGCCAGAATAGCCCGCGCTTGGTCTGTAGAAAAACCCAAGACGCTTCCTGTTTTTTCTGCAGAGAGATCCGTGTTAAGTCTTTGAATTGCTTCCTCGTCAGACTCTGAGCTTCTGATAATCTGGATAACCCTGTCTACATGCTTCAAAGCCTGCAAGAAACCCAAAACAATGTGCAAGCGCTTCTCTGAAGACTGCCTCAAGCTAAGAAACTTCCGCACCGTCACCCGCTCAAAGTGCCGAAGCCAGCAGATAGCCATCTTCTTCAAGGACACTCGACAAGGAGTTCCATCCACCAGGACTACCAGATTTGCCGGAAAGGTCTTCTCCAACTGGGTCAACTTGAAAAGCCGACTCTTGAGTACCTCCGCGCTAGCGTCTGAAGCTAGTTCAAAAACACAGCGTATTCCGGTTCTATCCGACTCATCTCGGATATCCCGAATACCATCCAAGGGACTCCTTTTTGCGTGCCCTTGAGTGTCCTTTTCTCGGATGTTAACAATGGCAGCAATTTCTTCCAGTAGTGCAGCCTTGTTCACCTGATAAGGAAGACTGGTTACAATGAGAGCTTCTCGTTTCCCAGTTTTCTCAACTTCGATCTCTGCTCGCATTGTAAAGCTGCCGCGGCCTGAACCATAAGCCTTCTCCGGCTCACCATCAACGATGACAGCACCCGTTGGGAAGTCCGGACCAGGAACGTACTGAGTCACGTTTTCCAGGCTGGGGTCCTTGAGAAGGGCGATCAAGAGGTTGATGATTTCTCGGAGATTGTGTGGCGGAATCTTGGTCGCCATACCAACGGCAATGCCTTCACTGCCGTTAACCATCAGATTTGGAAAAGCCCCAGGAAGAACAACCGGCTCCTCATTGTTCTCATCATAGGTAGGCCGAAAATCTACAGTGCCATCTCTGATACCATCCAGCATCTCGATTCCTAGCCTGGAAAGACGCGCCTCCGTATAGCGCATTGCTGCCGGTGGATCACCATCAACTGAGCCGAAGTTCCCCTGTGGGACAACTAAGGGATACCGAAGTGACCAGGGCTGACCCATCCTGACCATAGAATCATAGATCGCCTTGTCACCATGTGGATGGTACTTCCCTATACAGTTGTGTACCACTAACCCATTTGCAATAAAGCTATGCTCAGAACCCTGCACCTCTAAGTCGTAAGTCTCTTCCTTTGGTGCAGGCTCAATTGAGATTACCTCGTCGAACCTAAGGCCAAGCTTATCCAAGTCTGCAAGTCGATTTCCGAGAGCTGACCCCAACCGATTTAATTTCTCGAGTAATCCCCAAGCCTTAACCTGACAGAAATGAAGAGGCTGTTGGTATAAAGAAGAACTGTACCTGATCTTAGCACCAGACTGATGTTTGATGCCAAGCCTAAACTTCTTCCCCTGCGTATCCGAATACCAACCAGCACCAAGGTGAAACTTACTCAGTTCACTGAAAACGAGGTCTGACCCTCCTGGAATTAGGTCATAGTCTGATGGAAAACATGACCGGTTAACCCGACTTGGGAAAGTTGACAGCAACGCTGCCTTCTCCTTACAAAAGAGGCGCAGAGCTTTACCTAGAAAGCCTGCCTCCTCACCACAAAGCTCCAATGAGTGTGATGGAAGCCCAGGGCCCTTCTTATTTTGGATGTAATGTCTTGGGCTGACACCAAAGTGTCGTAGAATGGTCTGAACCCCTATTGTTAGGCTCTCTGATACTGTTACGTACTGGATAAGTCTACGCCGCTTTGAGATGTGCCCATCCCCGTCAATCAAACCACTCAAAAAGGCTAGACTTATGCTCTTCCCTGCCAGCAAGACTTGTGCTGGTACGCATTTGCTAATCGCCGAAATTCCACACAGATTAAACGTGGTAGTGAAATAGCGGTTAAGCTCTCCAGAATTGATTCGTACAATGTATAGTGGTTTGTACTTCTTGTGATTGGCGTACTTCACCTCGATGTTTGCCTGGTAGCCAAACTTCGCAAGAAGCACATCCGCAATCTTAACCATGACCTCCATGGTTCCACAAAAACCCAGTCTGTTCCTACCTCCCTCGAAAGCTACCCAGCCATCAGACATCAACAGGCCTAGTAGATAAGCCAAATCAGAATCGAGATACATTCTTTGCCCAGAATACGAAGGCAAAGAAATTTCCCGCTCCTGCATGACCCCTTCAGGACCTTGTGTGACAAGCCAGTCGCCTGGACGTAGCTGCCCAGCTTTCCGCCACAGAAAGTCCAAATTCCTGGATGTCAGATCCAGCACTCTAAATGGCTGTGCTGAAGTCGCCACCACCCCGGAACCTCTTTTCGTGCAAACCCGCAGCAGTGGCCGTGGAGGCATACAAAACAGGTTCTTGACCGTACCGATGTTGCCAGCCCCAGTATAAACCTTATCCCCGACACTCACAAACTCAATAGGAATTAAGCCTGCTGGGGTGGAGATAAGTGTCCCTCGAACAAAACACTCGCCTACAATCGCAGCGGACTTCTTGAACCCAGTCTTGGCAACGCTGTCCATCGCATAGATCACCCGACGATGGACCGGCTTAAAACCATCTCGTACATCCGGCAAAGCGCGGTCCGTGATAACCGAGATTGCGTACGAAATGAAAGAACTTTGAAGCTCCTCCTCAATTGCAACTGGAATAATTTCTTCCAAACTTCTAGCCCTGTTAACTACCGGACTCCTCCTAGTTACCTTGTACCCGAAAGCGTCCTGGTTAGTGGCAAAAGAACTTCTTCAGGGGGCTTACGCTTGGCCAACTCCAACAAAATGGGAAGCTTTAACAAAGGGTAAGCACCTTCTATATGACCCTTGATTAAGAGCATCTTGGCCTCTACGTTCCAACCTGAGTGGAGCTGTCCAAAAAGAATCTGACTCGCCAAGACCTTTGATTCACCTGCAAACCACTTAACGACTCGATTACACTCAGAAAGAATCGGTCGACTTCTTGATGCCAGCGTCAAGGGGACCAGCCGAGAAGGAAAGCACCGACCAAGACCCCGGTCAAGAGTCTCAGATAAGCATAGGCAGAAAGCCAAGAGCTTGGCGCCTGTATCCAGCTTACTGTCCTCCCGAAGGAGCAACTTCCTGGTGAGGTAAAGATACTGATACCAAGGCTTCACTCGATCTGTTCCATAAATATCCTCAAGCTCTTGAACTGCATTAGAGTGGGAAATCAGCGCATCCCTATCAGTTAACCCTGCTTTGATTCCTGTCCACCGGTACCCGGTATAACAAGACATCCGCCTCAGCTTGTGAGTAATCCCACCAGCACAGATCTCAGCCCAGGCCAGATGAATTGGAGATCGCTTCTTAAAAAAGCGTGCTGCTTGCGAAAACCTGACCTTTCCAAGAAGCCCTGTTTCTGTAAGGACCTCAAAGGCCCCACAAAGATTCTTGTCTCCAAGTGTCACAGGTAGAAAAGCTGTAGGAGTGTACTCCGAAGTAATTCTGTCAGATGTCTCACGGGAGAAATGACACCAACGGTTCAACATCTTGTTGACCACAAACTGAGCTGAACTCTCCAAGCTTGGATCTCGTGGGCAATAAGCAATCGGGGACAACAGGTCTAGATCAGCAGCATCTGGGTAAGCCCTCCTAAGCTGGTCTAGGTCTGCAGTCATTGAAGCCAAAATCTTAGCCTCGAGCCGGCTGTATCCAGCCTTGACCCACCAGGTCATCAAAGGGGTGGTATGTCGTAACCGTAAAGGCCTGAGCAACGCTGCAGCCTGTATCGTGAACCGGTACTGAAGATTAGTAAGATCTGCTTTATCTTGGGAAGACTCTGTGCGTAAACGAATCGGAGCTTCTGTTCCCAGCACAGTCCGCAAGGCCTGAAGATACAGTGATAAATACACTGCCAAAAGCCTTGGTTTTGGAAATGCATGTTCCAAAGCTTGAACGGCAGCGAAGTGTAACGACAGCAGCGGAGCTTTCATCTTGAGGGGGTTAGCCTCAAGCAGCTCCTTCCAAGTAGTAAAAAAGAGCTGTAACGAGGTGTACCGCTTGCTCCAAGTAACAGCATCTGGAGTCTGATGAACTCTGGCCACACGGTCTGCATCACTAATGAGCAGAAGAGGACTTTCTCCATGCCTCAGCCCTCGGTAAAAAGAGGTCCGCTGCTGAAGTCTAGGAAAATCCCGTAGAGTCTCTGCGGAAGACCAGTCTGGGCGAATGCTGCGTAGCGTGTTCACCTGGGTAGTGTAATGCCCGATAATGGAAAAAGCAATTAGACGCTTGCTTTTTTCACTTGCGCTTCTGAACCCCTTTGATAATAATCATCAGCATGACTATCTCTGCCGATGTTTTTGACTTGGCCTTAATCAAGGCTGTCTTCTACAGAGCACTGGAAGACTTTCAGATGATGTGTAGCCTACCCCACAAAAGAGCAGTTAGATCAAAAGAAGCCGGACTAGAAAGTGGAAACCTGGGATATGTAGTTCGAAGAGAAATCGTCTACTACTTCTTCTCAGATGACCCAGAACCCCATGATCTTACTTTCCAAGGAATTTCCGATCAGCTTGAAATTGACATGGAATACATCAGAAGTAGACTACTCCAATACTGGAAGACAGTCAAAATTCTCAAAAAAAGACGAGGCAGAAGGCATGGAAGACATGGATACCTCAGCCGAAACCGATTGCCAGCCTTTGAAGAGTGGTGCGTCATCCGAAGCTTACAATGATCAAATATCTATGAGACTACAAATAGCTTTGAGAGCCTCTGAGGACGCTGCAAAACTTGTCATGAGTTTGATCGAGGGGGTTTCCCCAATGGATCCAAAATACGCCAACATCTGTGGATCCAACAAAAGCCCACAAATTCTATGGGAGACCTTCTTTTTCGGCATGTACAACACCATGACGCAAGAAGTATTCGCTGATACACCAAAGAAAAGAACTAGCCCGTCCGAAGCCTCCGCTGCAAAAAGCTCTAAGAATTTTAGCCGAGCCCCTAGAATGAAAAAGGTTCATCCAGAAGCAGAGCCAACAAGAGAACCAGAAGCCCTTGACAAGACCAGCAAAAAGAACCTCTGGTCTACCAAGTTTGACAACCAGACTCATGAAAATCCCTGAACCAGGAGAAGCATGGGCTGGAGATTCAGAGCTTTTCCAAGCTTATCTGGAAACTGTTGAAAGGTTTCTCTCTGGCAAATGTGGTCACGTCAACCAATACTTCTTGCAACGGATTGGCCTACCTGAAACGCTAGCCGAATTCGAGCGTATACTGAGGGAAGAAAATTCAGATGGCAAGCCTAACTCATGGGTAGCCCGAAGACTCTTCGTGGCCCTGCTCGAGCGAATGGGGTCCAGCTGGAAAGAACATGATGAGCGAAGACAAGCTAAAAGACACCGGACACCTGGCAGACCTTGGAACCATTGGCAGAAGGAAAAGCACCAGCACGAAACGAGGAGTACTGGACCAGCTGGGAGCCGAGGAAGTTCTTCCGCAGATCCTGAGACACCAGGTGATGCCGAATGACTCGATCAGCTTCCTTGGCGGGGTCTACTTCGTCACACGAGTCAATCTGGTGGAGGACACAGTAAGCTTCTACATCGGAGACGACCTTAGAACAATCCCGAGGAATATGGTGTCGAAGGTACAATCTTGCTCTGTTGATCCAAGGGCAAAACCAAAGAGGAAAAGATGAGCTCAGTAATCGAAACCTCGATCCAGCTCTCAAGGCCCATACGGTGTCCTGTCTGTGAGTGGCCTGTGAAGTACGTGGATCGGCTGGACTCTGGAGAACTCTGTTGCATCGCATGCACGTTCATCCAGGGGTACTCTGTAGAATCAGGAGCTATCCACCATGAGATGAGCTTTTCTCCAGAAGACCCCTATTTTCTCTCGGCCATGCTGCGGGTCAGCGCGTTCAGCATCAATGCTGACCCCAGAGACGGATCCAAGAAAACTGCTGAGGTCAAAACCAAGCTTTCCAGGAAGACGCTAGAAGGAATAGCCACGCTGGCCAAAAACCATCAAGTTCCGCCCAATGTGGAGATGGAGACAGCGTTGTCCTGGTATCTGGCTGCAGTGCGTGGGAAGCAGGCTCAGCAAAAAGTAGAAAACAGAC
>Ga0100403_1002247_pt1 | contig 15754 bp, 14 predicted proteins | sample CryGeymet201501t_FD_83663 | JGI IMG/M metagenome (GOLD analysis project Ga0100403, IMG submission 83663) | Groundwater microbial communities from Crystal Geyser aquifers in Utah, USA - Crystal Geyser metaG 2015-01t | ecosystem: Environmental > Aquatic > Deep subsurface > Groundwater | place...
ATGAACTACCACGAAGCTAAAGACTTCGTGGTTTCCTGATTCATAGGAAAAGTAATCTCTTCCTCCACAGGCATAAATTCGGGTTGTCCCATCCCTATTTGTTTAATATTGTTACTTGCTAATATATCCCTATCATGGGTAGTTCCGCAAGTAACGCATGTCCAGTTTCTATCACTAAGTTTTAACTTGTGATTGATTTTGCCACAAGAGCATAACTTACTACTTGGTTCATATTGACCAATTTGTATGAAGTTCTTGCCGTACCACTCACATTTGTACTTAATCATAGAAACAAACTCACCCCAACCAGCATCACTAATTGACTGAGATAACCACCTATTTTTCTGCATACTTTGTATACCTAATGTTTCCATCACAAGGGTGTTCGTTTGGTTATCACGAACTAAGGTAGTAGAAACCTTGTGGTGGAAATCTTTTCTTGCATGAGTTACTTGTTCATGTTTTTTTGCTAATATTAGTTTTGCTTTATTTCTGTTATTGCTTCCTTTCTTTTTTCTTGCTAGATTTCGTTGACTTCTCTTGAGTGATTTGAGTTTATTTTTCAAGTAACGAGGATTTTCAATTTTATCCCCTTTACTTGTAGTTAGAAAATGAGTAAGTCCTAAGTCAATCCCAATAGTAGTATCTTCAGTCATTGGTGCTTTAGTTGGCAACGATTGCCCATCGTCAACTAATATAGAAATATAATATTTACCAGTTGGTGTTCTGCTTATTGTGCATGTTCTTATCTCACCAGTGAACTTACGATGAGCATCAAACCTTATCCCCTCCCTGAATTTGGGTAACCTAACTTTCTTAGTCTTGAAATCTATTTTTGTAGTAGATGAGGGTGGTATCTGGAATGATTGATTTGAGTTATGCTTTGACTTGAATTTAGGGAAACCTTTCTTCTCTCGGAAAAATCTAACATATGCACAATCAAGGTTAATCAAACTTGCTTGTAATGTTTGAGAATTAACTTCTTTCAACCAACAAGTTTCTTCCTGTTTTTTCATGTTAGGAAATTCTGCTTGTATTTCAAATCTGGATATAGTTTTCCCCTCTAGTTTATATGTCTCTATCCTCTTATCTAAAGCATAGTTATAGATGAAACGGGTACAACCAAAGTGCTTCTCAATTAGCACACGTTGTTCCTCGTTTGGGAATAACCTATATCTGTATGCCTTGTTCATATTAGTATTTATACAAATTTTTATTTAACTTGACTAAAATAGACTAAAAATTAGTGTGATTTTTATTACATACCTATTGACAAAATTATTTTTGTGTTAAGATGAGTTAATGGAAATAGGACGCAATTCATCCCCTAGACTAAAGATCTAGGGGAATTCTTGCGTCAAATTGTTAAATAGATTTATCTATTTTTATCTGTTTTCGAGTATCATAGATGTTAGTGAATTCTACAATCCACTGATCCTCACTGTCCTCATACACTGTAAACGAACCAACATTATCCATATTGACGAACTTGAAATTATCAAAATTAACTATCATTTTGTTTCTCCTTTGAAACGAATACCACGAATTACTCTTGTTTGCTTACCATCAATCTTCTTACATACTGCCTTAACCTCTTTACCGAACAATATCTCACCAATAGATGTTGCGGTCATAGTAGATACCACACTTGTCTTTAGGTTATTATCTTTAATATATCGCTTGAGGTCACTACAAAGAATAAAATCTTTGCTATCCTCGGTGACTATGAAATCACTTATGATCTTCTCTTCATATTCTTTTTCCAATTCATTCTTCGCTGTAACCCCTTTACTTACACTACAGACCGCCTCCTTCTCTTCCCATCCTAAGTCACATATATTAATTGTGAAAGGAAGGAATGCTTCCAAGTGGGTTCTAAGTCTCTCATAGATGAACTTGTTAATGAATACATAGGTATCCTTACAATTCTTATACTCTCCTCTATAACCAATCACACGACCAACACATTGTCTAATAAGGTCTTCATATAATTCACACCATACAAGGTTACTGACTATGGCATCCTCATACATATCATCATATGTTCTCAACACAAGAATGGTTTCGTTAAACACAACATCATTCATCTTGCTGATTACAGTTAGAACCTTCTTGCCCATATCATCGTTAGATCCTTTTAGTTCCATATGTGTTCTCACACCCTGTTGAATCTGTTGGAACCTATCCAAACTCTCAACCGTAATGTTCTTGATATTCTGAGACATCTCATTCTCATAGTAAGTCTTCACCTTATTACTATATACTTTGGTGAAACCAAGGTCAAACAAACTCTTCCATAGATGTTTCTTATTCATTACATCATAGAACTGAGTATTCAAGTTTGGAACAACTTCCATATGGATAGTATGATGCTTGAACTCTTTACTCTCTAACTTTGCTTCATTGAACAACAGACAATCAGTAAACACTCTTGATTGAACCTTCTCCGTTGTAATGGCAACCACTTGCTTACCTTCCAACCACTCTGCTTTGAAGTATTTGTCGTGAATGTTTTTGGTCTTCTTATATATGTTGAACTTAGCGTGGTCCACAGGGGAGAACACATAGTTAATCCATTTGGCACATCTATTAAAGTCAAAGTCAGCACCATAATACGAAGCACTATTGATTGCATATGCCATTGTTGGTATCATTGCTTTCCGAAAGTCAATCTCATCCACTATGATACTCTTGATGGACTTGTATATCTCTCTTGCGTCATTCAAGTCATAATTCTCCCCAAAGTAGAGACTCTTATGGTTACACTTTTGTAGCGAAGATTGTGTTATCATTATTATCTTACAATTCTTGTTGATAATTTTCTTGCCTACAGTATAATGTTCTTCTTTAACATCGTTGTGACCTACGATACAAATGTCTTCCTCGTTAAACATCATTGTTTCATCATTTATTAATTCATTTCTCTTCTCTAACAAGATGCTGTAACTAAACCCAACATAGACAAACCTTGTTTTTATTAAGTTCTCAAGGTCAATGTCCATTCTACCCCTACATCCTCTTGCTCTATAGTATTCATCTATCCACTTGAACACACCACGGGTCTTGGATGCTCCTACCTCACCACTTAACAAATAATGTTGCTTAGACATCATTACCTTTTCTATAATCTCTTCGTTGCTCATGTCTACTCCTTTTGTATTAGAACATTATTATTTATATAAATTATATCCCAACTTTCGTAAAAGTCAAGTGCTATTTTTGTATATTTATTACTTTTGAAAAAGGATACAAAAACATGGAATATAATATAGGAAGAATTGTATCCCTTTTAACCTATATGAACATTGATATTTCTTGTAATTTACCCATTTAATAAATTTATTCATTTAGAAATAAGTTTGTGTCCGACCTCAACTTGTTTGAGGTCCAAGGACTTTGCGTAGCAAAGGACTTGATAATATTAATCTCAAATTTTGTCAAATGAATTTAATGAACTTGTATCTTTCACTAACTTGCCACCAGACTTGAAATTTGCCACCTACAGGGGACAAACTAATTTAATGTGACTAATGTATCACCTACAAGCAAGAAACCTGTTAGAATTGATATTTGATAGGTAGAATCCACTTGAATGAAATTTGTGACTAATGTATCCACTTGAAGTTACAAGTCCAATAGAATTGAAATTTTACTTATTTATTTAATCTTCAATAGATGAACGACAGGTATCAAGTTTTCCCTTCGGTCAAACTTGCTACCACAAACACAAGTCCACTTCGTTCCCTTGTGTTTGCTAGGTCGCCTAAACTTATTTCTCTATTTAATCTATTGAAGATATTCATCTTCTTACATATATGTGTATGTTTATCTCTGTATTTCAATTCTAACCACAATCAACTAGGTAGATGATACATTAGTCACATCACTTGACAAGTTCCCCTCTACCTACCAATTTGCTCGTCTGGTGGCAAGTGAGACACAAGTTTGAATTTACCTCATATCATAAAATGTCCCTATGGAGTTTTTGTGATATTCTCGTAGTATTCGTGGTTCCGTGTTTTTGTATCTCATCAAAATTAACACTTGACAATTATAAAAGTAAGATATAATTAGTTTGGTTGAATATGATGATTATGTCATAGAACCATCGGCAGGAAATGCTATCAGACGAGCAGGTAGTAAAGCAGGAACAATTTATAGTGATATAGACAGAACAGAAAGTAGTCATTATTTTATCAAAACAAATATACCACATTTCAATGATATTGTAACAAACATAAATTGGGGAAAAATTAACACAACTGGTCCAAAATCCATATCCTCACAAGAAATGATAGTTTTGATTAACAAAGCATTATTATAAATATTAGCATAAGGAGCAGACAATGGAAGAACTACATAAAGAATTACAAGAGTTAAATCATATAATGAAAGGTTTGATTCGTAAGTTGGATATTAACCACGCTTTGATGATAAATATGTTGGAGGGTTTACAAAATGTCCGAGAAGAAACTGAAAGGTAAAGCAGAAAGGTTTACCAAAAAGATCAGAAGGTTGGAAGGTTTGGGAGTTAACACCTCAAAGTTAAGATGGTTAGAGTATGAAGAAATATTCTCTTCTCTTGCGGTTCGTTCCAATGATATTAAGAGGGTAACTTCATTTCTTACATTTGACCTCCAAAATTCAATTCTGAGGGCACACAAGACTTATGTGAAGCATTTGCCCAAGACTGACCAACGCATCGTCCCAGAGTGCCAAAAATTGACTGTGAGGGAACCCTCTCGTCACTACAGTGATGATGAGTTAGATGCTATGTGTTCTTTAATGAAGATTGAAAGCGTCAAGTGATGTGATATAACAATTCTTATATCTTCCGACCACATCTGGTGACACAGGAGGATAGTTGTGAGTAATGATAAATTCGCCCACATCCTTCACATTAAATATAGAGAATAGTGCTTTATCGTCTGGAAGAATCTCATCAAGTTCTTTACACTTACCTTTGAGTATTGATGAGAAATTCATTGATTCAAACTCAGCAACGACATATTGAAAGTCTTGTTTGGATAACCACTCTTTGAGTTCTTTCTTCATGGTTTTGGACTCAAATCATATGTGACCCACTGTGCCATTGCTTTTGCTTCTTGTCTCGTAGGTGGAGATCCAGCATTAATCCTTTCTTGGATTCTGTAGTCCAAGAGTGCTTCCCTTGGGTCTTTATAAGACTCTAGAAAATCAGCAAGTTCTTCATCGTTCGTCATATATCTATTTATAATTTTGGGTTTTGAAAAGTTAAGTTATTATATTTCAATGATTCATCTATACAAAATGAAGGTGTCTGAACGATTTATATAAATACTTGTTGTAGATTGAAATAATTCAATTTATGGGGACCATTTTTCATAAAGGAGCAACAATGGGAACAAAAAAAGCAGAAGAGTGTAAGGAGTGTGGTGTATCTAGAGATGATACTTTCGTTGGGAGGTTGTGTCTTGAATGTTACAACAAATCGTGTAGAGACAGATACCACAGGAATCGGAAGAGATACAGCGCAAGTTCAATGATCTGGAGAGAGAATAATCTGGATCAATACCGAGAGACGCAACGAGTGTATCACGCAAACAGATATGCCAACCCCGACAATAGGGCGAAAATCAATTACAAGAATGGTTTTGGTGCTTGTTTGAAGAGATGGGTTGCCGAAAACAAACTTGAAATGACATATCCAAGACTGAAAAACAAATCAGTAGTGAGGTTTGAAAAACTCATTGGGTGTTCGTTCGAGACTTTGACCGACAGGATGGAACAGCACTGGATGAAGGATTTTGGAGTTGAGATTGACTGGAATCACTTTTTCATTCCCAGTTGTCCACATAAACTGGAAATTGAACACATTACCAAGGTTCACACCTTTGATTTCACGGTTGAGGGGGATGCTGAGAGATGTTACCATTTCTCAAACCTCAAGATGTTACCTCAAAAAATCAATAGAACAGGCAGACCTTGTATGGCCTCATAATTAAATTATTAATTATTTTGAAAGGGAGGGATGAGAGTCCTTCCCTTTTTTTTCACTTAGTGGATTGTTCTTCTTCTTCTGTAAATTGTCTTAGATCTTGACGCACCTTACTCTGTCTTCTGTAAGTTTGGGTCAAATATCTAAAAAAGTCTTTGATGTCGCCAGTAGATTTGAATTTACGCATCGTGATTAATTGCTCGGGTGTGATTCTATTTTTTACTATAGCATCTCTTTCGGTTAGATTTTTAAGTGCTTGAATAAAGACCTTTGGTTGCTTTGCGACCATATATTCTATTAGTTCCCCACCAGCATATGCCATTGCTCCAGTTCCTATAGTAGATCCCAAATCTAGTCCACCCATTACACCACCGATACCAATTCCAGTCGTACCAAACATTTTCACCCTATTTATTCTATCTAATAGTTTTTTGGTTGATGCGTCTTTTTCTTTAAATATTTTATTGATGTCTAATGGGGATAAATCTTCATAGTCAATCTTTTTAAGGTTACCCTTATTTGCCTTGACCAACTCATCCTCTCTTTTGATGATTTCCCGTCTTAGAGATGAATTATATTTCTTAACATAGTCCTCAATATTTACTGCGGAACTAGCATCTATTTCTGCCTGTAGTTTTATCATTTTGTGAGGAGAGGATAGCATTAAAACATCTCCAGATAACATCTGAACTACATCATTTGGGGTGGACATTCCCTCAACCCAATCCCGACTCGTATAATTTTCCAATATCTTTTTTGAGTTCCACAGGTTTGAGTAATAGTTAGTCACCTTAGCATCGTCAAAACTTTTAAACATTGTTTCCAACATCTTATTTTTTAAATCGTCATTACCAAGTAATTGTTCAAATTGGGCAGGTTCCATTGCCTGTCCCATTTCCTCTAATAATCCTTCTTCAAACTTTCTAATGTCATCTAGTAAGATGTAGGACATTTTCATTTGTGATTTGTTTGAGTAAATATTTGAAACGAGTTCTCTTCTTTCCTTGTCGGGAATAGGAGCATTTCTAAAAATATCAGTTACTATATCAGCAAATGCTTGTTTTTTTATTGGTGCGCTTCCAGAAGTCAATCTATAGACACTACTTGCTCCCTTTTCCTTTAGATAATTCATTTTTTCTCTATGATTCATTTTTGATATAGTTTTCCATTCATCCGTTGCTAATTCGTCAACCGCATTTTTGGATATGCTATCTCTATTGGAAAACGATAATGCGGTAGCAAGGTCTGGATCTCCACCATATAGCATTTTGCCTACCTTTGCCTGTGCTTTCTCTGCTAGATCTCCAACACCAAATGGTAATTTTGTTATGGTTTTTGCTATTCCCATCGGCAAATAACGAAAGGCACTATCTACTGCTACACTCATTAATCCTTCTATTCCAGCATCGTATGTTGCTTTTATAGGATCACCACTAGCGAAAGATTCTTTCCCCAACTCTATAATACCTGCTTTTCCTCCCTCCCTAAGTATATTAGTAAGTCCTACTGCTGGACCAATGCCCATTTTAGCACCGACTCCCCCTAGAAATCTACTACCTAGTAAAAATACGGCAGTATCAAAGGCAAATTGGTTGGTATCCAATAGAAAGTTTGTCATATTTTCATTAGGAGCGTCCACATAGAAGTTTTGTGATTCTCCTGTGGAATCTTTGCCCAATGTGATGAACTTATTTCCATCCTTATCTATCCCTTGACCTTTGAAGTTCTTGTCAAATGCTTGTTTGATATTATCTATTTTTGTGTTTTCGTCACCAGTAAACATATTCTTTAACGACATCCACGCTAGATCCATTCTTCCTTGTTCTGGAGGAAGGTAACTCATAGCACCAGAGTTAGCACCCCTAATGTCGGGGTATTGTTGTTTTTGAGGTTCCTGTGGTTGATACATAGGAGCAGGCATCCCTCCACTATCGCTCATCATGCCTTGTTGAGGGATATTCAACCCTTGTGGCATACCTTGTGATAGGTCAGGTTGATGATTAGCAAATGGTACATCATACCCATACCTCTCATAATGGGCAATTAGTGGATCTACCTCTTCAACAGGTTGTTCTATATTACCCGAACCTTGTTTGGGGAATGGAACATCATAACCATACTTCTCATAATGGGCAAGTAATTCTTCATCGGTAGGCATTATTGAAAAACTCCATTCACTGAATTTGCGGTTTCTTCGTCAAGTTTTGGAAATTTAACTTGGTTTCCAGTTATTCTGAAATATTCCTTTTCCCACTTTTCTCTAATTTCTGTGTAGGTGGAGTTAGGTTTATCTCTCTTCACTGCTTTAGAAAACTCGTAGAAGGTTGTAATATCATGTGCCCCTGTAGCAAGATTCTTTTTGACCGCTATTTTCGGAAAATCCTGAACCTTGGCGACAATAGAAGATGATCTCGCCATATCCTTACCACCATTTTTATCTAGGACCGCATTTTCAATCAAACGAGTTTCGTACTTGAATTCATTTTCTGCCACCATAAGTTTGTAGGACGCAACTAGAGATGCCTTTCTATCGGTGATAGTACCCAAGGCAGAGGCAACTCTTTCTCCTTCAGCATTAGATATAGCACCTGTCAAGAATGTCTTTAATACACCCAAATTTTGCTTCTCTAGTGACTTCTGAAGTTGCTCCAGCGATTGTGCTTCTCTTACGATAGTATTGTCCATGCCTAAATATGACATTAGATTGCCCATAGTTGATTTCCAAACTGCTAATTTGTTGAAATCGTCATCTGGCATTTTTTTGATTTGATCCAATGTTCCTCGCAATCCATTCAGAGTTGAAGAAAGTTTTCTGTTTTCTTCAATATTATCCTTAATTAGATCGGTGGATGCTTTATATTTTGGATCTTGAGGATTGATAGTCGCAATTGGTTTTTCCTTATACTGTGCTTCCTCAAGAGTAAGTGGAGACAAATCGCCATTCTCTATCAATTCTTTGTATCTTTGGTTATACGATTTGATAACAAATTCTGGTCTTTCCAACTCTCTTGCTTTTTCCATATATGAGAGTCTATCGTCCATAGCAGTATCAATTCTCTTATTTCTTCCAGAGATACGAGTTTGGTCGTCTTCTCGTTTCTTTTCAAGAAACTCTCGTTGCTCTTTTATTCTATCAAGTTGTGCCTTGCGTTCTTTCTCAGCATCAGCAAGTTCCTTCTCACGAATTAGTTGTTTGGTTCTGAGTTCTTCCTCAGCAAGTCTTCGGTTCTCTTCCAGTTCTTTGTTCTTAGCAAGTCTATCTTGCTCTTGCTGGAATTGTTGTTGCTCAATACCCATCTTATCAAGTTCTACGCCACGGTTGTATATTTCCTTCTCGTTGTCCAAGAAGTTCCTGTCCATCTGTAGTGGTTGTGAAGTAGGCAATAGACCACCACGCAACCCTCTAGGTTGATTCAAATTTAATTGTGGTAATATTGCCATATTAGTATCTCCTTACGTTAAAACTGGGTGTCTTGTATGTTACTGGTTGTTGACCGAATCCCTGTACATTATTTGAGACTGGAAGTTGATTTCCTAGATAAGGGTTTGAGGATTGATTTACACCAGCAATAGGTTTACGATAAGAATTCAATTGGTCTCGGAACCCTCCACCTTGAGTAAAAGAAGAAGTTCTAGGTGTGACAGTTCTAGGTGCTTGATTAGTAAAGTCATAAGTAGGCATCGGTGTAGGTGTATACACTTTAGGTTCTACCGGAATAGTAGTCGTTGGTGGTGGAGTAGTCGTTGGTGTACTTGTACTTGGTGGTGGAGTAGGGTTTGGTGTGTTAGGCGTTGGTGCTGGAGCATTCGCAATATTAATAGCATCAATATAATTTTGACTAGGGGTATATCCAGTAGCAGTAGAAGGTTGTCGTTGGTATCCTCCTTTCACATTGCCAGCATACTGTGAGTTGAACACGGGAATGGTAGGACTGGTAGGATTTTGGATGATATGGTTCCTTTCTTGAATTGCTATATCAAGGTCTGCTAATCTCCGATAATCGGGGCGACCTCGTTGGTCCAAGATCTGGTTGAACATGTTTTGTAAATTACTTATTTCTTGTTGTGCGGTGGTCACCCTATCATTAATCTGTTGTTCTTCATATGCCTGTGGACTTAATGGTTTATCTAATTCTGGTCCAAACCCTGCTTTGCTTCTTCCGTCCAACACTTCAACATCCAAAGTATTAGTTGGTGTAGGATTAAAGAAATCATTGTCTGTTGGGGTGCTATCAAACATACTAGGAGCATCCTGAGTAGATGGATCATATCCATTCATGTCGTTAGTCGGAATTGTTGGAGTTGTAGGAGTCGTCCTGTCAAAAAATGGATCATTCCAAACAGAATTACGATCATTCATCCAATCAAAGTCTGAGGTATTAGTTTGCCTTTCACCATATGAAGTAGTATTAGCATATGGATTTTCGGTTGTGTTAGTAGTTGCTCCTGAGTTAGGATCTGTGCTATATCCAAACAAACTTCCAATGCCCGGAACGGTTGCCAATGCTGATCGGAAGTCACCACCAGATCTAATCGTGTTTACGAAATCTGAATTGGCAATTGACTCAAATATCTTACCAATATCAATCTTTGCTCCACTTTGGATGCTAGAACCTCCACTACCACCGCCCATAGTTCTGAGTGCTTCGGCAAGTCCAAGATCTTTGCTTCCTTGTAGGTTCGCTAGTGCTGTCAATGCTTCTTGTTCACGATTCATTTGTCCCGTTGTTAAGTCACTGTTTTGATCTAATCTTGACCTATCAATGTTATAGTTTTGTTGGAATTGCTCCAATGGAAATTGAGTAAGAGCATCTTCTAAGGACATACCTCGTTGTACCGCACTCATTACTGCTTGTTGCCGAGCATTAGCAATAGATTGTTCTTGACTAACATCAGTATTTAATTGTTGAGATGCCGCCTGTGATTGAACATTGGCAAGACTATTCATATAGTTTTGTATGCTTCCACCTTGAAGTTGCCCAGTTTGTAAAATGTTCTGTGCCTGTGCCATTGAGATGTCACCACTTTGAACTGCCTCGTTGATACTATTTTGTGCGAGTATTTGGTCAATCTGAGATAGTTGTTCAGCATTAGACATCACAAAGTTGGCATCCACCAATCCAAGATCTTTAGCAAGTTGTACCTTTTGCTCTGCGGATCTTGTTGTAAGTTCAGACAAACTATTAGCAAGGTTTTGAGCGATCTGTGCTTGTTGTGTAGCACCTTGTTGAATTACATTTTGTTGTCCTGCGATTTGACCAGCACCAAGTTTTGCTAATTCTGCCTGTAGTCCAGTTTGTCTCTCCATCTCTTTCATTGTCATATCTTGTATGAGGTTGGATTGTGCCTCTATTGCGGCTCCAGACTCCCCCAAACCTCTAGAATAGAGTTGACGGTTTAATGCCTCTTGCGATTTCGCAAGATTACGAGAGAATAGGTCGGAATTAGGGTTTAGTGCGGTGTCAGAGAAAGCATTGAGTCCTTTGGTTCCTTGGTTCACATACGCACCACCTTGGTTTAGTGCCTCTCTCAATCCACCCTCAATGTATTTGTTTGCTGTAGTAGCACCTATTTGTTGGTTGGATACTGCATCTGACAATCCTCGTTGTAGTTCTGCTTGACCAAAATTGTTCAATCCACCTACAATGGTTCTTGCTTCACCAGTACCACTAAGAATGTTACCTTTTGCTACGGAGAGTTGCTTTCCTGCCTCATCATATCCAAGTGATAATACTCTATCGGAATCAGCAATTAGGGAGTTCGCTGATGTCAAAGCACCTTCAAAAGCAGATAATTGGTCAGTCGTAAGACCTTCCATAGCAGTAGATAGGTTATTGATAGTATCAGAGAATCTTTCGGTAATCTGAGGATCAAATGTATTTTCTACATATTTGTACGCATCTACAATGAACTGAGGGTCATTGCGGAGGTTTTCTTCAATTTGTGCCTTGGTTAAACCAAAGGCGTCCATAAGTTGTTCTTTTTGTGTATCAGCAAAGATGTTTTCAAGGGCAATTAGTTGCTCAATACCTGCCATATAACGAGAAGTTGCTTCGTTTATTGCGTTTGCTTGATCTTTGTAAGCATCTTGTTTTAGGATGGACGAACCAATTGAGGTTGCCGCCGCCCCGAGAGCGTTCCAAGCACCACCCTCTTGCCAACCTGCTATAATTTTTTCCAGAGAAGAAGGTAAAGCATTAACTATCTTCTTTAATCCCTCTTCTACTTGAACTTGACTTGCCATAATATTCTCCCTTATTATCTATTTATACTTAATTCTAACCTTACGATTCAGGTGTATCCAATCGTGATTTGATGTCTTCAATTTCTTTTCGTAATCGTTCCAAGAACTGGATCAACATTATATCATTGACCGTAACTGGAACTGGTGGTAGTTTTTGGTTGCTCATTATGACCCCATTATATCAATTTCTAATGTAACATCACCAATACAATAAGGAGCATTGGAAGATCCGACCATTTGGAATTGAAATATCCTTGCTATTCTCAAATTATTAATCTGTGAATGGAATTGATTCAATGATGATGATCCTGTAGTTAATGATGTCTCTCTTGTCGCATCCCAGTCGGACTGACCATCAACACGATAGTTAAATGTAATTAAAGATGGCACAGTAGAGGTTCCACTAGTCTGCCTCCATCGCATCTTTCTCAATCTCTTTTTGTTCAAAATACCAAAGTCAAGAAATCCGCTTTGCCATAACACTCGCAAAGGGTTTCCTTCGTCCTTATATATTGTAGTATCCAACTCGTATAGTTTTCCTTCCTCATTTTTGCCTAGAATTTGCCTCTGTTGTAGTGAAGCATAACATTCGCAAAACACGGGGAATGCGCCATATTCGGCATTACCAGTTGACCATTCTGCCCATTCAAAGATTTGCTGGTTATACATGTCGTATAAAAATGTGATTCCAAGGGAACTTGAACCGTCCCACCCAGATCTAGATGTGGTTGGAAAGGTAATACAATAGAATACACGACCTTGATGTTGAATTGGGAATGCGTAGGCATCCTCTACATTATTAATTGATTGTAAATATTTATCGATATTTGTCGAGATTACTTGATATGCTGATTGACCTTCAACCGAGCATATTCTTCTTTTGTTGTCAAGGAATAGAAGTTTGTCCTCAACCTTTGCTACCGAGAATGGTGAGGCAGTACCGTTTTCTATCAATCCGCCATCCAAACGGATAAAAGGGGTAGCACCATCATTATACCAAACCTCAATTGTGTTGGTCCCAAACAAGTAGAGATAAAAACCTTTGATAACAATATTCTCAATGATGTCTGCGTTCGCTTCTGCTGTAGCAAAGTCAAGGGCACTCCAATCTTCTGGGTCACCTACTTGCGAAAAGAAAAACTTATTGGAATTGGCAGGTAGAGCAATTAAATAACCATTAAGGAATACGATCTTTTTTACACCTCTAGGAGCATCGTTGTCTGTAGTGTACATATTGGTCCAAGTTACATTAGTAGGATCGTAGATGTACATATCTCCACCATTAGCAACACAAAGAGACTCAACACCACTTGATGTTCTAACTACCGCAAAAGATGCTCTCTCGTTAGTTTCTAGACCTGTTCCGATCAAAGTAAGAAAGTTATTTTCGTCCATTTTATACAATGAACCACCGCACACTACCATTGTTAGGTCTTTGGATGCCCAGTAGAACAGTCCGTCAATTTGTGCCGAAGGCAAGGACGCTCCACTAATATCGGTAGTAATAGTTGAGAGACCACCTCTACTGCGGAGGTAACCACTATTATCCATAAATAGGTTGGTTACTTTATCACTAGTGTTAATGCGTGAAGCATCATCTCCATATGAGGAGATACCTGACATTTCAATTTTTGCTGGTTGCGCCATTATGAATAGATCTCCACTTTGCCGTTACAAGTCATTTGTGTCCAAGAAGCAGGAGTGCCTGTTTCCCTATCCATGTAAAAATATATAGTATTTGTGTCCACAAAGCAATCAAGTTCAACCGCATAGTTAGGGGACGAATAACTGCCAAAACTATCAATTAGGGTTCTGGAGGCGAAAGCATTGCTCCCACTAACCGTTGACGCACCAAGTATTGCGATTGAAGTGTTCGCTAGTGGCATACTATGACCAGAATAATAGAAGGTTGTACTCCCAACAGGTCTTGTGAGTTCAATAGTATAGTAGTCATAATTATCGGTGGTGTCCGTATCCTTTATTACTATATTCAGGGTAACTCTCGCACCTTTGGTAGAATCTCCAACCCCTGTCGCTGCTATTGAAAATGTATTGGTAATGGCACTATTGGAAACATCAGTATCTACATATATATTTGATAAATCCGATCCTCCTGCGTTTGCCGCCACATAGTTAACTACTGCCCCACCTGTTGGGACTTTAGTATTGTCATTAGTAACAGTAGTCTGAATACAAGTTGAATGCGTAGGTAGATCATTCAATTGACCTTTATTTACCGCATCATTATTCCCTGAACCATCGGCGACATTTAATACGTTTTGAAGTCCATTGAAGGTTAAACCAGTACTAGAAAATGATGCTAACAAACTACCCGACTGAGTTATTCGTAACGCACTTGCTGAAGCATTGAGAGTAAATAGGTCTGCTGTGTCTGGAGAATTTCTAAAAGCAATTTCGTGTGTGGTTGAAGTATTCCATCCTAGTTGGAGATTGCCTGTCATCTTTCCACCCGCTATAGGCAGATAAGCAAACCCTTGGAGTTGTGAAAGATTAACCGCATCAAGAGCATTAACCGCAGATCCGACATTTACAATACGATTACCTTGGACATTTACACTTGCTCCACTAATAGCAAATTGAACTGTTGATGTATTGTCGTTAATCTGAAATACACCACCATTGTCAACGATTTCCCATTGTGTAGTATCGCCAGCACCATTTGTAACATAGAATCCTACTGAATTTGCTATAGCAATGTTATTGAGTGAGTTTAGACCCATATTAAGGTCACCACTCATAGTATCTCCTGCTTTTGCCACTTTGAGATTAATGTTGCTTGCGTTGGTTGAAATATCTCCATCATTACTTGTGATCTGTCCTTGGAGATTACCACTGATACTTGCGAGATTGGAAGTAACACTACTAATTGAATCATTAATTGTGGTTAGAGTAGTCCCACTAGCAAGTAGTTTTCCATTTGCGTTTAGGGTTACAAACTCATCGGCATTTCCTGCTAATGTTGAAATAGTAATATCTCCTGTTGATATAACATCTGTAGCATTTACAGTTAGAGCAACTGCCCCATCGTCATACACTCCTAGAGACCCGCCACCCCTTAAAGAAACATTACCAGTAGTTGTTGCGACATATAGGGCATCATCGGGATGGATGCTCCCTGTTGCCCCTCCTTGGTCTGCTATGAAGTGCTTGTTGGAACCCACGGTGATATTTCCACCATTTGTTATATCGTTAGCACCTAAATTAACATCACCAGTCATTGTTCCACCAGCAAGAGGCAAGTAACTTGATAAGTCACCAGTAGCATCAAAAATAAGATTATCAAAGGTAAATAATGTAGCACCTGTAGAATCTTTAATGATTTGTTTCATTGCTGGGGAGGAATCAAGCACATATGCTACGATAATACCTGTGGATTCAAAGGTTCTAGTAGTAGCACCACCATTTCCACTAGCATCGGTATAGACCGTTAATGGTGTGGAGGTTCCTGCCTCGTAGAACTCAACCGTTCCATTGAGGATGACCTCACCATTGTAAATGTAAGGTGTTAGAAG